>Ga0315293_10002244_pt1 | contig 18647 bp, 12 predicted proteins | sample YL17G13_20_MG_FD_203071 | JGI IMG/M metagenome (GOLD analysis project Ga0315293, IMG submission 203071) | Sediment microbial communities from Yellowstone Lake, YNP, Wyoming, USA - YL17G13_20 | ecosystem: Environmental > Aquatic > Freshwater > Lake > Sediment | place: USA: Wyoming | collected... | reverse complement strand
TTCTATTTCTTTCGCCGTAACCGCATACTTCTCATACAAATTCTCAATCCCCGCCAAGCACGCTCTCTGATCCGCCTTCAGGTATCCTTCATACGCCTGGACAAGCAATCTATGCACTCTCTCCAGAATCACCCCTCGCGCCTCATCGCTTGTGATTTTCGCGCGGGCAGCGGCAACGAGTTCTTCCTGTTTCTTCTCACTGGCGCGAAGGTCGTTCTTGATCTGCCGTGCCTCATCCTCCAAGCCTCTGTGACGGGCGAGTTTCTCCTCTGCGGCATTGGCTCGCGCGAGGGATTCCCTGGCATCCCGGCCTTCTCTCTTCGCAAGTTTCGCCTGTGCGTTGCATTCCTTGAGTTCGGCCTTGAGGGTCCTCAACTCCTCCCCGGGCAGCACGCCGGTGTCGTCGCTGTCTTCGTAGTCTTCCTCATCCGCTGCAGAGAAGAGCGCAATGAGTTCGGCGAGGCGGAGGCGTTTCTGCTCCACTTCGGCGAGAAGCGCGGGAAATTGACTTTTGAGGATATCGTCATCCGGTATCAGCTCCGCACCCCAACCACTGGCGGCAATGGATTTGAGGTCTGCCTTGAGCTCATCCATGCACCGGGCAAACGCTCCACGAATCTGGTGGTCGGTGAGGATGTCCTGCTTGCTGAGTGCGACGGAGATGGTGGCGAGCAGGTCACGGCGCAACTCGTACGCGTTCCCGGCTTGCCCCTTCTTCTGAGGTGCAAGACTCTCAACAAGCGGTATGCTCTTCTGCCACCAGGCTTCCAGCGTCTTGACGAACCGCGCATGCGCTGTTGTGATGCCGGGATCCGCCTTCACCACATCGGATAGTGCGCGCTTGTCGGCAATGGTGCGCGAGAAGTCGGCGTACTTCCCGTCCTTCGTGCGCGGGGTGAAGACGCTCTCACGCAAGCCGGGATAGTTCTTCCAGAAATGAGAGAGCGCTTCGACTTCGGATACGGGCACACCCCCATGCAGATGTGCGCGCACATCGTGCGGCTCGGGCGGGGGCGCGTTGTCCACGTAGCGACGAATGTTGCAGTTGTAGTCCTCGGCGGCAATCTCCTTCACCGGCACCAGACGTGCGTATCCGGGTACGTCCTTGCCCTCTTTGTACACGTGGACGATCTTGGAGATATCTTCGGGCCGCAGGAAGTTCTGCGCCTTGCCTTCCTGGAATTCACGGTCCCCGTTGATGAAGAAGACGTGCGTTCGGTCGGCAGCGTCCTTCTTGTTGATCACGAGCACACAGGCGGGAATGCCTGTGCCATAGAAGAGCCCGGCAGGTAGCCCGATGATTGCTTCGAGCCATCCGTGCTCGATGAAATGCTTTCGTGCTTCCTTCTCCTCACCACCGCGGAAAAGAACGCCGTGCGGCATGATGGTGGCCATCTTGCCGTCTGCTTTAAGGACGGCGATCATGTGCTGCACGAACATCAGGTCGGCCTTTTTGCCCTTCTCGGGCATCCATACGGCAAAGCGTCCCGGATAGTCAATGCCGTTCTTGATGTAGTTCTGGCTGAATGGCGGATTGGCGAGCACGCGGTCGTAGCGCCGAAGCTCGTTGCTGTTGTCCTTGTGCTGAGGGTGGCGGATCGTGTCTTCCTGCCTGATGTCGGCGTGTGGGATGCCGTGAAGCAGCATGTTCATTTTGCAGATCGACCAGGTGGTGCCGATGCTCTCTTGTCCGTAAAGCGACAAGTCGCGCGGATCGCCGCCGCATTCGCGTATGTAATCGCGCGTCTGGATGAGCATACCGCCCGAGCCGCAGGTAGGGTCGTAGATGCTCATCTTGGGCCGCGGGTCAACGATTTCCACGAGTGTGCGGACCACGTCGGCAGGCGTGTAGAACTCACCGGCTTTCTTTCCGGCGGAGTCGGCGAAGTACTTGATGAGGTATTCGTACGCAGCGCCAAGGAGATCGGGAAACTCGAAGTTCTCGTCTCGAAGCGGAATGTGCTCGAAGTTCTGAATGAAGTTGGACAGCGTGTCATCGTCCAGAGTCCGCTGGCCGATCTTCTTGTTGAAATTGATGCCTTTGAGCACATCCTCCAGCGAATTGACATTCGCGTCCTCAAGAGCTTCGAGGGCCTTGTTGAGGCTTGAGCCCACATTGCTCTTCAGGTGACGAATGCGCGACCATCGAGCCTCCGGGGGGATGAAGAATGTGTACTTGTCTGGATTGTCAATTTGCACGGAGATGGCTTTCTCTGCCATGCCCCTCTTGCGGAGAGTGGCTTCGAGCTGTTCCCGTTCCTGGTCGAAGAGATCGCTCAGGCGTTTGAGGAACAACATGCCGAAGATGTATTCCTTGTATTCCGAAGCGTCCATGTTGCCGCGCAAGTCGTCGCAGGCGCGGAAGAGGAGGCTGGAGAGCTGGGTGAGCGTGAGTTTTGACATTGCGGGGATCCTGCGTGTGGGAGTGCGGCCGAAGCGTGTCACCCGGAAAATGCATCCTGCATGGGTAGCGGCGCGAGGGAACCAAGGACGGTGCATGGCTCCAAGCGTCCGGCGTCGAGTTCGCTTGTCGCGTCATTTTGCCCGTTGCACCAATCGCGGCTCAGATGTATCTTCATTGTAGATACATTCGGAAAGGGCGCGACATGCACGCAAAGATCCGCAAATGGGGCAACAGCCTCGCAATCCGAATCCCTCGCGGATTTGCGCGGGATACCGGACTGGATGACGGTGCACGGGTTGATATCTCTCTGCGTGAGGGGGCCATCGTCGTGCAACCCGAGGACGACAGACTCTATTGCTTTGCCGAGATGCTCAAGTCCATCACAAATCGAAATCTTCATGCCGTGGTTGATACAGGACGCCCCGTTGGCAAGGAGAATGTGCGGTGAGCGATCGGAGCTACTGCCCGACGCGCGGCGACTTCGTGTGGATCGACTTCAACCCTCAGGCCGGGCATGAGCAGGCAGGCCTCCGTCCCGCGCTGGTACTCTCACCCGAAGCGTACAACCGAAAGACCGGGCTGGCGATCTTCTGCCCCATAGCCAGTCAGGTAACGGGCTACCCCTTTGAGGTAGTGATTCCCCACGGACCAACGGTTGCCGGCGCCGTGCTCTCCGATCAAGTAACGAGCCTCGATTGGCGCGCCGGGAGCGTGCGGTTCCAGTCAAAGGCGCCTTATCAAAGAGACGCTCAACAAGCTTGCCGTTCTGGTCGATGTGTAGCTGAGCCAGTGTGAATGCGCGGTCGAGGTTGTCGGGCGCATGCGATGTCTCTGCACTGCGAGGAGTTGGGGCTGCGGATCGCTCGGCCTACAGAGGAACCGACGAGCGGTTCGTAACTCGTCATTCGCTTGCTCGTAACTCGTCACTCCTGGCGCACTGAGAGCGACCCGAAAAGTCCCGTATCGCCCGCATCGTCTCCCCGGAGCAAGCGCCGCCAATGCCCCAACATCTCACCACATCCATTCTCTTTGACGGCACCCTCTCCCTGGAATGGGAAGAGTCGAGCCTGCCGGAGAACCACGACCGGCGGCGGATCGAAACGCTGCTGACGGATCCGCGCCAGGGGCGTGACGAGCCCCGTCGCGCGCATTGGATGCTGATCCTCGGATTGACCGATGCAGCGCTGCCACTCTCCCCGGCACTCACCTTCTGGCGCGAGTTCGCCGCTGCGTGGGTCCACCAGGTCCGCACCCAACCCGACGCCGAGGAGAACCGCCGGAAGCCTGTTGTGCCCCTGGATCCGGAGTCGTGCGATGCATTTCTCCAGCGCATTCCGCCCATGGTGGGTATCGACCTTGTTGACGCCACGCTACTGACCGGCATCTGGGACGATCTCACCAGTGCATTTGTCGCGGGCATTGCCGGACACAAAGGTTCCATCGAAGCGTACCTCGGGTCGATCGCCCCCAAGCCGCCGCACATCGACCGCATCCACTTCCACCTTGTCGAGAACCGCAAGGACCCGGAGCGGCCTTTCGCGTTTCTCGCGACATACGCCCGAAGAATCGACGAGCAGGGCCGCGTCCGCCATCAGCCTCTGAAATTCGCGATGCAGGAGTATCGCGACGCGCAGGACAAGTTGCTCGAACTGCTCGCAACTGTCAACAAGGTCGCAAAGCGCAACGCACTCATTGCCTCGCTCGTTGAGTCGGGGGAGATATTCCAGCCGGTAGGGCTGTCGCCGTCCGACGCGTCCACCTTTCTGAGTGGCGTGCCGGACTTTGAGACGGCCGGCATTCTCTGCCGAATCCCTCGCTGGTGGTTGGGCGGACCGCGCAAGGCGAGCGTATCGCTGTCGGTGGGGGGCTCTCAGCCTTCGCGCATAGGCTTCGAGGCGCTGCTGGAGTTCAGCGCGGGCTTGCAGTTGGGCGGGGAAGAGATCACGGAGGCCGACGCGCGTCGTATTGTGGAGAGCGCCGAGGGGTTGGTGCTCATCAAGGGCAAGTGGGTGGCTGTTGACACCGCGTCACTGAGCAGCGCCCTGGATGCGCTTGCGAAAGCCCGGAAGCTTGCCGGTACCCATCACATCTCATTCGCCGACGCGATGCGGATGCTCATGGGTTCACAGCCGAAGGATCCGGCTGTTGCCATGACCGGCGCCGAACTCACCTGCGGCGACTGGCTGTCGTCGGTGCTGGAGAAGATGGCCAATCCCTCCCTCATCCGGCAGACGCAACCATCCGTGCATCTCAGAGCTACACTCCGCCACTACCAGCAGCTGGGGCTCAACTGGCTCAGCTTCATGCAGTCGTTGGGATTCGGTCTCTGCCTGGCCGATGACATGGGCCTGGGCAAGACGGTGCAGATGCTGGCTCACCTGCAGACGCTCAAACAGAAGGGGCGCACAAGCCTCATCGTAGTGCCCGCATCGCTGCTGGAGAACTGGCGCAAGGAGATCGAGAAGTTCACGCCTGACTTGCGCATGGTCATCGTGCATCCTCAGATGGCGTCGGAGCAGGATGTGCGCGGGATCGAGGCGAAGATTGACACCTACGACATCGCGATCACCACCTATGGCATGCTCGGCCGGGTCGCATGGCTCACGGCCCACGAATGGTTCTACGTGATCTGCGACGAAGCGCAGGCGATCAAGAATCCTACCACGAAGCAGACCCGGTCTGTCAAGGCTCTGAAGACGAAGTGCCGCTGCGTGATGACAGGCACCCCTGTTGAGAACCGGCTGACGGATTTGTGGTCGCTTTTCGATTTCATCAACCCCGGGCTCCTTGGCTCGTTCACCGAGTTCAAGGCCTTTGCCAAGCGGCTGACCGACGACCCCTCGGGATACGGTCGATTGCGGCGGGTAGTGCATCCCTACATCCTGCGACGCAGCAAGACCGACAAGGCGGTCATCACCGATCTGCCCGACAAGGTGGAAATGAAGACATGGTGCACGCTCTCCAGGCACCAGGCCGTGCTGTACGAAGAACTCATCCGGAAGCTTGACACCGAGATCCGACTGGTCGACGGCATCAAACGCCGGGGGCTGGTGCTGGCGTACCTGATGAAATGCAAGCAGCTCTGCAATCATCCCGACCACTACGCGGGATCCGGAGAGTTCCGCCAGGAGCACAGCGGGAAGTTCGCCCGACTAGCCGAACTGTGCGAGACGATCTGTGACAAACGCGAAAAGGTGTTGGTGTTCACGCAGTTTGCCGAGGTCATCGATCCGCTGGCCCGGCACCTGGAACGGATCTTCGGATGTGCCGGCCTCACACTGAGCGGGGCGACATCGATCGGCAAACGGCGCGAGGCAGTTGAGCGGTTTCAGGGCGGAGAGTATGTTCCATTCTTCATCCTGTCGCTCAAGGCCGGCGGCGTGGGGCTCAATCTCACCGAGGCCAACCACGTCATCCATTTCGACCGGTGGTGGAACCCGGCGGTGGAGAATCAGGCTACCGATCGGGCGTTCCGCATCGGGCAGAAGAAGAATGTCATGGTGCACAAGTTCATCTGCACGGGAACCATCGAAGAGAAGATCGACGCCCTCATTGAGGACAAGAAGAAGCTGGCCAACGAGATCGTTCCATCGGGCGGTGAAGATTGGATCACGACTCTTGACAATAAGAAGATCATGGAGATGTTCCGGTTGACCATCTCGTCAACCGACAGCGATTGAATCGATCCAAGGAGGCACACGTGGGATATGGCTCATGGGGCGGGTTCGCTCCGTATGTTTCGAAGGCGCAGAAGATGGCCATGGCTGCAAAGACGCGCGCGGCACTGGCGAAGAAGGGCATCATCCTCGAGCCGATCTCGGTTGAGGGCCGCAAGATCGCCCAGACCTGGTGGGGCACGGCATGGTCGGAGAATCTTGAGCGCTACGCCGACTACAGCAATCGCATCCCCCGCGGCCGAACCTATGTGCGCAATGGTTCGGTGCTTGACCTGAAGATCGCCCGCAACGAGGTCACCGCGCTGGTTGCCGGCAGTCGTCCGCAGCCCTACAAAATTACCATCGGCATCGAGTCTCTTGACAAAAAGGTCGAGCACGCCTTGCTGGCAAAGAGTCGCACGTCGCTGGACTCCATGCAGGCGCTTCTGTCCGGGCAGTTCCCTGCCGATCTTCAGGAGGAGTTCTTCAAGCAGGGCACGGGGCTCTTTCCCACACCCAGAGAGATCACGCTGGATTGCTCCTGCCCCGACTGGGCCGACATGTGCAAGCACGTGGCCGCAGCGCTCTACGGCGTGGCCGTGCGGCTGGACCAGAAGCCGGAACTGTTCTTCGTGCTCCGAGGGATCGAGATCAAGGACTTCGTTGGCGAAATGGTGAAGACCGAGAGTCGCAAGATGCTGAGGAAGGCGCAGGCGAAGACGGAGCGGACGATTGCGGGAGATGAGGCCGGACTCTCCGCGCTGTTTGGTATCGAGATGGATGGCGAGAAGACGCCTGACGCGGAGGTCAAGACGACTGATGCCAAGGCCGCTCCGGTGCGTGCGCGGAAGAAGGGCACGGCATCGGCACGCAGCAAGGTGCGAGCCGTCGCGAAGAAACGTGGGACGCGGCCCAAAAGGCGTCCCCGTCAGTATGCCACCGTCCCCGGGGCCGGGTCCTCCGAGTGAGACGACCGGCCTCAGCCCCCCGGCCCTGGCAGGAAGACTCGGATAATCAGCGTACGTTCGGCAACTCCCCGGGAAAGGCGGCACTATGAAGAAGGATGACACTACTTCAGACGACCTTCGGCCTGAGTACGACTTTTCCAAGATGGCGGGCGGCGTTCGCGGCAAGCACCACCGCCGCTACCGCGCAGGAACGAATCTCGTGAAGATCGATCCCGATGTTGCCAAGGTCTTTGTCGATGACCACGCCGTAAACGATGCGCTGCGGTCGCTCATCAGGGTCGCCCGCCGTCAAGTCGCTGCCGTTCACTGACAGACAGCCCAGGTCGTGGGCCATTGCGCCGCAACGCGTGGTCCCTTCCCTGCCCCAACCGCCCGCCGCCAGGAGGCCCCCATGTCAACCTCCAACAAGCACCTGATGCTTCACGCACGCGAAGTGCTTCGCGGCAACTGGTGGATGGCCGCAGTGGCTGTGGGCCTGTACTGGGGCGTGCAGTCGCTGCTGGACATCATTCCCGTGATCGGATGGATCGGTGCGCTGGTGGCATCCGGTCCGCTTACTGTCGGCTTGTCGGCGTTCTGCCTGTCCCTCTCTCGCGCGCGTGAACCGCGAGTAGGCCTGATCTTCGAGCGGTTCACCAACTTCTTCGACAGCATGGTCGCCTTTCTCCTGTGCCTGGTCTACACGATGCTGTGGGCACTGCTGCTCATTGTGCCCGGCATCGTGGCCGCGCTGTCCTACTCAATGACGTTCTTCATCCTTGCCGACAATCCAGGTATGGATGGTGCTGCTGCCGTCCGCAAGAGCGTGGCGCTCATGAAGGGGAAGCGGCGCAAGCTCTTCCTTCTGGGGTGTCGTTTCATCGGATGGTTCCTGCTGGGCATTGTCACCATGGGCATTGGCTTCATCTGGATCCTGCCGTACTTCCATGTAGCCATGACGCTGTTCTACGAGGATGCGATCAAAGACGTCGGGTTGAGCGCCCCGCCAGCCGTGCCCAAGGCGTGACCAGGCGCAAACAGCCCCTCCAGCCGGCGATCGACCCTTGTTGGTACACCCCGACGAGCCCTCCCAGGACAACTATTTTGTCGAGACCTCCGACTGACACGGCGCCCCAACATGGTTGACATCAATGCCTTGCATCGGCGGAGCAACTACCGGTTGACAACCCACAAAAATAGTGCTAAAGTTTCTCCGTGACCTGCCGACAATATAACAGGGGAAGTTATGAGTGAACGGACTCCACACATTCAACAGGGAGGTGACGTATGCAAGTCACTGGACTCGGGGTGTCTGGCCTAACGGCTGGACAAGACTACACCGCCAAAACCCTCGGGCGCACCGAACGGGAACTCAAGAAGATCCTGGAGCGGTTGTCCACCGGTCAGCGCATCAATCGCGCAAGCGACGATGCTGCAGGGCTGGGGGTTTCGGAGCAATTGCGTACCCAGGTACGCGGCTTCAAGATGGCCTCGCAGAACGTGACGGACGCGCAGTCGGCGCTGGGAATTGCCGAAGGCACGGGCAACGAAGTGTCGTCGATGGTGCAGCGGCAGCGCGAACTGGCGATACAGGCGAGCAGCGATACGCTCACCGACACGCAGCGCGGGTCGCTTGATGCCGAGTACCAGCAGCTTACGCAAGAGATAGACCGGATTTCGGGCTCCAGCCAGTTCAACTCGCAGCCTGTGGCAAGTAACAAGGGACTTGCCTCGGGGGATGCGCAGATTCAGGTGGGGCCGAATGCGGGAGATCAGGTTGCACTGCCGCAAAACGACATGTCTTCTGCCGCGCTGGGCACTGCCGGCTCCAGTGTTGGCACGCGCGATAATGCGGTGGGTGCTGTCAGTACGCTTGATGCTGCGCTGAACCGGTTGAATACGCAGCGTGCCAACATTGGCGCCATAAGCAATCGGTTCGATTCGACGCAGAACAATCTGGGTGTTGCGGCTGTCAACACTCAGGCGGCTGAGTCGGCATTGCGCGATCAGGACATGGCCCAGGGCGTAAGCGAGCTGGTGCGGACGCAGCTTCTGCATCAGAGCGGGAACAAGGCCTTCGCGCGCTTTAACGAGATCAGCCAGAATCACATGAAGGGACTGCTACAGGGCCTCTTCTGAGGGGTGCGTTGACCGGCTGACGAGGCGCCCGCGCCGAGTGCGTGGGTATCTCGCGTTGGCTGCCCGTTGCCGACTGAGCCGGTTGAAGCTGCAAGGACACTCTGGGGCTGGTTGAAACCGGCCTCAGCCCGATCGACAGCTCCGCCTGCTCCCTCATGACGCAGGGACCAGGCGGAGTCCGGTGTCAGGAACGACCGAGTGCAGCTCCACGGACGGAGGTGTCATGAACGCCTGTTTCCGTGCGTGGAGCCATGATTTCGACCTCACCCACCACTGTTGCGCAGCACTACGCGCGTATGCAGATCGAGACGGCCTCCAAGGCCAAGTCTATCTGCATGCTGCATCAGAAGTGTCAGTTTCTCATTGAGCAAGCGCGCCGGGAGCCCCAGCGCCGTCGCCCCATTCTCAACTGGGCGCAGAACATTCTTGCGCAACTGCAAAGCTCGCTCATTGTCGATGACCAGTTGTCGGAGTCGCTTCTTCTGCTCTACGACTACATCTACGTCAAGCTCGACCGCGGCTCTGACGAAGACTGCCGCAATGCGCTGGAGCTGGCAGGCACGTTGCGGGCCACCTTTGATCGTCTCTACCGGACTCTGTAGATTCCTCGCTGGGCCATGGTACGGGCGCCACCTCAACCGGTGCAGCCTCCCTCGAAAACCGCTATATTATCCAAAGAACTCTGTGCCCCGCCACCAACGACCCGCAATGCCATCGTCCCGCAGAGATGGCGTGCGCAAGGACGCCCTTCCATGAGAATCACCGCCATCGCCTGCCTCCTGCTCGTCGGCACCGCAGCAGCCGCAGCCCCTGTCAAGCCACCGCGCTGCGTCGAAACCTTCGACCGCCATGCCGCACCGGCCGCTCTTGACAAGGCCGGCATGTCCCGGGCGCTGTCGAAGGCCACCTCCGGCTGCCACGAGATCCGCGTGCTTGCCCTTGTGGATGCAGCATTCTCCGAAGCACGCCTGGTCGATGCGCAGGCCCGGCTCGTGTCGCGCATTGGCGATGTTGCGTCCATCGAGGTGTGCGACAACGTGGCGCCTTACCTGCGCACTGTGCCGGGAATCCGCTATGTCAAGATGCCGCACCCGATCTTCCCGTGCATGGACAGCGCCCGCGTGCTCTGTCATATCAACGAGGTGCAGGACGCCACCCTCAGCAATCTTCCGCGATCGTACCAGGGCAAGGGTGTTCTCATCGGCGTGATGGACACGGGCTTTGACATCTTCCACCCCGCGTTCCTCGACAGTCTCGGCCGTTCGCGCTTCGTGGCCGTGTGGGACCAGCAGGACACCACGGTGAGAAACCAGAACCGCTTTGGCTACGGCATCATCAAGACGCGCGCGCAGATCGAGCAGGACTCGCTCTTCGGCATCGACTCCGCCGAGTGCCATGGCACGCACACGTCAAGTCTGGCTGCGGGCGGGCCATCCACCTTCGCGTATCGCGGGGCGGCGCCGCAGGCCATGATTGCAGGCGTGCGCTACGCCAACGAAGACAACGACCTTGTCGATGGCATGAAGTGGCTCTTTGGCCTGGCCGACTCACTGGGCGTGCCCTGCGTCATCAACGCAAGCATCGGCATTGTGTGGGGCCCGCACGACGGCACCTCGCTCTTCGACCGCGTGCTGGACAGCTTGTCGGGGCCTGGTCACATCGTGGTTGGCGCCGTGGGCAATGATGGCGACAAGCACAACCACGCGGCGTACGTTCTGACAGCCGGACAGTCCAAGGGCTCCTGGGCATGGCCCGCAGTGTCGGAGCAGGGAGCCAAGACCAGCGCCTACTCGGCCTTCGAGATGTGGGGAGAGCCCGGCAAGAACTTCTCGGTCACGTGTCGCTTTCTGGACACACTCACTCGAACATCATACGCTGCAGGTTTCAGCATCTCGACCTCGGCAAACAGAAAGGTTCAGACGAATCCGCTGATAGTGGGCAGTGACACGTGCTGGGCGCAGATCACGCTGGAGAGCCCCAGCCCGCTCAACAACAAGCCGCATGCCCAGGTGGTGGCCCTGACCACCTCGTCCCGGTTGTGGCTGGGCGTCTCCGCGTCGGTCTCCAGTTCTGCCAATGCGCAGACGGTACACACCTGGAACGCGTACAAGCAGCGTCTGTGGAGCTTTGGCATCGCTAACTACGTGGAGGGCGACAGCAACTGCTCTGTCAATGAGATCGGCGGCACGGCCGACAGCATTATCACGGTGGGCGCATTCGTGTCCAAGCGCGACATTGTGCTGTGGAACGGCTCTCCTCTCACCACCTACGACAACGGTGAAATGGGCGACCTGACCGACTTCTCGGGCATTGGCCCGCGGATTGACGGGCGCAACAAGCCCGATATTACCGCGCCGGGCAGCACCGTGGCCGGGGCCATTGCATACGGCGCGTCCTCCGTACTCTATTTGGTTGTGGGGCCCGATCCTGCACTCACCAAGGGACGCTACGCCTGTGGCACGGGCACGTCGCAGGCCTCGCCCATTGTGGCCGGCATAGTTGCACTCATGCTGCAGGTGGACCCAACATTGGGGCCGTCGCGCGCGAGGCAGGTGCTGCAGGAGACCGCCACCACCGACGGGTACACGGGCGCGATCGTCACTCCCAACGCGCGCTGGGGCGCGGGAAAGGCCAATGCGCTGCATGCAGTGCAGAAGCTGCTGGGAATCACGCCCGGGCAGGCTGCAATGCCGCAGAGCGCGGCTGTCGGAGCGTCACCGCAGATCTCTCTGGCGCGCACATTCGTCCGGATCGCCGGAGCCCGGCAGGTGGCCTGCGTCGAGATTGTGGACATGCGCGGTCGACTGGTCTGTCACGTGGTACCGGGGCATGACGGGGTGACCGCGCTGCCCAGGCCGCTGGTCCCAGGCATCTACACCGTGCGGGCATTGGGTGCTGGACGCGTACCACTTCTGGTGAAGGGTGTGGTTGTGGGGCGCTGAGTGTCGGCCGTCGAGCGCCGCACTGAGCCCGCCGAAGTGCAGCGCTCCTGCGCTATCGAGACGACCGGCACTCACCGCCCTTCCTTCGCCAATCAGCTATTTTGCAGGGCGCCTTACACTCCGCAAAATTGACACGAAAGAGCCCTCCCCCACATGCCCCGACTCTCCGATTTTCTCTCTGATGACGCGGCCAAACAACGTCTGTTGAGCATGGCCGCATCACCCCGTCCGGCAAAACGCCCGGCCAAGGCGTCGACCCCCGTACGGACCGACGCGCACATCGGCGCCGTGCTGCTGCCCGAATTCGTGGCATTCGACCTGGAGACCACCGGTCTTGAGGCCCGGACCGATCGCATCACCGAGATCGGGGCCGTACGGTTTCGCAACGGTCAACCAGTCGAGACCTACACCACCGTTGTCAATCCCGGCAAACCCATCCCTCAGCATATCGTTGAGCTGACCGGCATCACCGATGCCGAAGTTGCCGGTGCGCCCACCTTTGCCGAGGTGGCAGACGCGATGCTCGCCTTCATTGGCACCACGCCCTTGTGCGGGCATCAGGTGGAGTTTGACATCGAGTTTCTCGAAGAGGAGCTCAAGCGGCTCGGACGTTCCGGGCTGCCCAATGTGTACCTCGACACGGCGCTGCTCGCGCGCGTTGCTCTGCCCCGACTCCCCGGATACTCTCTGGGTCACGTGGCAAAGACGTTGAACCACGCGCTGGTGAGCGCGCACCGCGCGCCCGACGATGCCCTGGCATCAGGCGCCATTGCGATCAAGCTGCTTGATCGGCTGGCAGACATCATGCCCCGGGCACGCGAGCGCATGATCGAGTTTGCACCGTCATCGCTGCTCAAACGCATTCTTATCCGGTCGCTTGACGGACTGAGCCCGCGCGACTTTGAGCTGGAGCTCACGCCGCAGCAGCTCCCGCGCAGACTCCCGTTGCCCGATGAGTACCAGTCAATCGAGGAGTCCGATGTTGCGCAAGCGTTTGCCGCCGCCGGTGCGCTGGCACGGGCTGTGGACGGCTTCACGGTGCGCACGGCACAGACCGACATGGCGGTGCGAGTGGCAGCAACGCTCAATTCGCGTAACTTTCTGGTGGCAGAGGCGGGTACCGGCACCGGCAAGTCGCTGGCCTACCTCATGCCCGCGGCCATGTTTGCGCTGCACAACAACTGCCGCGTCTTCGTCTCGACCTACACACGCAATCTGCAAGACCAGCTCGAATCCAAAGACCTCCCCCTGGTGCGCGCGACGGTCGGAAACGATCTCTCCTACTCGGTACTCAAAGGCCGGTCCAACTATCTCTGCCGTATCCGTTTTCTCAAGCTGCTGTCGGGCCAGATGGGCAACCTCTCGCCGCGCGAGCGCATGGGAGTGCTGCCGCTCATCCGGTGGGCGTACGAGACCTCCACGGGCGACATTGAGGAGCAGACACAGTTCTCCCGCAAGTCATTCGCCAAGGTCTGGAGCCTCATCTCCGCTGAAGCGCACCTGTGTCTCGGGCGCAACTGCCCGGGCTTTGACGACTGCTTTTTGCAGCAGGCGCGACTGCGAGCGCTGGGCTCGCACATCGTGGTTGTCAATCACGCGCTCTTCTTCTCCGAAATCTGCGCACAATCGCAATTCCTGGGCGCCGTTGGCCCCATTATCTTCGACGAAGCCCACCATCTGGAAGCCTGCGGGCATCAGCACCTGCGCACGGTGGCCGACACGAACCGCGTCAACGCGCTGATGGAAACGCTGGGCAACCTGCAGCGTCGCACCGAGAAGGTCGGGAGCGACAAAGATCTGGCCAAGGTGGGCAAGACGCTCAAGTCTCTTGTCAAACGGCTGCGCAAAGACAGCGTTGACTTCATGGCAGACATCGACGTGTGGGCGGAGAAGCGTCAGCCCGGTGTGACGCAGTTCCAGTTCTCGTACACCGACAACCCCTTCGCATCGTTCGCCTCCCTTGCCGGCTTCGACTACGCACTCAAAGAGATGCAGGACGCACTCTCCGACACCCGACAGGCATGCCAGGACAAAGAGGGCGAAGCCATCGAAGAGACCGCGCGCGAGGCTGCATCCGCCGGCGAAAAGGTCTCGCAGCTTAAAGCCGACCTGGGCTACCTCTGCGCCGCAATCACCGACGACCACGTGTTCTGGGTGGAGGGTGACCACGGCAAGGGCTGGTCCAAGCTCTCCGGCGTGCCTCTTGACATTGGTGCAGTGTTGTCGAGCGTATGGGCAGGTGGCACGGGCGGCGTGGTCTTCACCTCTGCAACCCTCACGCTTGGAGGAACCGCCGACTACTACATGTCGCGCGTGGGCCTCATCGGAGAACTGGCGGCGCGCACCGAGGTGCGCACGTACGAGAGCCCCTTCGAGCGGGCGCAGTCGCTCTGCCTTGCTGTCAAGCCGTCGCCCGACCCGGAGTCTCCCGACTACGCGCGCTATGTGGCGGGCGTACTCGCGGATCTGCACAAGACCACCGGCAAGAACACACTGGCCCTGTTCACGGCCAACACCATGCTCAGGAGTGTCTACTCGCTGTTGCTGGCAACTCCGGGCATGCGCAAGAGCAGTCTCATGGCGCAGGGCGTTTCGGGCAACCGCAACGTGCTGCTCGAAGAGTTCAAGAAGGCCCAGGGCGCCATACTGCTGGGTACCGACAGCTTCTGGGAGGGTATTGACGCGCCGGGAGAGGCGTGCGAGATTGTGGTGATTGCGCGGCTTCCGTTTCCCGTGCCCACGCACCCGCTCACGCAGGCGGTGTGCCGCAAGCAGGAGGAGAAGACCGGCGAGTCGTTCATGTCGTTCTCGCTTCCCGAGGCCACCATGAAGTTTCGACAGGGCGCCGGGCGGCTCATCCGCACGTCAAGCGACCGGGGTGTACTGGTTGTGCTTGACAACAGGGTTGTCACCAGGGGCTACGGCAAGCACTTTGTGAAGTCGCTGAACTGCGATACCGAGCTGTGCGACTCGGCCGAGGGGCTCGTGCGACGGGTGGGGCGGTTCTTCGGGGCGTAGTGGTCCCTGGCGCGCCGAGTGTGAGGCCCCCCCCCGACGGCTCTGCTCCGGGACCGCCCATATCCGCACCTCGTCACCCCATCGGCTGCCAAGGACCTATTTTTCTGGCATCATGCGACAATCAATGGCATCATATCTGAAACTGGCTCTTGCGGTGAGTGCGGTGTGTCTGCTGGCGATCGCGGGTTGCGGGGTGTACACATTCACCGGCTCATCGCTGCCTGGTAACCTCAAGACCGTCGACATCCCCCTGTTCCTCAACGAGTCGCTGCAGCCGGGGGTGGCTGAGGAGATTACCGAAGCGCTCAACACCAAGGTGCAGGGCGCCAACTTGTTGCGTATTGTGTCGTCGGGCGGGGATGCGACCATTTCGGGGCGGGTGGTGAGCTACGCCAATCAGGTGTATACCTACACCACGAGCAAGCCGCGGGAGGTTGACGCAAGCGAGTATGCGGTGCGGGTTACCATTGAGGTGCTGTTCAACGACAACAAGACGAATCAGCCGCTGTACAAGGGCCGCGTGGTGGGGGAGGGCGTGTACAGCACAAAGACCGAGATCGAAGAAACCGGCCGTGCCAAGGCCATCAAGGATGCGGTTGAGCAGATTGTGCAGAACTCGGTGCAGGGCTGGTAGCGCGGTCCGCACCGTGCACTAAGTCCTGACGTTGACAGGACAAGGCGAGAGCCACCCCCATGAGCGACACCCCCCTGAGTATCGACGACCTCGCGCGAGCCGTGGCACGTCTCTCCGAAGAGCGCGACCTGTTGCGTCGGCTCATGGATACCACGCCCGATCACGTATACCTCAAAGACAAGAAGTCGCGCTTTGTCATCAACAACCGCGCGCACCTGGAGCTGCTGGGCGCCTCCTCTCAGCAGGAGGTCGTGGGCACAAGCGACTTCGACTTCTTCCCCCGCGAGCAGGCCTCGCGCTACCACGTTGACGAGCAGTCGATTCTGATGACCGGTCAACCCATTGTCGACCGCGAAGAGCAGGTGACCACGCGCGGCGGAGTCGTCTTGTGGATGTCGACAACCAAGGTTGCGCTGCTGGACAGCCACGGAGAGATCTCGGGAATTGTGGGCATCAGCCGCGACATCAGCTCGCGACGGCGCGCCGAGGATGAGAGTGCCATCTTGCACGAGCAGCTTCGCCAGGCTCAGAAACTGGAGTCGATCGGACAGCTTGCCGGCGGCATCGCGCACGATTTCAACAACATGCTGGGAGCTATTTCGGGCTACGCCATCATGATCCAGCGCAAGTTCGCCAAAGACAATGCCGTGCTGGGCGAGTATGTGGGCGTGATTATCGATGCATCGCGCCGGGCTGCCGATCTCACCTCCAAGCTGCTGGCCTTCGCGCGCCGTGGCACGTACGAAATGCTTGTGGTTGACACACACGAGACTATTGACGATGTGGTCAAGCTGCTCAAGCACACGATCGACAAGAAGATCTCCATCATCCAGCGGCTCGAAGCCACGCCCTGCACGGTAATGGGCGACCGCACGCAACTGCAGAACGCGGTGCTCAATCTGGCGGTCAACGCTCGCGATGCCATGCCCGATGGCGGAGACCTCACATTCACCACGCGTATTATTGACATCGACGCAGATTTCATCCGCTCCAAGTCGCTCAAGCTGCAGGCCGGGCGCTTTATCACTATGTCGGTGAGTGACACCGGCGTAGGCATGGATGAGGCAACAAAAGCGCGCATGTTCGAGCCCTTCTTTACAACAAAGAAAGTGGGCAAGGGCACGGGGCTGGGTCTGGCCAGTGTGTACGGCACTATGAAGAGCCACAATGGCGCCATTGTGGTCGAAAGCGAGCTGGGCATGGGCATCACGTTCACCATGTACATTCCGCTGGTCGATCGGCCGGTGGCAAAAGTCGAGGTTCTGCAGCACGCCATGCCCCGGGGCAAGGCACGGATACTCGTGGTGGACGACGAAGACATGGTGCGCGAAATGGCCAAGCGGATGTTGGAGGAGCTGGGCTACACCGTGGTTACCTGTCGCGACGGCATGGAAGCCGTAGACTACTACAAGGTCAACAAGGCCGACATTGACTTGTGCATAGTTGACATGATCATGCCGCGCATTGGCGGGCATGACTGCGTGTACCGGCTCAAGCTCATGAACCCGGATGTCAAGATCATCATTGCCACGGGCTACAGCGTTGCCACCGACACGCAGCGCATCATCACCAAGGGCATTTCGGGATTCATCCAGAAGCCCTTTGAGATCGAGGACCTGGCCGAGATGGTCTCCAAGGCACTTGCCGGAGCCATGCTCGGCGGGCCGCGCGGAGTCGGCCTCTGATCCGTCAGCGACGATACCCCAGTGCGCGGTGTTCTCTCAGACGGGCGGCCACCCGGTGAGCGGCCGGCGGTCGGAGTGCGGCATCGGGTCCCGGATACTGTCCGCATACGTCTCGGAACCCGCAAGCACTGACGCTGCATTGTTTCCCTGCCTCTCCAGCCAGTATTTTGGACATGACGTGATGCTGGTGGAATCGGGCGCACGGCCCGACATCCCCTCACGACGCACACGAAGGGATCCTCCGTGAAATTCGTCAAAATGGAAGGTTGCGCCAACGACTTCCTCGTTACCAACGATGCCACGCCCGGCGACATGGCACGGCTCACTGCTGCCACTCCCCGGCTCTGCGACCGGCGGCGAGGCATTGGCGGCGATGGTCTGGTGGTGGTGCTGCCGTCAACCAGCGCGGACTTCATGATGCGCGTGATCAACTCCGACGGCTCCGAGGCGGAGATGTGCGGCAATGGCATCCGCTGCTTCGCCTCATTTCTCAAACGCATGAACCTCACGCGCAAGAGTCGCCTCTCGGTCGAAACGCTGGCCGGCATCAAGGAGATCGAGTTTGCCGGCGAGCAGATCCGCGTGAACATGGGCCCGCCCGTGCTTGCGGGGCGGTCGATTCCCGCAGCCAGCGATCGCAACCCGGTTGTGGCTGAGAGTCTCGATGTGGACGGTCGCGCCTTCGATGTAACGGCCGTGTCGATGGGCAACCCGCATGCCGTGATCTACGCGCCGGAGCTCACCGACGAGCTGGTGCTGGGCTTTGGCAAGAAGCTGGAGTGCCACCCGTTCTTCCCGAAAAAAGTGAATGTTGAGTTCGTCAAGGTGCTCTCCGACACCGAGGTCTCCATGCGCGTGTTCGAGCGTGGATGCGGCGAGACCATGGCCTGCGGCACGGGCGCCTGCGCCACCATGGTGGCAGGGGTGCTCAACAAGAAGGGTGGCCACGAGGTGACAGTGCACTTGCTGGGCGGCGATCTGCTCATCCAGTGGGACGGAGACGCTGCGCATCCGGTGTTCATGACCGGGCCGGCGAACTGGGTGTTTGAGGGGACTGTGGAGCTGTAGGGGTCGAGGGTTTCCTCCATCTCCCGTCATTCGTCACTGGTTGCCATGCGCCGCAGAACCCTCCTGTTTGTCAGGCTGGTGCTCGGGGATCCGCCACACCCGAGCCGAGCACGCGACCAGCCTCTGCAGCTTCGTGGACTTCCGCATACCGTCC
>Ga0315293_10002243_pt1 | contig 18651 bp, 17 predicted proteins | sample YL17G13_20_MG_FD_203071 | JGI IMG/M metagenome (GOLD analysis project Ga0315293, IMG submission 203071) | Sediment microbial communities from Yellowstone Lake, YNP, Wyoming, USA - YL17G13_20 | ecosystem: Environmental > Aquatic > Freshwater > Lake > Sediment | place: USA: Wyoming | collected... | reverse complement strand
AATCCGAAGGTGGAAAGACCATTAAGCTTGAAACTGCCGGCTGTCCAGTGGGAACCACAATTATTGTCAAAGACCTTTTCTTCAATACCCCCGCCCGCCGGAAGTTTTTAAAATCTCCGGCCGTGGAACTTGGCCACATCAATGATATTGTCTCCAAATATGTCCTGGCCTGCCCCGGCATCGCCTTTGAGCTGATCTCGGAAGGCAAGCCCCTGGTTAAATCCACCGGATCGGGAAAATTATCCGAAGCGATCATGGCAGTCTATGGTTTGGGATTGATGCAGGAGCTGATCGAAGGCCAATTGGAATTTAAATCCGGCAAAGTATACGGTTTCATCAGCCGGCCCACCCTGAGCCGGATGGACAAATCTTACGAGAATTTTTTTGTCAACCGGCGCTACGTGCGCAATTTTCTGCTGAACCGCGCCTTAGAAGAAGCTTATCGCACCTTAATTCCAGGCGGCCGTTACCCGGTGGCGGTGCTCTTTATTGACATTGATCCCAAATTGATAGACGTCAATGTGCATCCTACTAAGCGGGAAATTAAGTTTCAGAGCACGTCCGAAGTAATGCAGGCGGTTTCCTCGATGGTTACTAAAACGCTATCTGAAATTATAGAAGCGGTCAGCTGGGATAAGGGCGTAGAAGCTGGGAGTAGAGATTGGAAGCTGGATTCCAAAGACCAACTTCCAATCTCAAGCTTTGAGGCCGGTATCCCTGAAATACAAGTAACCTCCATCCAACCCTTCATTCCCATCTACCAATACAAGCAAACCTATATCATATCGACCGACGGCAAAGACCTGGTGCTCATCGACCAGCACGCCGCCCATGAGAGAATCCTCTACGACAAATTGAGTCAAAAGGCAGAAGCCATCCATTCTCAACCCCTACTCACGCCCGAGAACCTGGAATTAGGACCCCAGGAAACGGCTATCTTGCAGGAAAATGTGGAATATTTAAAAAGCCTTGGTTTTGAATTGGAGGAATTTGGCAGTAGTTCTTACTTAATACGAGCGGTACCTGCCCTTTCCATAAAATCCCCCGCCCAACAACTCCTGCGCGATATCTTGGCAGAACTTTCTGAGCTGGGAAAGACCGCCCAATTAGAGATCAAGCAGGAAAATATCCGCAAGCTGATCGCCTGCCACAGCGCTATTAAAGCCGGGGATAAACTGTCGATTGAAGAGATGAACCGGCTAATAAGGGATCTCTACGCCACAGAGAACCCCGCAACCTGCCCCCACGGCCGCCCCACCCTGATCCGCCTGACCGAGGAAGAATTTAAAAAGAGATTCGGCAGATAATCAAGGGCATCCTCGGCTGCTTCCCCTTCTTATTTTTCACAAAAGAGTGAAATTTCATCTCAGAATTTTCGATAAATAGTAAGGAGAAAAGATAATGGTACTTACCTTACATTGTGCAGAACGACCAAATACCGGATTATGCATTCCTTGGTCAAAACCTCCTAAGAAGAGAATACTTGTTCTAGGGGGATCAGGATTTATAGGACAGCATTTGGTTCGGGGCCTGCATCGGGAAAAATATGAAACTGCTTTTGCCAGCCGGGAAGCTCATCAAAGATATTTACATGAAGATACTGAGCACGCCGGTTCCTGGTTGTTCAGAGGCGTCAATCATCTGCATGCTGATGACCCTATAATTAGGAGAGTAAATTCCGCCGATCCCGCAACTTTTGCGGTTGATATAAATGTGGCCAATGCTCATGCCCTACGAGTAGCTTTATCTCGAAAAATAGGCGCGGTAGTTGATTTAGCGGGGCCGCACTCCACTCGCAATTGCAACCTCCAGGAATTATTTGAGGTTGCCTTGGGGACAGCGTTATTAATGCGCTTCGCGGAAGAAAAAAAGGCCAGAGTAATTGCAATGTCTTCCACCGAAGTATATTTTAAGCAGGATCAGCCAGGCGCTATAAGAGAAGATGCTTTGGACCTGTCTTCTTTTTCGGAGCTGCAAGGTTTAGCCAGAAAATTGGACGAAACAGCTCAAAATATGCTGGCGGATATTGACTTCAGGCCAAATCCCCAGATCTACAATATTTTTAAGCGAAATGTTCTATCCAGGCCCTATGCCTTATATAAAATCTTAAGGGAAATTCTGGCGGATCTTTCCTTAAAAAGGGAAGGAAAGGTTTGTGTGTTAAGATCCTCAAACGTTTTTGGCAGGGAAGATGACGGAATCACTGATTATTTGGTCCGGAGGGCAATCCTGCATTGGCCCTTGAAAATATTAAATGGGGGTTCGGTAAGAACCTTTATTGGTGTTAAAGATGTGGTTGGGTTAGTGGAAGAATTAATTGATCATGAGGCTGTAGGATTTTTTAATATTACCAATCCCCAGAATAGAATTAATATTTTAAAGCTGGCGGAGCTTATTAAACAAATAACCCGGAGCTCGGGGGGAATATCTTGTCAGAGTAGCCAGAATGGAGGGATATCGCAAGAATTTAGTATTGAAAAAGCCTCCCGTCAATTGGGTTTTAAACCGGTGGTTGGACTGGAAGCAGGCTTACAACTTCTAGCAGAACAATATAGGGCTGAAATAAACTGGCTAGTAGGTCGAGGGTCTTTCCCCACAATAGATGCAGAAAAAGGTTATACGCCCCTACCCACTTATTTTAGATAAATTTATTATCCCGCCCTATTCATACCTTAAGGCTTCAACCGGCAATAATTTAGCCGCTCGCCAGGCGGGCCAGATGCCGAAGAGGATGCCGACCAGTACCGAGAAAGTAAACGCCAGGACGATCGATTGGATGCTGATCAGTGAGTACCAGCCAAAAGCCACCGAGGTCCCCCACGAGATCAACGACCCGACAACGATCCCCAACAATCCCCCTAAAACACAGATCAGGACCGATTCGACCAGAAACTGGATCATGATATCGCGATTTTCCGCCCCGAGCGCCTTGCGCAGACCGATCTCGTGCGTCCTTTCCATTACCAAGACAAGCATAATGTTCATGATACCGATCCCGCCGACTAGCAGACTGACTGCGGCGATGGCCCCGAGCAAGGTGGTAAAAGTACTCACTACATCGGTCATCGCTTTCTGCATTTCCGCCATGTTGCGAACCTCAATGTTTTCCATCTGCGCGTCGGTTAAGCGGTGCAATCTGGCGATCACCGGCGCGATCTCGGACTGGACAACTGAAGTGGCGCCGGCATCGCTGACCTGCACGTCGAAACTACTGATGTAGTCTTTCCCCAGCAAGCGGTACATTGCGGTGGTGATCGGGATCACGACCCGATCATCAGAGTTCTGAAAACCGGTCGAGCCTTTTTCCGGCAGGACGCCGATAACCGTAAAGCTGATCCGGTTGATCCTGATCGATTGGCCGACGGGGTCAGTCTCACCGAACAGTTCGCTCGCCACCGTTTTACCGATCACCGCCACTTTGGCCCGGGCAGTTACTTCCGCTTCGGTAAAGAAGCGTCCGGATATCGGGACCGAATTTCGGGCATACTGGAAATCCGGCGATGTTCCCATGACAGAAGTGTTCCAGTTCTTATTCTGGGCTACCACCTGGGCCCGGCCGGATACGTTTGGCACTACCCTTTCGACCTTGTCGATCTGCTTGAGAGCGGCCAGATCCTCAAAAGTGAACCTGGTGGCTGAATCGGGCCCGAGAGCTATCCCCTGCTGCCGGAAAGAAGCCGACACCATCAACAAGTTTGAGCCCATCGACGTCATCGTCTGCTCTACCGATTTTTGCGCTCCGGTGCCGATGGCCAGCATGGCGATGACCGCGGCCACGCCGATCAGCACGCCGAGGATAGAGAGAAAAGAACGGAGCTTATTGGCAAAAAGCGAGAGCATAGCTTCGCGGGAATAATTAACTATACTGGCTAGGGAAATGGGGGCTTTGCGCCGCTGGCGCGCTCCTTCTTTGATAGTGGCGGGAGTATATTTCCGCTTTTGCTCATCGGTTATAATTTCCCCATCTTTTAAAGTTATAATCCGGCTGGCCTGTTCCGCCAGGTCAGATTCATGGGTCACCATCACGATAGTCGTCCCCTGGGCGTTCAATTCATTTAAAACTCCAATGATCTCCAAGGCTGATTTAGAGTCGAGATTGCCGGTCGGCTCATCGGCAAAGATGATCTGCGGCCGGTTGGCCAGCGCCCGCGCGATCGCTACCCGCTGCTGCTGCCCTCCGGAGATTTCGTTTGACCGATGATTCATCCTTTCCCCCAATCCGATCTTTTTTAAAATATCCATTACCCGGACCCGGTCCTTAGGAGTGGCTTCGCTATAAAGAAACGGCAACAGTGCGTTTTCCAGAACGTTAAAACGGGGAAGCAAATTAAAAGTCTGGAAAACAAATCCGAGGTAGCGGCTGCGCAGGACGGCATAATCATTATCCGACAAACCGACCACGTCCTTCCCTAACAGTTTATATTCGCCGCTTTCCGCCTTATCGAGCAAGCCTAAAATAGCCAATAAAGTGGATTTTCCAGAGCCGGACGGCCCCATGATGGCAACGAACTCGCCCGGTTCGATCTTGAGGGAAACCGATCTTAATGCTTTAACCGGCAGGTCTTTCCCAAGATAGTAGGTCTTCGAAACTTTTTCGAGCTCGATCAGGGCCATGTTACTTCTTTTTACCGCCGAGGAGATTAAAGGAGGGCGGCCGATGGGTATCGCCGGGCAGGGCTTCCTGAATGATCTTCTGGGTCGGGATCACGACTTCGTCGCCCTCTTTTAGACCGGAAACCAGCTCGACTTTACTGCTGTTCTCAAGGCCGGTCTGCACCTGCATCGCTTTTATGCTTCCGTTCTGTTGGATAAAAACGTATGACCTTCCTCCCTTTTTCTTGATCGCTGTCAGCGGTAATTCGAGAACGTCGGTCCTTTCATCCATTGTGAAATTGACCGTGGAGCTCATCCCGGACCGAAAGAAGGAAGGAACGCTTTCCGGCAAGACATTGATCATATAAACAGTCACATTATTAATGGTCTGCGATTCGTAAGCTATCTGTTCGACCTGGGCAGGAATGGACGCATCGGGATAGGCGTCCAGCACGATATCCGCTTTTTGACCGACCTTGATCCGGCCGATATCGGTCTCATCAACCTGCGCTTGAACGATCAGCCGGTCGGCCATGACCAGCACATCGTCGCTTATGCTGAAAAACTGTCCCGGTTCCATGTTACGCTTGATGATAAAACCGTCCAGGGGAGCGATGATGGGCGCCGGCTTATAAACATCTTCCCAGTATTTAACCTCCTCCGGTCCTTTGGCCCGGGCGGCATCGAGGAGGGCCGCCCGCTCGCTGGAGCTCATCCAGGCCAGAACTTCACCTTTGGCGACATGCTGGCCTTCAACCACCAGCGCCTGCTCGACGCGCCCGGCCACCGGCGGCTTGATACCCAGCCGGTTGCGGGGGATGACCACCCCGGTGGTGGGCAGTTGGGCCAGGATATTACCCCTGGTCACTTTAGCGGTTTCCAGCGGTTTTTCATTGCTGGGCGCACACGCCGCCAGAAACAATAATCCGATAATAAAAGGCATTATTTTTTTCATTTTACCCATCCTCCAAACGATTTATACCAGCTGGCCTCGGCGGCCAATGCCGACTTGCTATAATTAAGCAGACTGTTCTGATTGTTTATATATTCATTCTGGATCAGGTCCCAATCATTATAAGAGATCAGCCCGTTTAGGTATTTGGATTGGGCGATCTTGGCTCGCTCTGATGAAGCGGCTAGATATGTTTTTTGCACGCTGTAGGCCTCGATCGCGTCTTTTAAACTCTCATAGGCCTCTTTGATGGTGTAATACAGGTCTTTTTGATTTTTAGCAAAATCTTCGCGCGCTTTTTCAAGTTGCAATCCATAGATTACGCGGTCTATAAAATTGCTGCCCCCGGGGAACAGGGGAAGAGAAATGCTCAACGACCACGATTTGCTGGAAGAGGCCGGCGGCCAATCGCTCCCGCTCTTCTGGTAGGAGCCGTTCAGCGAAACGCTGGGAAGAAATCCGCTTAAGGTTTTCTGTTGATTGATATCGGCCGACTCCAGCTGATATTTGGCCAGAAGATACACTGGCGATTTATCTATAAGCGAGTCAAGGTCAGGCAATAGCACGGCGACCACCGCCGGAGATCCTTCGGCTGAGGTTATAGAGCTGTCGAGGAGCTGGGCCAGCTTTAACCGGGCCAGCTCCAGAGAGCGCTTGGCTGAAGCGACATTGTATTCCGCCTCGTTCAGCTGGGCCTGGGTGCGCAGGTAATTTCCCTTATCTTCCGTGCCGCTGTCATAGAAGAGCTTTATCATCCGTTCGTTTTCCGCGCGGGACTTCAGGATCCGCTCCCGGACCGCGACGTTTTGCTGGGCGACATAGAGATCGATAAAAGCCAGGCGCAGCTGATAGTAAGCGTCGGCTTCCGTGTTTTGCAGATTGGCGCGGTAATAATCGTAATTTACGGCGGCGGAGCGTAAATTGTAATAATTGCTCAAACCTTTAAAGAGGGATTGCGTGGCGTTTAAGCCATAGGAATAGCTGGTAGAAGTGCCTGAGCCGCCGGTTGATTCTCCTTGAGATAAGCCGGCCGAAACCTGGGGCAGGAAATTGCTGTAAGATTTATAATAGGTCCACTGGTAGGCCTCCAGTTGTTTGCGGGCGCCCTGGATCTCATTGCTCTTGTTCGCGGCCTGCGACAGCGCCTCCTGCCAGGTCAAAGCCCACAGCTCGCCGGCAAGAAATAAGACCACTATGGCTATTATAAATAATCTTTTCAGCGTTTACCCTCTTTCAACCCCGGAATTATATCACTTATTCGGGTTTTTCCGCCTGAACTTTTCACGCCGCTTTTCGGACCGTTCTTTTCTCTCTTTCATTATTTTGTCAAGTTTAGCCCTTTGTTCGGGTGTAAGTTCCTGGCGCATTCTGATTATCTGGTCGATCCTCCCGATCTGGATCTGCGTGTTGTTTTCATTTATTTTTTTAATGGAGCCCAGGATCATCTCGCGGCGGGGAGTTTCTTTGAGCAGCTCTTTCTCAATACTGTCTAACAGCCCTTTATTTTGGTCCTGCAGGGTTTTGGCTTCCAATTCAACCTTTTTTACGTCAGCCAATATTTTCTCTTTCTGCTCCGGGGTCAGCCCGAGATCCTTGGTTATTTTTCCCATCATTTCCTCGGCGGAGGGACCCCTTCGAGGGGGCGGCCCGAAACCCAAATCCCCCGGACCAAAAGCGGGAAACGCCCAGGAAACGCTCCCCCAAAATACCACGATCAAGAAGATTGCCAGTAATTTTTTATCCATTATTTTCCATCCTCCTTTTAGATCTCGCAAAGATTAGACACGGTTCTGCGCCAAAAGGTTCCATCCTAATCCATAAAAACATAATTTAAGATTTGATCGCCGTTCATTTCATTCTGCTGGAAGACATAATCCGCCAAAGTTTCCTGATTGCCGAAAAAATAGGGGCGAACATTGAAATAAATCACAGAGCCGATCAGCAATAATGCCAGTGCGCCGCCCAAGACCAGTCTGACTTTAGGCGTCCGCCGATTTAATTTGGCTTCAATCTGCGAATACATCCGGCGGCCGTCTAATTCCGCCTTTACTCCCTTGAGCCGATTTATATAATCTTCATAGTCCCCCATTTTTCCTCACTTCCTTTTTAATTATTTCCCGGGCGCGGTGCAGATTTGATTTAACCGTGCCGACGGGGATCTTTAAAATCTCCGCGATCTCCTCCAGCTTTTTTTCTTCAACGTCCGACAGGATAAGGATCATTCTCTGCTGGGGGTTAAGTTTTTCCAGCGGTTTCAGTGTCAAAACATCGGCCGCGACCTCCTGGACCTCCTCCTCCATTATCCTCAGACTGCCGAGCATCTTTTTGAACCACTTATGGCGATTCTGCTTTTTTACATAATTTATCGCGGTGTTAACCGTTATTTTATAGATCCAGGTATGGATTGAAGCTTCCCCGCGGAAGCGCGGCAGCGCCCGATGGACGCTTAGATATATTTCCTGGAAGAGATCTTCCCGGTCTTCGCGCAAAAAGACATATCTGGAGACCAGTTTCCATACCTTATCTTTGCTGTCAGCGTAGACCCCGGCAAAATCCAATTCAGCCACCTGTTCCCTCCGTATATACCTTTAGACAATTACCCGGCAGAAAAAGTTCCTGGCTTGACATCTTCGTGGGGCCTGATAAACTATTGTCATGACAGCTGCTTTCGATGGATTATCGAACATATATTCACTTACAGCGCAGATTAATTCGCTCAAAGATCAAGCCACCAAATCAACAAATAGCAGCACGAACAATATTGACCCGCAGCTTGCCCTGTTGAACATACAAAAAAATTTCAATGAAATGTTGAATGACTTGACTTCATCGGATAAAGAAAAGGAGGAAAATTCCGATTCCTTGATTTCCCTCATCAACAATTATCAGACTGCGACCAACAATACTGCCAACTCAAACAATACTCAAAACAATATTTTGATGGAACAATACAAGTTAAATCTGAACAATATTTTCTAAGTTTCGGCGGATAATCAATAAATCTTGTATCCCACCTGGGCCTGAAGCCGGCCTGGACCGGCGACATCCACTCCCACCTCGAAGAAAAGCGGATTTATTTCAAACAATCGATCAAAAATAAAGGAAACGGAAAGCCCGGCATCGGTTCCTTTATTCCCGGTATATCCTACAAACCCCAATCCAAAGGATAAGGGAATCTTTCTGCCGATGTTGGTAAGATAGAATTTCCCTCCGAAAAATAAAATAAGCGGCTGTTTTCCGGTGTTGGCTTCAATTCCGCCCCTGATAGCAACATTTTTCGCTATACCATCCTCCAACATCATCCCCAAAGCCAATCCATCCCTTATCCCGCCTACGACCTCGGGCTGCATGGCCAGTACGCTATTTCCGATCAACATGAAAACCGCTAAAACCAATCCTACTCTTTTCATCATCTGTATCCCTCCTTTAAAATAAACTTACCTGTTCCCTCTCTTCCGATTTTGGCTTTTGCCTTGCACTTTTTACTTTTGACTTTTTAGTTTTAACTTTGCCCAGATCATTCTCCACCATTTCCAGAGTATTATAAATCTCTTTGGCCCTTTCCACAACCTGCTTCGGCAATCCCGCCAGCTGGGCCACTTGAATGCCGTAGGAGCGGTCCGCCTCACCCGCAACGATCCGGTGTAAGAAAGTAATCTGATCTCCTTCTTCTTTAACCAACACATTGAGATTCTTCATGCCGGGATGCTTATCCGCCAGCTGGGTAATCTCGTGATAATGAGTGGCAAAAAGGGTCTTGGCCTTGATCCGGGTATGGATGAATTCGGCCACCGCCGCGGCAATGGACATACCGTCAAAAGTGGCGGTCCCCCGCCCGATCTCATCCAGGATAATTAAACTTTTCTCGGTGGCGTTGTTTAGAATATTGGCGGTTTCCGTCATCTCCAGCATAAAAGTGGACTGGCCGGAAAAAATATCGTCCATGGCGCCGATACGGGTGAAGATGCGATCCACCAGACCCAATTGCGCTTCTTTCGCCGGGACATACGAACCGATCTGCGCCAAAAGACAGATAAGCGCCACCTGACGCATATAAGTGGATTTTCCCGCCATGTTGGGACCGGTAATTAATAGAAACCGGCTGTCCTCCTCGTTTATTTCCACTTCATTGGGCACGAACCGATACTCCCCCAGGGTTTTCTCCACCACCGGATGCCTGCTTTCCGATATTCTGATGATCTGATCTTTAGATAACCGGGGCCGGCAGTAATGATTTTCAACCGCCGCTTCCGCCAGGGATAAAAGGACGTCCAGTCGGGCCAGCGCCCTGGCTAATTTTTGAAGTTCAGAAGTATGTTCCGCCACCCGGGAGCGGACTTCACAGAAGATCTTATATTCCATATCCTTCATCCGCTCGTCGGCATTCAAGATCAGGGATTCTTTTTCTTTAAGCTCCGGAGTAATGAACCTTTCGGCGTTCACCAGGGTCTGCTTGCGGATATAATCGGCCGGCACCTGTTCCAGATTGGTGTTAGTTATTTCAATATAATAACCGAAAACCCTGGTAAAGCCGACTTTGAGCGATTTGATCCCGGTTTTCTTTCTTTCTTCGTTTTCCAGACGGGCGATCCAATCTTTCCCTTCCCGGGCGGCCTTTAAAATTTCATCCAGTTCGGGATTAAATCCCGGCTTTATCAAGCCGCCTTCCTTAAGGACAAAAGGAGGGTCATCCACCACGGCCTGTTCAATCAGCTTGGCCGCTTCGGAAAAATCGGGGAGGTTGGCTATTTCCAAAAGCAGGGACGCGCTGGCTCCCTTCAAGGGATTCTTCAGGGCCGGCAGGGTCCTTAACGATTCTTTTAGGGCGATCAGGTCCCGGGCATTGGCGGAGGAGGATGCGATCCTGCCTACTGCCCTCTCGATATCTGAGATATTTTTAAGTTGTTGGGCCAGCTCATACCGCAATCGGGCATCTTTGAACAGCTCTTCCACCGCATCCAATCTTTGATTTATCTTATTTTCTTCCAACAAGGGCTGCAAAACCCATTGCCTGAGCAGGCGGGCTCCCATGGAGGTTTTGGTTTTATCCAAAACCCACAGTAAGCTCCCCGCGAAGGATTTGTCGCGGATGGTCTGCGTAAGCTCCAGATTCCGGCGGGTGGCGGCATCAACGAACATAAATTCCGAGGTGTGATAGGGTTGAATAATCCGCAGTTGATCGAGATTGGTTTTCTGGGCCTCTTTTATATAATCCAGGATGGCCGCCGCCGCCCCCCACCCCGCCTTAACCGAGGAAAGCCCAAATGAATCCAGTGAATTGACCTTGAAAAACTCTTTCAGTTTTTGTTCGGCGGCCTCGGTATCGTAGGTGTCTTTGAAAGAAGTTACAGAACCTGCCCCGGCGAGCCGGGGCGGTTCCTCCGGCACAAAATCAGAAATCAGGATTTCCGCTGGATTGATTCTATTGATTTCATCCAGAAGTTTATCCTCTTCCTCAATTTCCGTAACCTTAAATTCCCCGGTAGAAGCATCGGCATAGGCCAGGCCGTATTTATTTTTTTCTTTGGTTATAGCCAATAAATAATTGTTGGTCTTTTCAGATAATAAATTTGATTCCAGCACTGTCCCCGGTGTAATGACGCGGATGACCTCTCTCTTCACTACACCTTTGGCCAGTTTGGGGTCTTCCACTTGTTCGCAAATGGCTACTTTGTACCCTTTATCGATCAGCCGGGCGATATAGTTATCGGCCGCGTGGTAGGGAATGCCGCACATGGGCATGCGGTTTTCCTCAGATCCCCGGCCGGTTAAAACCAGGTCCAGCTCACGGGAGGCCTTCTCGGCGTCCTCGTTGAACATCTCGTAGAAATCGCCCAGCCGGAAAAAGAGAATGGCATCCTTATGCTGGGCTTTAATGTCGTGGTATTGCTTGGCCATGGGGGTCAGGTCGGACATACAATGATTATACTTAAATTGGATAACGAAGGCAATAATCTTCAAAAAAAGTGAAATTTCGGCCGGAAACACACGATAATACTATAGTGATTTAGGAGGATAAATATGAGAGTAAATAGTATAAAAATACCAATGATATCCCCGCCTCTGGCTAAGATTTCTTGTTCTTCTGAAAGTTCATCCGGAATACCTGCTTTTTTTGAAGGAGATTTCAACGATCCTATCATAAGAGAGCAATTATTAAATTTCATGCGGGTAAATGAGCAAAATAGCGCTCGCTTAGACCCTGATATTGCCGGAAAAGCTTTATTCGCCGCTCGGTTAGCTTTCGAACATTGCAATGAAGAGGAAAAGGAAACAATTATTGATTTTGCCATATCGGCATCAAGGCATGAAAATGCAACCGTGCGGGAGGCGGTTTTAGCCTTTTTAAGCGATAGCTTTCTGACAGTATATGTTGGCCGGGAAGAGGCCGTGATAGAGGCCCTTCTTCCACTGCTTAATGACGGAAGACGTACTGCCAGAGGTGCCTTTATTCACTTTTTGGCGGCTGATTTGCTGTTTAAAATTGGCGGTATGAATGTGGCTTTTAAAGGTGGAGATGGATATTTTATTGAACATGCTTCGACCTGTCTTAACCCGAATACGCCGTTAGAAACAGTAGAGATGGTGGTTGATGCCGCCATATCTATCTTACAAGATCGAGTAACTTACACTTCTTCAGCCCGCGCTCGGGTGGCACTTTTCATGGGCGGATACGCTTATGTCCTCAATCTGCCTACTGCACTTTACAATAAAATATATTTAGCTCTCTACGAGGCCAGCCTCAATGATCCGGATGAAAGCGTTAGGATGAGCGCGCAAAGATCCATTGAATACTTAGAAGGCATATCTATTAGCGGCGATCTCCCCTGCACGCAGTAAAATACTGCTTTTAAATAAGGGGTATTCGAAATAAAGGGAGCTGAATAAAACAGCTCTCTTTTTGTTTCCTGCTTGGCCATGGGGGTCAGCCCCGATGGGATCGGGATAAAGTCGGACATATAATGATTATACTTAAATTGGGGAGATCGGACAAGCCTTGCTTAAGAATTCAGCAATTTCTGAACATCCGCTAAAATAGATTGCTTTAAAGGATTTTCAGGGGGGACATTTTCCAGATAAATAGAAAATATTTCAAGTAATGAAGCTTTCGCCCTGATAGCTTTGACGGTTTTATAAATCGATCCCCAGATCCCTTTTTTAAAACTTTGATAACGAAAACCCAATATATCGGCCCGGTCAAAAAGCGATTCAATCTTTTTATAAAACCCCTCTGATCTGCCAGGATAAATCTCTTTTATCCCTTTATGATAATAAAACACTCCGCGCCCCGTGGACAACCCCTCCATAAATTTATGCTCCCTTTGAGGGGAAAATTCATCCAGGTTGGGCCTGAAGGGAATGGGATGCCGATCATACATTACATAAACGCCCGGGGCTGCCTTTCTGACCATAAAAAATAAATCATAAAGATTTTGAAATTGATTTTCTGATTCATATTTAATATCGGGCTTAAAACAATGTAAATCGATAAATAAAATGCCCCCCACTTCCAGTTTTCCCAATAATCGATCGACAACCTTCTGCTGCGAGGGAGAACAAGGAAGCTCAATTCTTTCTCCCATACTTTTACCCTCTGGGTCAACTACATTTAAAGAAGAAAATGGTAAACGCTCTAATTCTTCATTAGGTTTTTTTAAATGATGGAGAGTCATACAAACAGAAATGAAATCAAATGATCTCTCCGGGAAAAAGGCCTCTCCCATAACATTGTAAGAAGGCAAAGCGGCATTGTAGTAAATTATGCCTTCGGCATCGGTTTGGGATTTAATCCAGCCGGTCTGTTTATCATAATATTGACTGTGCTTAATTTCACCCTCCGGGGTTATTTCAAAAATAGGCATAGTTACATCTGTTCCATAAATTTCAAAATCAACGCCCCTTAAACCTATTTCAAAGGCCCTCTTTAATATTTTTAAAGTTGGCGCCCCGCCGGTTTTGGGGGCGGAACCAATATCCAGCCATCTGAAGGTCCGGCTTGGATCGGGAGCGGGCAGGATCAAACTGGGCCTATATACAGGTATATCCTTTTCAGGAACGCCAAATGGATTGGCATAAAGAGGATAGACCTGTAAAAGATACTTAAAATCCGGATCAGCAGCTTGCAGCTCTTCAATTGTACTGCCCTCAAAAATATCCTTTCCTCTGAACATATTTATCACTGCCAGCGCCAGGGGCATAAAGCGATGCGCCCCCGAGGCCGTCCATTTCTCGTATCGAGGAAGCACTTTTAGGGCTTCACTAAGAATTTTGGGGTTTTTAACCAGAAGGTTAATAATTTTTGCGGCCTCTGCTTGTCTCGTCAGATCATTACCATAATCTAAACCAAATGCCGCAGAAAGCGCCTGAAAAAAAGAATCGGATCTTTCAAAAGGGGAGCCAGCCCCTGATAGTCTTACTGCCCTTCTTATGAATTTCCTGATATCCCTGGGATTACAATCTCCAAAATTTACTCTCGAAGAACCCAAAGGATGGTTTTGAGGGAGAATTTGGGCTAACCCTACTTCTTTTACACCTGCGACACGTCTAGAAAAATCCCATAATCCCGCGATCCTTCTCCCACCCCAAATTTTTAAAATATTCGGCATACTCTTTCAATCCTCCCTATTAATATATCGACAATTTTCAGTTAAAGTTTCAGCTTAATCTCTTTCGATTTTTATGGTAAAATTCTAAATAACATGAGAAAAGTTTATCTGGATTATGCCGCCACCACCCCCACCCGGACCGAGGTCATGGCCGCTATGCAGCCTTATTTCCGGCAGGTTTTCGGCAACCCCTCCTCCATTCACGCTTTCGGGCAGGAGGCCAAAGGCGCCATCGAATCCTCTCGGGACAAGGTAGCCGCTCTTTTAGGCGCCTCCCCGGAGGAGATCGTTTTCACTTCCGGCGGCACCGAATCTGACAACTTCGCCCTGGAAGGCGTGGCCTTCGCCAATGAGAAAAAAGGCAACCATATCATCACTTCCGCCATCGAACATCATGCCATTACCGAATGCTGCGCATTTTTAAAAAAGCGCGGTTTGGAGATAACCTATCTGCCGGTGGATAAATACGGCCTGGTCGATCCCCAGGAAGTCAAGAAAGCTATCACCGACAAAACGATTTTAATTTCCATCATGCACGCCAATAACGAGATGGGCACCATCGAGCCCCTGGCCGAGATTTCAAAGATCACCAAAGAAAAAGGAATTTATTTCCATACTGACGCAGTACAGACCGTGGGGCATCTTTCAGTAAATGTTAAGGAATTAGGAGTAGATCTCCTCTCCTTGTCCGCTCATAAATTTTACGGCCCGAAGGGAGTGGGCGCTTTATACATTAGAAAAGGGACTCGCCTGGTTTCTTTCCTCCATGGGGGCGGACAGGAACGCGGCCGGCGGGCTTCAACCGAGAATGTGCCGGGGATCGTGGGATTGGGAATAGCTTGCGAGCTAGCCCAAGCCGAGATGGGTAAAAATCATGCCCAGCTCCAGCCTTTAAGGGACAAATTAATTAAAGGAATTTTGGAAAAAATTCCGGAATCCCAGCTTAACGGCCACCCCACCCTGCGCCTCCCCAACAATGTAAATGTCTCCATCAAATATGTGGAAGGCGAATCCATGCTCCTGAATCTGGATATAGTAGGGGTTGCCGCTTCCACCGGTTCGGCCTGCACTTCAGGATCGCTCGAGGCCTCGCATGTCCTGCTGGCTATCGGCTTATCGCATGAGCTAGCCCACGGCTCACTTCGATTCACTCTGGGCAAGGAAACTACTGAAGAAGATATTGACTATGTTTTAGAACAACTTCCACCAATCGTAGAAAAGCTGCGAGCCATGTCTCCTTTATATAAAGGGAAAAAATGACAGCGCAACCCTATTCAGAAAAGGTAATGGACCACTTCATGCATCCCCGCAATGTGGGGGACATGGAAAATCCGGACGGCATCGGCAAGGTAGGCAATCCGGTCTGCGGGGATATAATGGAAATGTACATTAAGGTCAAAGACGGCGTGATCGTGGATGCCAAGTTCAAGACCTTTGGATGCGGTGCCGCGATCGCCACATCTTCCATGGCGACCGAGCTGGTCAAAGGCAAAACCATCGAGGAAGCGTTAAAGCTGACCAATAAAGCAGTGGCCGAAGCTTTGGGCGGATTGCCGGCAATAAAGATGCACTGCTCGGTTTTGGCAGAAGACGCCTTCAAGGCCGCGGTGAACGATTATCTTTTAAAGACCACCGGGAAGGGCCTGCCCGGCTTTAAGCCCCATGAAGAACCGCTTGAGGAGCATGAACACTAAGAAAGTCATTGTCGCCATGTCGGGCGGAGTGGACTCCTCGGTGGCGGCGGCCCTCTTAAAACAACAGGGTTATGAAGTTATCGGCGTAACCATGAACCTGGCCTGCTCAACAAAATCTTCGGACAAAGGATGCTGTTCAATGTCGGCCGCTCAAGACGCCAAAAAGGTCGCCGACCAGCTGGGAATACCTCACTACACTTTGAACTTTAAAGATGAATTTCAAAAACTGGTGATCGATAATTTCATCGAAGAATATAAAAACGGGCGGACGCCCAATCCCTGCATCCGCTGCAATCAATTCATTAAATTTGATCTTCTTATGAGGAAAGCCGAGGAACTGGGAGCGGAGTTTATTGCTACGGGACATTATGCCAGGATTAAACCCCTTGATGAAGGAAAAGGTGAAAAAGGGGTTAGGGGTTATAAGCTCCTCAAGGGCAAAGATGCCAAAAAAGACCAATCCTACGTACTTTACCGTCTGACCCAGGAACAGCTGGCGCATACGCTTTTTCCGCTGGGAGAGATGACTAAGGAAGAAGTGAGAAAAAAAGCCCGGGAGCTGAAACTGCCGGTGGCGGAAAAGTCGGAAAGTCAGGAAATTTGCTTCGTGGAAGATGACGATTACGGCCGATTCTTAAAAGAAAAGATTCCGGAGGCGATAAAACCCGGCCCCATCTTAGATAAAAATGGGAAAGAAGTCGGCCGGCATGAGGGGATACTTTTTTATACCATCGGCCAGCGCAAAGGGATCGGGGCGCATAAAGAGAAAAAATATGTGATCGCCTTAGAGATTAAAAAAAACGCCGTGATAATCGGCGAGGAGGCGGATCTTTTGAAGGAGGAATTGGTGGCCGGCGATCTAAGTTTCATTTCCGGAATATCTCCCCAAAAAAATCTGGAAATTTCCGCCAAAATTCGGTATAATAGCCCTGGTGCTCCTGCAGAGGTTGTTACCTTGTCCTCTGATAAGGTGAAAGTAATATTTAAGACCCCGCAGAGAGCGGTGACTCCTGGCCAGTCGGTGGTCTTCTATCAAGGAGAGGAAGTCCTCGGCGGCGGGATAATCCAAGGAGGGAATTGAAATGGCAGAGAAAAAGGTCAAGTTCATGTTCAAGTCCGGAGAAAACTACAGATCCGTATATATCGCGGGAGATTTTACCGAATGGCAAAGCCAACCCATCATGATGAAGAAAGGCCGCGACAACACCTGGACGGCCCTGGCCCCCATGACCCCGGGCGAGCATGAATACAAATTCATCGCGGACGGCCAGTGGATGCTGGATCCCGGCGCCCCCCACCGCCCCAATAATATCGGCTCGGAAAACTCCGTAATCAGAGTTGATTGAGAACCTAACCGGTAAAATCCTTGAACTTAAGCGTTCACGGAACGCCGTCATTCTGGCGCACAACTACCAGCTGGGCGAAATTCAGGATATAGCCGATTATGTGGGAGATTCTTTAGGCCTTTCCATTCAAGCCAGTAAAACCAAAGCCAATCTGATCGTCTTCTGCGGAGTGCATTTTATGGCCGAGACCGCCAAGATCTTATCCCCGGAGAAAAAAGTCATCATGCCTGAGGTCAACGCCGGCTGTCCCATGGCGGACATGATCACCGCGGAGGGTCTGCGCAAACTTAAAGCCCAGCATCCTAAAGCCCAGGTGGTATGCTATGTGAATACCTCCGCCGAGGTCAAGGCCGAATCCGATATCTGCTGCACTTCCGCCAACGCGGTCAAAGTGGTCAATTCCCTGAAAGATACTGATGAGATCATTTTCGTGCCGGACAAATATCTGGGACTCTACGTCTCCACCAAAGTGACCGGAAAAAAATTCATTTTCTGGAACGGCTACTGCCCCACCCACCTGAAAATCCTCCCCCAGCACATTGAAAAGCTTAAAGCCGAGCATCCGGCCGCCAAGGTGATAGTGCATCCTGAATGCCGGCCGGAAGTCATAGCTTTAGCGGATGAGGTGCTCTCCACTGAAGGGATGATCAATTTTTCCAGGAAAACCGAAGCCCGCGAAGTAATTGTGGGAACTGAAATCGGACTGCTGTACCGGCTGAGAAAAGAAAATCCCGGAAAAGTCTTTTACCCCGCCTCCGAACTGGCGGTCTGCCCCAACATGAAGCTCACCAACCTGGAAAAGCTCCTCTGGTCATTAGAAGAGGAAAAGACGGAAATTACAGTCCCTAAGGATATTGCCAATCGTGCTCGTAATGCTATTCAGAAAATGGTAGAAATCGGCCGGCAGGATTAGTTCCTGGTTCTTAGTTCCTAGTGGATGGAGGGCGGCGGGGCCATAGGTTCTTTTTTTATGCCTTTAGTTCTCCTGCGCTTCAAGGCCCGGTCCACCAGCTCATAAATTTCTTCCATGAGAAAGGGTTTTCGAAGATATTCCAGGGCGCCCAGGGTTATGGCGTTGGCATGGTTGGCATCGGTGGCGTAAGCGGTGACGATTATCACTTCCACATCAGCATCAGTTTCCTTGACCCGGCGTAAAACCTCCAACCCGTCCATCCCCGGCAGTTTGTAGTCCACAAAGGCCACATCGAACTTGCCCTTGGTGAAACTGGCCATGGCGGTCGGGCCGTCGGGGAAGGTTTCCACCTCGTAATCCTTGATCTTTAAGATCATTTTAAAGGATTCCAGGACCGATGGTTCGTCATCCACCACCATAATGCGTACTTCTTGCGCCATATCGCTATTTTAACAATCCGCCCCATCCTTTGCAAGTAGTTTTTTCTATGATAAAATACTGCCGGGCCGGGGTAGCTCAGTCGGTTAGAGCGAGGGACTCATAAGCC
>Ga0315293_10002242_pt1 | contig 18654 bp, 17 predicted proteins | sample YL17G13_20_MG_FD_203071 | JGI IMG/M metagenome (GOLD analysis project Ga0315293, IMG submission 203071) | Sediment microbial communities from Yellowstone Lake, YNP, Wyoming, USA - YL17G13_20 | ecosystem: Environmental > Aquatic > Freshwater > Lake > Sediment | place: USA: Wyoming | collected... | reverse complement strand
ACAAATTGACCGGAGCCCCCGTCGAGACCCTCGTCAGCAACCCGCTCTCCGAATCCTTATTGCAGGAACTGTCTCGGGGCAAGCCACCCCGCAGCGGCAACAACGCACATATGGAAAACTTTTTCCATTGCATTCAAGATCGCGGACTGCCCATCAGCGATGTCTATTCACATCACCGGGCAATGACGACGTGCCATCTGGCCAACATTGCCATTCGTCTCGGCCGCAAAATTGAGTGGGATCCGGCAACTCAACAAATCATCAACGATCCCGAGGCTGCCACGTGGATCGCACGCGAACAACGCAAGGGCTACGAGATTGATGTTCGCGTCTAACGGCTGTCTTCTTTATCCCGATAGCCGCTGCGACAGGCGATAAGAGGCCGCCCCAAAGACCATTGAAGGAGCTATGACTTCCCATTTCCTCCCCGATTTCGACGCGTTTCAAGCACTGGCACAGGGCATGGATCTTGTGCCTATTTTTCGTCGACTGGTCAGCGACACACTGACGCCGGTCAGCGCCTATTGTCGCTTGGAAGACGGCTCGAACTCGTTCCTGTTTGAAAGCGTCGTGGGCGGTGAACGGATTGGACGTTACAGCTTTCTCGGTACGGGACCGTTCCTGCAGATCGAGGCCTACGATCGAGAAATTATCATCACACGTGATGGCCAGACGGAAAAACAGAGCGTCGCGGACCCGCTTCAGTACCTGCATGATCTGTTGAAGGAATATCGCGCTCCGCATCTGCCCGAGCTGCCACGGTTTTGTGGAGGAGCCGTCGGTTACGCGGGTTACGATACCGTTCGATACGTTGAAAACCTTCCCCATCCGCCACCTGATAACCGACATCTACCCGACATGTCGTTCGCATTCTACGACCAGATGGTGATTTTTGATCAAATTCAAAAGACGATCCTCGTCGTCGCCTTCGCTCGTGTGCACAGCGGAGATCTGCGATCGGCCTATGATCTCGCTTGCCAACGCGTCGATGATGTTTGTCGCAGACTCGCCGAACCGAAGGACGAACTTCGATTGACAGACATCACGCTCACAACCGATCCGCAACGGGCGTTTCGCTCCAACTTTACGCAGGCGGGTTATGAAGCGGCCGTGGCCACGTGCCAAGAGTACATCCGGGCAGGCGACATCTTTCAGGTCGTTCTGAGCCAGAGATTAGAACTCGATACCAAATCCCCGCCTCTCGATATTTATCGAGCGCTGCGCATTGTGAATCCCAGCCCCTTCATGTTCCTGCTCCGAACGTCGGCCGCAAGTCTGATCGGGAGTTCGCCAGAGATCATGGTGCGAGTCGAAGACGGCCGCACAACAATTCGACCACTCGCGGGAACTCGCAAACGCGGCAAGACGGAAGCCGAAGACAAGGCCCTCGAACAGGAGTTGCTGGCTGATGAAAAGGAACGCGCCGAACATGTGATGCTTGTCGATCTCGCCCGCAATGATGTCGGTCGCGTCGCCGAATACGGCTCGGTGGAAGTCAGCGAGGTGATGCATGTCGAGCGGTATAGTCATGTGATGCACATCAGCTCAACGGTTTCCGGAAAACTCGCGGCGAATAAGACCTCGCTCGATGCACTCCGTGCCGGACTTCCCGCCGGAACCCTTTCCGGCGCCCCTAAGGTGCGCGCCATGCAGATCATCGACGAATTGGAGCCTCACCGTCGCGGCCCCTACGGCGGAGCCGTAGGCTACATCGACTTCACCGGCCACATGGACACCTGTATTGCATTGCGCACGATCGTCATGATGGGCCAAACGGCCTATCTGCAAGCAGGAGCCGGGATCGTTGCGGACAGTATTCCCGCCAGTGAATACGAAGAAACGCTCAATAAAGCTCGGGGATTGTTGAAGGCGATTGAAGTCGCCGAAGACCAGTTGGGCTGATGCTAAGATCGGATGCAAGCGACCGGTTGGATTTGCAGCCCGCCTTTCCAAGACAATCAATCCTGTTGTTTAAAACAACTTGTGAATCCCTCAACGCCTGCTCTTTCGTAGGCATCTTTGCCAGACGGATCGGACGCAGCGAAGAGGGGCGAGCTTTGCCCATGCGCCGCCAAACTCTGTGGAAGGAGAGGGCTTCCCGATGCCCAACTCGACCCAGATCCCCTCCCATCCCCTCACTCTTGAGCCATGACTGATCCACGGTTTCGGCGTTGCTTAGACCCCTCTTATTTTTCAAAATATCGCCGGCGAAGCGCAGGATTCGGTCTCTTGATTGCCGCGCCGAGCTGATAACGACCGCTCTGGTCCCGGCCTCACACGGCCGGCCAGTCCCAGAAAACATCGGACAACCTGTTCCGATTCAACGCTTTACGATGGGCCGGCGGATTGACACAGAACCGGCAAAAACGTCCTCCGTTGGCTGTTGATTTGACGACATCCCACGCGACCGTTAGGATGTCCCCCCACTTGGAGAATAATATGTTATTCTCGCGGTATAGCCGTTGGGTTCTCATGCAACAGTGATAGATCGCCACGGAGTTCGTGGAGGAGTCGGCAACGTGTCTGAGATTGTGGTGAAAGATTTCCTAGAAGCTGGCATTCATTACGGACACCGAACAAGTCGGTGGAACCCCAAGATGAGGCCGTATATTTACGGTAAGCGGAACCAAATCCACATTATTGACGTGAAAGAATCGGTTCGCGGGCTGCTGCGCGCCAAACGTTACCTGCAAAAGGTGTCGTCTCAAGGAAGCCTGATTCTGTTCTGTGGAACAAAAAAACAGGCAGCCGACACCATCCGTGAATCCGCGATTGCGGTCAATATGCCCTATGTTGATTATCGCTGGTTAGGTGGCATTTTCACGAATTTCCGCACCATTCGAAGCCGGATGAAGCGACTCGAAGAACTGGACGAAATTTTCAGTTCTGGAGCAATCGAAACGTACTCCAAGAAGATGCAGTCGACGTTGCTACGCGAACACAAAAAAATGTTGCGGAACCTCAACGGTTTGCGTCACATGAATCGTCTTCCCGAAGCAATCATTGTTGTCGATCCGAAGAAAGAGCGGAATGCCGTTCACGAAGCGGGGCTGGTCGGAATCAAGGTGATTGGCCTCTTGGATACCGATTGTGATCCCGACCAGATCGATCTTCCGATACCTGGGAATGACGACAGCATTCGATCGATCCAGTTGATTCTCAAGCATTTGACGGCCGCGATCATCGAAGGCCGAGCCGCCGTTCCGAAGGACGTCGCTCCCCCTGTCGAAGAGATCCAATATAAGGCGGTTCCTTCAATTCAGTCCTGACCGTCGATCGTGTTGATCGGGTGGTTTTCCGGTCTGCCGATAGCGAATCGAACGACATGGCTTGTTTCCATGCCGATGCTTTTTGTATGTTCAAGGAGTTCCCGTGATGGCAGAGATCACTGCGCAGGCAGTCAAACAACTGCGCGATCTTACCGACCTTCCGATGATGGATGTCAAGAAGGCTTTGGTTGAAGCGGATGGCAATCAGGAGCGAGCAATCGAGATCCTGAGGGAACGCAACAAAAAAGTGATGCTCAAAAGACTGGAAAACTCGACCTCTGAAGGTTTAGTACGAGTCTTAGTCTCCGACGATGGATCTCGAGCAGCAATGGTCGAGCTCCAATGCGAATCGGCTCAGGTGGCTAAGGCGGACGAGTTCTTGTTCTTGGCCGATCAATGCGTCAAACAGCTTTTGGGAGGTCCCGGGGCGGCGACACCGGACGAGTTGCAAGCCCAGTCCTGTCCTGATCGAAACGGACAAACGTTGGCGGATCTGTTGGAAGAGGTCGTCGGAAAAATCCGCGAAAAAATGATTGTCACCCGCGTCATTCGCGTGGACGGTCCGGTCGGCGGTTATGCACATCATGACGGCAAGACGGGAGTTTTGTTTCGCGCTGCCGGACAGCTTCGCAGTTCCACAATTCTGAAGGATGTTTCGATGCACGTCGCCGCGCTGAAGCCGCTGGTGACACATCCTGAAGAATTGTGCTCGGAACTTGTCGCAGCAGAAAGGCAACGGCTCTCCGCAGAGGCCACCGCTTCCGGAAAACCGGCCAATATTATTGAAAAGATGGTCGATGGCCGGATGAAGACCTTCTACGCGGAAAATGGTGTTTTGGCATTTCAGTTGTTTGCCAAAGACGATTCGAAGACGGTTAATCAGGCACTGGCTGAGAATGGACTGAAGGCCGTAGGATTCACCCGCTGGGTTTTGGGAAATTGAACTCTGCGACTGATGATACCGCCGCCAATGCGGACGGAGGGATTTGAGGGGCGGGGGGCATTTTGCCCCCTGTTTCGCTTTGCAAATGGACGACTGCTGTGAACCACACCATTGCTGATCGATAAACGGAATCCGAACAGTGACGCACAATTCCTCCCCCCGATACAAACGCGTCTTGCTGAAGCTCAGTGGCGAGAGTTTTGCTCGTCCGGGTGAGTCCGGGATTTGTCTCTCTGAAGTTCAAGTGATTTGCGAACAGATTAAGCGAGTGGTCGACTCAGGAGTGCAATTGGCGATCGTTTGCGGAGGGGGCAACATTCTGCGCGGCCGTGAATTTTCCTCAACGAATTCGATTGTGATCCCGGCCACCGCACACTACATGGGAATGCTGGCAACGGCCATCAATGCACTCGCCCTTCAAGACGCCATGGAACATTTCGGGATTCCGACTCGGATTCAAAGCGCGATCACGATACCACCGGTCGCCGAACCCTTCCTCCGGCGTCGCTGTATTCGGCACCTCGAAAAGGGACGCGTCGTCATTCTGGCGGCTGGCACCGGAAGTCCGTTTGTGACCACCGATACCGCAGCGGCGTTGCGTGCGAGAGAAATCGATGCGGACCTGCTGGTTAAGGCAACCCGTGTCGATGGAATCTATTCCGATGATCCGCTGAAAAATCCTCATGCCGTTCGGTATTCGGAAATCACCTATCAGGATGTCCTGAAACAGAATTTGCAGGTCATGGATGCGCAAGCGATCCTACATTGTATGGAGCACGACATTCCGATTGTGGTGCTGAATTACCAGAAGTCTGGCAATATCGAGCGAGCGATCGCCGGAGAACGGCTGGGAACGCGCGTCGCCACGCCCGGTTGAGGTTTCGGCGTGGCTCCTTGACTGTCTGCAGAATCCCTCTTCACACTCTCTTGAAACTCCCTCGCTGAGACTGATGACGGGCCTTGAGTAAGGGATCTTCGCCCGGTTTTCAATCGCCGCGATTCTGTTTTTCCCCGGATGATTTACGGCTCGATTTTCGGAGTTGATCGCTGATGAACACAGATGAAATACTGATGGACGCGGAAGAACGAATGGAAAAAGCAGTCCATGTTGTTCAACACCATTTTCAAGGTTTACGGACGGGAAGAGCCAACGCCGGTCTGGTGGATTCCATTCGCGTCGAATACTACGGTTCGCCCACGCCCCTGAAACAAATCGCGACCATCAGTATTTCAGAACCCCAACAGATCATGATTCGGCCGTTCGATCAGGGAACTCTGGGAGACATCGCCAAGGCGATTCAGTCCAGCGATGTCGGCTTGGCTCCCAATTCCGATGGGCGTGTCATTCGTCTCAACATTCCACCACTTTCGACGGAACGGCGTAAGCAATTGGTGGCGCGTTTAAAGGATCTCGCTGAAGAAGGACGGGTTGCCATCCGAAATGTTCGTCGAGATGCCAATAAGCACAACGATGCGGCACTGAAAGAGAAAGTGATCAACGAAGACACGCATGATCAGACCAAAGAGGAAATTCAAAATCTGACCAAACAATACGAAGGCCGAGTCAACGCACTGGCCGAAGCGAAGGAAACGGACATTATGGAGTCCTAGGCGAGGTCGTCCAAACGATCACGCAACCTGCTGGAGACGTTTTTTGGATTTGAGCCCGGATTCAAAATGAACATCGGACACACGGTTCTTACTGCGTTCCGGTGTTGTTCGACACTCTTAATTCGTCGGTGAGTCGGCCGTTTCGAACAGAATCAGATCGCGTAGTTCTGCCACGAGAAAAAATGAGCCGGTAATTGCGATCAAATCCTCTGCACCAGCCCACTTCTGAACCATGTGCCACGCATCGGCTGGGTCATTCGCAAAATGTGCCTCGCGATTCGAAACCGATCGTACGAGGGATTGTAATTCCACCAGCGTGACGCCGCGTGGGTTGTCGTTGTACTTGGTGAAAACAACGGTGTCGAACTGCGGTAAAATCAATCGCAGTAGTCCGAAAACATCTTTATCGCGTGTGGCCGCGAAAATCAACAAACGGCGAACAGGCCGGAACTCTTCACTCAACGTGGCAAGCAGTGCACGCGCCGACTCCCAGTTGTGAGCGGCATCAATCACAACCGTTGGTCGATGAGCAACGACTTCGACGCGCCCCGGCCACTGTGTTGCAGCCAATCCCCTGCGGACGGCATCCTCTGCGATGGCGATTCCTTGTTGACGGAGTTCGTCAAATACCGCCAAGGCCAGTGCCGTATTGATGGCCTGATGGAAACCCCTTAAGGCCACTGGAATTTCTCGCCATACCGAATGGGACGTCTGGACATCAATGAAACTCATCACCGCGTTCGTGCCTGTTTCGAGTGTGCGTCGACGCGACATCAGCACAATGTCTTCGCCAAACTGCCTCCGTGTCGCTTTTTTCTCGCGACAGATCTGATCAATCATTTCGATTGCAGCGTTATGCGTGACACCACTGACAAGCGGGACGCCTTGCTTAATGATCCCTCCTTTTTCCCAGGCAATCTGTCTGACGGTGCTGCCCAGAACCTGAGTATGGTCTCGACTGACATTCGTAATGATCGAGACTAAGGGACAGCAGACATTGGTCGAATCCAATCGTCCGCCAAGACCCACTTCAAGCACTACAAAATCGGTACTTCGTTCTTCAAAATGAAGCCAAGCCATGGCAGTCGCCAGTTCGAAGTACGTCGGTTGCATTTGCCCCGGAAGTGCGTCCATGTATGTCGTGGCAGGAATCAGCCGATTGACAAGCGTCACAACATCCTCGGGCGAAGGAAGCTGGCCATCGACAGTCATTCGTTCTTCAAAGACCGAAATATGGGGGGAAATATACAATCCAACCCGAAACTTGGCGGCAGTCAATACCGAAGCAATCATCGTGCAGGTCGAACCCTTGCCCTTCGTTCCGGCGACGTGAATCGCCGGAATGCGTTTGTGTGGGTCGCCCAGAAATGACAAGAGGATTCTCATCCGCTCCAATTTGAAGTCATTCTTGGAGTAAGACTCGACTTGGATCTGCTCGTAATTGATGCGGCTGTAAAGAAACTGGATCGCATCGCCATAGGTATTGAATTGAGGGGACACTTCAGCCACCTATCAATGACGCCCACTGTGAGATAACCGGCAGCGCCGGCACAGACTCTGCATCGGCATTCCCAGGCAAAGGGGGGCGAATTTTGTGAGATTTCAAGCAGACAGAAAGGATTCGATCCGGTCGAGTCCGTCGCGGATTGTTTCCATGTCTGTGGCAAACGACAGCCGTACATAACCCGGCGCACCAAACGCGTCGCCAGTCACTAACGCAACGTGTGTCTGTTCGAGCAGTGCGGTACAAAACTCCGTGGCATTCTGAACAACACAACCACCGGCAAGTGGTCTTCCAAAGGCAGCAGCGATATTAAAAAAAACGTAAAACGCTCCACCGGGCTCAATAAAGGTGATCTGAAACCGATTGCGCCAAGGACGCATGCGGTCCATGACGTAACTCCGGCGTTTTTCGAACTCCAATCTCATCGCTTCCACACTCTCTTGAGGCCCCATCAATCCTTCCACCGCCGCATGCTGACTGACGCTACAGGGGTTGGACGTTTCTTGACTTTGAAGGTTGTCCATCGCTCGGATGACATCCACCGGCCCAATGGTCCATCCGATCCGCCAGCCCGTCATCGCATAGGCCTTGCTCACTCCACTGACAATGATCGTCCTTGCCGCAACCTCCGGGCTGAAACTGGCGAAGCAACGGAACTCAGAACCTTTGTAAAGCAACTTTTCGTAGATCTCGTCAGATAGAACCGGGATTTGTTTTTCAATCGACACCTGAGCCAGACTCTGTAACTGTTCCACAGGATATGTCGCCCCTGTGGGATTCGACGGATTGTTTAGCATCAACAAACGCGTCCTTGGTGTGATCGCTTTTCGAAACTGATCTGCCGTCATGCAAAAGCCACTGGCTTCGGTTGTCGGCACGATCACGGGAATGGCGCCCGCCAATTCGACAAGAGCGCTATAGCTGACCCAATACGGCGCGGGAATGATGACTTCATCACCCGGACCACACAAAGCGGCAATCACGTTATGAATCGAGTGCTTCGCACCATTCGAAATCAAAACCTGAGCCGGAGTAAATTCCAAGCCATAGTCTCGCTTGTACGCCGAGCAGACCGCCTGTTTCAGCTCTAGGATACCGCCCTAAAGAGTATAGTGCGTATGACCGGCCTCAATCGCCGCGACAGCCGCATTCCGAATGTTGACCGGAGTAATGAAATCTGGCTCGCCCAGTGTAAAGTCGTAGATCTGGATCCCCTGACGTTTGAGTTCCTTCGCCTTCGCCGCGGCCGCCAAAGTGGCTGAAGGCTTCAATGACTGAACAGCGGCTGACAATCGTAGTTGATTCATTGAAATCTCACGCAGAGAGAACTTCGCTTCAGATGCGGAATTAAGAACCGTACCGGAATGACACTCAAAGCACAGATTGTTGAAGCGGGCTCTGGGGCCGTCAAGCCACTGAATCGATTTGAATGAACACATCCTATCGGCACATTAAGCCGCTCTACCGGAACTCCCCACGCCGGACAAACCATTTTTTCGTCGTAAACACAATATTCACCGAAATCATCCAAACCATTGGTGTTTTCCCAACCGATGAAAAGCATGCGTTCATCGCAATCGATGGCCAGCAGGCTGAAGAAGTCCATTATGAACTTCGTCATTTGATGTGGAAAAAATATCTGTTGGGATGTGTTACGTCTCGTCGTACCACTGAGTCGAGTTTAAGTTATGTCCATTCTATTTGAAGCAATCTATTACACGACAAGATATTGTGCTTGACCAGTTTTTCAAATCTCCATACGATCGGGGCCAATGATACGGCGTTAAGTTTGATCGGAAGTTTAACATCCCTTGTGTTAAGGGGTGTCTGACTTTTGAGTTGTCTCTCTTCGACAGGGTGCCAGTGAGAGACACTCGGTTTGGAATCGGGTACCCAATCTTTTCCTAAGGAGCCACGGATATGGCCGCTACGAAGAAGACCGCTGCAAAAACACCTGCCAAGACCGCTGCCAAGGCGCCAGCCAAGTCGGCTAAGCCAAAGGCCAAGGCAAAGGCAAAAACCGCAAAGAAATAAGATCACTGATTCAAAAAATCAGCACCAGCAAGCCGAGATTTTCAGCTCGGCTTGCTGCATTCTTTGGGTCTCTATAAGACACGGCGGGCCATAAAAATAAGACAGGGTTCGTCAATTATTGGCTTGAATCCGTCTGTTCGCTGTCCGTTGTCCGTTGCGTGGTGCGTCTGAACCACAAACGAGACAGCCGAGAGATTCCCTCGATCGCTAACCCGCCGTTCTTTGATCAGGTCATTGACATCGACCACAAACACAGGGGGGCAAAGTTCTTCGTGACCGCTCGTCCGTGTCGCGTGGTACCCGTGAGAGCCATCGGACCCCCGTTTCGGTGAACAAACGCAATCACTTGGGCCCTGATGGGGTCTTTTAAAAGCAGGCCCGACGGGTAGATCTGGAGTCCTGTTCCCAAAGTCGTCCGGTAGAACTTACAACCGGTGTTGGCGGTCAGCGACTCTTTCAGCCACTTTCGCCTGTTCAATCGTGGGGGAGTTGGACATCGAGGAACGGGTAACTGTCCGCCACCGTATCGACGGATCTCAGCCAGCCTTGGCCTTTCGAGCGGTAAACAAACAGAGGTCTGAACGGGACGATGGTCCACGGTTTTGGCGGCTTCAGAAAACAAACGCCGCAGTGGTGAACGGTGATGGGGTCGGAATGGTTTTGAGGGTTTTACGGCGGATCAACAACAGACTGAGGCTCAACAGACTGAGGCTCAACAGACTGAGGCTCAACAGACACACGACATTTTTCTGCTGCCGCGCACTGAGTCGACTGCAAGAATATTTCATCTCAGTTAAGCCTCAGGAACCATTTTGCAGGATTGTTCCTCTTGGTTACAACTTCGCTCGTTGGTGAGCAACGCGTCGCGTCTGATCGTCACATCCTGCGGAGCTTCAATCCCCAGCCGAACACGGCCTCCATTGATCTCCAAGATCGTGACAATAATCTTTTGCTCTCCAATAATTATTTGCTGCTTCAATCCCCTTGTCAGCACCAGCATAATGTTCCCTCCTTAAAGATTGTTCAACAAAAAACGCATCCCTACTGGAAACCGCAATTTTCGAGCCGGCGTTAACGTAAAAACATATATTTCCGCAAGTAATTAACTCATAATAACTTGCGACTAAAAACAACAAAATCCAAGAAAACATCTGTTTTTAAAACTCGCAAAAATGTCGGATCTGTTTAATTTTGGCTGGTCTTTTAGAGCAGTCCAAACTGGAGGGGGCGTCGATTCCATACCCCCCCCAAGGCGATCCAAGGACGACGAAGCCCAGCGTTCAAGACCGTGAAAAACACAGATCGAAGAGCTACACGGGCCGATGATTCATCCGATTCCGTGACGGGTCTGTCGTTTGATCGCTGCCGACCGATGTCCACCGACAGATCCCCGGACTTGACAAGAGATCACGCCCTGATTCGCCATCCGGCGCGAGCGAAATTTTGGAGCGGAAGGGAGCGAAGACTCAATCTGATTGACTCCGCCGCAATTCCTCTCGGATCTCCATTAGGATGACTCCCAGCATGTTTTTTCCCTTCCCCTCGATGCCGGAGGACCAATACGAATCATGCGGATTGTGTTCCACCAATACGGCGTCGCCGGTATTGAGTAGCAGCAACTTGAGATCTGTGATCTGAGTGAACTTGGTTCGCACGGCGGTTCGCATGACACCGAGTTTCACGGCATCCCAATCTCGACGGACACGCAGTTTCGGGTTACCCGCGATCCTGACGACTTCGGCTGCCGAACGGGTCTTGAGAATTTTCTTTTGGATTGTCAGGTCATGAAACTTTTGCGTCTGGAAGTAATGTTCCGACGTGTACCACATCTTGCCTTCCAGCGAGATCGGATACGGTGCCGAGTTCGACAACCAACCGTAATCGTGTCCGACGAGATAAAACGTAATGAGGGTCATTGGATTCCAAGAGCATCAAAAAAATTGCCAACCCGATTTTTTTAGACCGAAAATGTTTTTCGGTCTGCATCTTTCTGCCATTCACTTGCACAAGGATTCTGATCGAAACCGAACGGTGCGACGGACGGACGTCCTCTTCTGAAGCGATTGTCCAACAACTCGCCGTGGTTCGACGGCGTCGTTCGACGGCGTCGTTCGACGAACAGAGATTGACCACCGCGACCAGTCGATTCAACCACATTTTGTGATTCGCATATCTCGGGAACGTCCCACTCGCCAGCCCTCGCTTATACGAAATCTACAGAAGGGTCTGAGTGAGTCGCTGTGCCTTGGCATGACGCATGGGCTCGAACACGATCACGGTACTGGTCGGAAGACTGCGCAGCAATCGTCATCTGATCCCCGGCCACGATACCCGCGGTGACATGGTTCCCTCCAACCGAACCGCCCATGCGCGCCAATTCTTTTCAAACGACATCCCCAGCGATCTGATCATGTCTCCTTGAGGATCACCCGGAACAACACCGATCTGCCGCCCGAGGTGCGACACTGGCTCTCGAAAACGGCCGTTCGCCTCGCGGGCTGTCTCTTGTGACGATCCGCGGACATCGCCGGGGTCAGCGGCTGGACACGGTCCTCAGGGAATTTCGGTTCCCGACAACGGATGCCACGGAAGTCGCCGTGGGACACGATGCAGAGCCTCTTACGGCGAGAGACGGTGGTGGCCTCGTGCGGGATTCACCGCGACTGATCCTTTTTCCCCATAGGCCTCCGGCCGTGTCCAGAGACATCTCAACCGGTGGAGGCATGACGGCCTCTCCGGTTGTTTCTCAGACATCGCCACGCTTCTCAGTCTTTCACCACTCAGGCAACCTGAAAAACGACACTCCCTGTAAACTTCCGGAGACAAAACTAATTGTTCGGATCGCTCGACTTGGCGGGAACCGATTCAGCGGCTCTCTGTAGCAAGGAAGCGGCCTGAACGCCGGCCGTGAGTCCGCGGCATAACGCCGCTTTTTCCGTAGCCTGACTGACAAGACCGATCTGTTTCACAATGACTTCGGCCTGACCATTTTGAGTCGCGAGGCCCGCCACGAAACAATACGCCTCTTCTCGTAACACAATGTCCGTGAGACTCTCAATAAATTTCAAACTGGCGTCGAGCTTTTCGGATGTCGCCAACTCCATTGCAAGAGTCAACGCTACGTCGTCTCGATTCTCTGTCTTGAAGTCGAGATGCGACACCATCTCAGCGGCCTCCCGAATGTTCTGATTCGTTAACAGATCACGAATGCTGGACTGGATAGGCCGCTTGAAAATCAGGTTTTCCGGAAGCGCGTTCCGAATGGCCGCTTCTTTTTCCGTCTTCTGAAAGGCCTCCAACAATTCATTCGCCAGCGAAGTCGTCAAGAACTCATCACGTTTTCCGGCATCGGCAACAGCGTTGCTCGTCTGAACCACATTCCACACCTGATGCTTCAACCCCGCGGCTAACATGCGGTGCAGGATTTTTGTTTGCGTCTCGAATCGTTGATGCGAGGCGTCCAGAAGATTCGCCAAATTTCGGCGATATTTTACCACGAGCGGCCTCGCTTCCGCGTCTGTTTTCAAGGACAGATCACGCTTCAGCATTCGGATCAGCCCGTTCACGCCCGCCTGCTGAGCTTCCTCCGAACGCTGCAACACCGCAGGCAACGCCGGAGCGATTCCTCGGACGAAACGAAGCGCGCGATCGAGCGTTGCTTCCACATCCGTGTCAGACTCTGTGGATAAGGATTGCGCATACGCGATTTCTGCGGCGGCAGTCGCCGCTTGCATCAGTGGCGCCAAGGCCGGTGGTGAGTCCATCAATAACGACTTGCTCTCTGGCATTGCCGGCTCCAACGGCAGCTTCACTTCCGCCAATCGGACACTGGCCAGCTTCAAAAATTCTAAGCTCCCCGCGGGGTCTGTAACAGCCGTCCGGCCGCGCGCCGCTCTGGCCAAAACTCGAGCTGCCAGTTGAGGAGCAAGGTCCCCGACGGCATGCGTGATCGCTGAAACCGCTTCTGTGAATCCTGTCGGAGAGGAATTTTTGGCCAGCCCTTCGGCCCAAATCGAAAGGCATTCTGCTCGGGATTCATTGTTCGGTTGGCCGTTCGCCCAAGCCTGCGCGATTGAAACCTGGCCCCGCGCCAGCAGGATCGCTGTCGTTGCAACCGCCTGTGGCGCGGACCACGGCAGGAGTGAGTCTTCGTTACGCAGGGGAGTCAGACGTCCCTCGCTGGCGATTTGAAGTCGGCACGCCAGTTGCCCATCTTCTTCGGTGGATTGATGACTTTGAAGAATAGCCAAGGCTTCGGTTGTTCGACCCACGGCGGCCAGACCCGCGGCCAAATGGCTGGCAATTTCCAACCGATTGCGACCCGCCTTGGGAATGATCGACGAATCCGCGACGGCAGCATCAATCGATGCCACCGCGGCGGCCTTGTTTCCGGCCAACCAATCCTTCCAAAACAGTTCCAAATTCGGAACAATTCGATAATACAGCACGTCTTTTCCGACCACGAGTATCTGCGCCAGGTGCTCGCGTGCAGCCGCTGACTGTCCATCGATCGCACACGCTTCAGCCGCCATTTGACGACAGAATGGCTTGCTCCGTTGGCGTTCTGCGGTGACACAGACATCGGCCATTTTTTTGAGAGTCTTGACCATCAAGACTTCGGTCGTGACGGGAGCCGGTTCGGTTTTCTGTGCCTTATCGGGCAAGCTGTTTTCTACGACGCTCAGAACGGTGGATGGCTTGGGGACATTTGTTAAGCCGGCCTGCCCCTCCCGAGCCATTTCGGCTAAGAGGGCCCGGTCTTCCTCTGACATTCCCACAGGTTTCGCTTTGGCGTTGAACAGGCCTGGCGTCACAAACAATCCCACAGCCGCCACGACCACGAGTGCGGACACAATTCCGAGGACTGGAAACAAAAGACTCTTGGGCTTGGGAGGGGGTGCAGGCGGAGGGAGCTCGTCGACGATCGTCGACGCCTTAAATATCGGCACCAGACATTTCGCGTTGACGCACTTCACATCACGACCGGCCGCGGTGTGCGCGACATACCCCACCGTTTCACACATCGGGCAGACGACCTTCATGGACCGCTGTCTTGTCGCATTCGGCATCAACGGAATGCCGACTCGATCACTGAGCGAGGCCACAGAGAATGACAAATCCGCCGCGTCGTCAATCGCTGCTGGACCGACTTTGGGCGGCAGGGTCCTGCGCGTGATGGAACGCGGTTGAGGCGGTTGGGTCCGATTCGCGACCGGGACTGACGCATTCGCGATTGTCCCCGAAGCGACCGTTGATTTTGGCGGAATCGCTGTCGTGACAGGCTTGGCCACCATCGAAGAACCGCAGAACGGGCAATCGGTGGCGTCATCATCAATCACCGACTGACCACAACCAGGACAAACTGGAAATTCCATGTCACAGAATCCTGTTCACAATGATGTCATAAGCCTTCGTCGTGTGAGGCCATGAGGAGAATCTTCCAACAATTGAAAAAGCGATGGGATCGCTACATCAGTGGGGGGGTTCTCGATCGAAGCCCCATCAAGACAAATTTTCTGCGGCGAGGATCAAAAACGACTTCAACTGCTTGGAGATCTCCACGAATGACCATCCATTTGAATCAGGTCATCGGCAGCGCGCGGTCCCCACGAACCGCATCGATAGGGTTCCGGAATTGTCCGCTGACGCTCCCAATAGTCCAAGACAGGAGTCACGAAGTTCCAAGCAGCTTCGAGCTCATCGCTGCGCATGAACAATGTGGAATCGCCCCGCAAGACGTCAAGCAACAGTCGTTCATAAGCTTCCGGCATCGCTTGCGTAAACGCTTCCTTGTAGTTGAAGTCCATCGTCACGGGATGAATCTGGTACTGCATACCGGGCCTTTTCGTGGAAAACGAAAGCTTGATCGATTCGCTCGGCTGAATCCGGAACACCAGTTTGTTTGGGCGGGCACCCACAAGGGCACAGATGTCACCCTCGCACTCAACGGTATGGAACAGGTTCAACGGCGGTTGTTTGAACTGGATCGCGATTTCAGAAACACGTGTCGGCAGCCGTTTTCCGGTCCGCAAATAGAAGGGGACGCCGGCCCAACGCCAGTTGTCAATTCGGACTTTCATAGCCACATATGTTTCGTTTCGAGAATCCGCCGGGATACGGTCCTCGCTGAGATAGCTGACGGCCGGATTCCCCTCGACGATCCCGGCCGAATATTGCCCAGAAATAACCCATCGAGAAATATCTGTCATGTTTCCCGGTGCGAGCGCTTTCAGAACCTTGAGTTTTTCGTCGTGCAGATCGCGCGCGTTGAACAGAGCGGGGGGTTCCATCGCAATCAGACACAGAAGTTGCAACACGTGATTCTGAAGGACATCACGCAACGCACCTGATTTGTCATAGTATCCGCCACGACCACGCTCCAGCCCCTGCGATTCGGCAACGGTGATCTGCACGTGATCCACTTGATTTCGGTTCAGGAGTGGTTCAAAAATCGAATTGCCAAACCGGAACAGCAGGATGTTTTGAACTGTCTCTTTTCCCAGATAGTGATCAATCCGATAGATCTGCTCTTCTCTCAGCAAACGCCGTAAGTTGTCGGTCAATTCTTGAGCGGAAGCGAGACTATGGCCGAAGGGTTTTTCAAAAACGACTCGCAACCAAGCAGAATCTTCCCGCTTCGGAATCATGCCCGCCAATCCAAGGTGTTCGATCGCGGGGAGGAACAAATCGGGTGACGTTGCCATATACAGAACTCGATTGCCACCCGTTCCCTGTTGTCTTTCCGTCTCTTCTAATTGCTCTCGAAAAGCGGGATAGCCGTCTGCTGATGCGATGTCGAGTTGCCGATAAAACAGCCGTCTCGCGAACCGCTCCCAAGTCTCTGCTGATACGGCACCATCGCGCACATGTCCGTTGATTGCTTCGTAGATTTCATTCCGGAAGACTTCATCCGTCTTCTCACGCCGGGCTACGCCAATGATCGGCGCGCGATCGGCTAAATAGCCGTCCTTCGAGAGATCGAACAGGGCCGGTAGCAGTTTGCGCGCGGTCAGGTCCCCGGATGCCCCAAAGATGACCACCGAGGCGGTTTCCGGATTCGTCTGACCCACCGTTGGGGCCACTGTTTGAGGGGGGGTGGCAAGAGTCGTCGCCATCGGTGATCCTTAACGGGTGATCGAAAAAACTCTGCTTGACGCATAGTAACGATGGCGGTCAATTGCGGCGAGGGGAACGAGTGCCCGTTAGCAATTTCGTCGGCACCGCATACCAGATCGACGACTCTGGGGACGACGGTCAAATTGGGTGCTCATCGGGTCTTTTGTGGACCACACACGAAAATCGGTTTTTCAGAAAGCGGTGCGATGCCCTGACACCTGAGCCTCCCCGTGAATCCTACGAAATCGTGGCGAAATTGTCTCTTGTTTGGAATGACTCTACGGCGTTTCAGCCTGCTGAAACGCCGCAGAGTCATTCCAAACGACCGCCAAGATAGTGCGACACGGCATCCTGCCAGGACGGCATAGACCAACCAAGGACGGTTTTCAGCTTCGAGCAATCTAAGACACTGTAATCTGGTCTAATGGCCTTCGCGCCGTACTCGGCCGCCGTTACGGGAACGACTTTCACCGAGATCTTCCTGCGGTGAAAGATTTCCCGGGCAAACTCGAACCAACTGCAATCTCCAGAATTGGTCGCGTGGTAAACACCAAAGGCGTCCGTCTTGATCAGAGCCACGAGCGCCCGTGCCAGATCGACGGTCGAAGTCGGTGTACAGCGTTGATCATCGACAATTCGCAACTCGGGACGCGTCTGCCCGAGTCGCAGCATCGTCTCGACAAAGTTTCCTTTTCCGCGGGCCGCATGATGCCCGTAGAGACCACATGTTCGCACGATAAAATGTTGCTGGCAGAGGGATCTGACGGCGAGTTCTGCGGCGCACTTTGACTGTCCATAGACGCTGACGGATCCGGTGGAATCGGTCTCCACCAACGGCGTTCGACGGGTGGAATCCACTCCGAAGACGTAGTCCGTGCTAATCTGCATCAGGACTACGCCGTGATTATGGCACCATTCGGCAAGGTTTCGTGGACCGAGAGAATTCACACGATGACAGGCCTGTGGTTCTTCCTCCGCCTGATCCACGAGGTTGTAGGCGGCACAGTTGATGACGTGCGTTGGCCGAGCGTTATCGAGAGCGTTTGCGATACTCGCTGGATCCGTGATTTCCACGTCCGCATGACCGATCGGGATCGCCTGATTCCCAAGCCGCGGCACAAGATCACTCCCCAACTGACCGAACGCTCCAATGATGGCGATACGCATAACACGGCCTTCCAAGACGTTTGGCAACACAAAAGCACACCAGAGTCTGACCTCAACGCTTCGCGTCGCTGAGTGGCCTGACGGGGTGGCCTGAGCATCGCACACCGTCACAAGGCCGGCCAATCGGGGCAGCTCCTGCTGCTCAGCGGGACTGAACGTCCTGCGTCAGACAAGTCCGAAATATTGCCGCAGTATGCGCGGCGGCGAAACGTGATTCAACGCAGGCGACGTCCGACACTTTTCCACGGCCCGTGTCACACGGTCGGTGACCTTTGTGCGTTTTGATGGATGACCATCCCAATCTCTGCACGCCCTTCAATGGCACTGCCGGGGTGTGGACCCGGTTGCACGCGAGGCGGAGGAGTCGCCACAGAAAGCCTTCGAAGATAGGCTCCGCCGCGTCGATTCGAAATTGGGCCAAAAACAGAACCTTCCAAATCCGCTCGTTCTGCTTCGAAGCAAAAGAAGGCCTCGCTGTTGAGGCACACACGGAGCGTTGAGACGGCTCTCTTTCCAAATGTGGGAAGGGATCCTAAAAGTCTCTGCCCTTGTTCTTCTGCGAGAAACCTCTGCTCTGAAAACATCACTCCTCGACCGGACCTCACGATTTAAAAATCCACTACAGACACGGGCTTTGATCCCCCCACGGCACGTGACATTAGTGGCAGAGTATCCGGGATCGATGCTCCGACTCCCCCGATTGCCAGAGATGAGCGGATGACCACTCGCGGCATCCCGCCAGACTGCAGACTGACAGAAACCCTTTCGAGAGTCACTGAGAAGGTCACGACTGCTCTCTAAGATTTTCTGCCGTGGGTGTTCGTATTTTTGAAAAACGTCACCTCTCGCGCCGCGGCTTTCGGAGTGGAGTCAGAGCGACGCGGTTTTCAGTCGCTGCGAATCTCGAGCACAATCGGTTGAAATAAACCCCTCTTGAGTTCGCCGAGCGGAATCTCTGCATTGACGGTCAATTGAATCGAAACGACGTTGAAGTTTCGGAGGTGGGGGGT
>Ga0315293_10002241_pt1 | contig 18661 bp, 18 predicted proteins | sample YL17G13_20_MG_FD_203071 | JGI IMG/M metagenome (GOLD analysis project Ga0315293, IMG submission 203071) | Sediment microbial communities from Yellowstone Lake, YNP, Wyoming, USA - YL17G13_20 | ecosystem: Environmental > Aquatic > Freshwater > Lake > Sediment | place: USA: Wyoming | collected... | reverse complement strand
CTGCGGATTCCGCAACCGCGAAAACTTCAAGATCGCGATCTTCTTTCATTGCGGCGGCTTATGTCTTTACCCTGTCACCCACAAGAATGTCGGATGAACCAAAATATTTAAAAGAGTCCATAAAGATGTGTAATAACAAAATAGAAAAATGGCAATCAATGCTTAAGAGAATCACAGATGCGTTGTCTGAATTAAGATCAAATCAACATATTTTCAGAGGATTTATGGAAATCGTCGAATCTAATCCGGCCCTTCCCAAAAACAACCTTTTTATCGTCTGGGCCTGGGAAAATTACCTTTTTGCTGCAGCGATGGGAGTAAGAAGACAGATTTCAATCAAATATGATGATGTCTCACTGGTTAACTTGTTGGAAGACATCAAAAAGGAACCCGCAGTCCTTTCAAGACAAAGGTTTATTTCCCTCTTTAAGGGAACTGGATTTGAAACTGATTTTGCCTATATTAATTTGTGCTTCAATAAACTTGTTAGTGAAGGAAAAGACTCTTTAGATTCAGCTGACATTGATAAAGATATCAGCTGCCTAAATGAAACTGCACAATCCTTGAAAGTTTATGCAACCAAAACTCTTGCCCATGCTGGCAGGGACGCTGAATCTATTAAAACGCTTCCGACTATTAAGGATTTAGATGATTCAATAGACCTGTTTGAGAAAATGCTTAATAAATATTATGGCATATTAAATGCAGGCGGCATAGAACTTCCGAAAGTTGCGCAGGTTCTGTGGAAAGAGATATTCTTGAAGCCATGGAAATTAGATAAGATAAATCTTGTCTAAGACTAGTGCATTTATAGGAAAAAACCTTAACTAATGACAAGTCGGCGAGAGGATTTTTGCATCTAAGCATGGGAAAGTCAGCAGCAATTCCTTCAATTTAAAATGGGAGGACAGAATGAGCGTCTCAAAGCTCGCCGTTTCGGCATCAGAGGCCATAACAGGAAAGCTAATGACGGATATTTATTCATATCTGAAGGAACATATTGAAGGTAAAATAAAGATTTGGAAAATAGCGCAGAAGGCCAAACAAACCAAACTTACTAAAAAACATATTCAGAATATTCAGCGTGTTAAAACCCTGTGGCAAGTAGACAAGGCAGTTGATTTAAATCAATTTTAACTTGATAGGAAATTGCTTTTTTCGCTGCGCGGTAGATAGCCACTCCTGCCCATGAATCTCTCCTCTTGCCCCCACCGGCAATATACATCCGCGCCTTTCCCATATCGGTAGCAGACCTTGCCTTCCTTTTCATCGAAGGAAAGGCGTTCCAGTTAGCTCTCTTCAGCAAATGAGCTTGCCCTATAGAGATCATGGGGAAAGAAGATGGTGTTTAGATTTTAATATAGACTTTGTGCCGGTAAAGCGGGATGAGGATGAAGATCCAGAGCAGGACATAGAACATGGCAAAAGCCAGAGAACCGGCCATCGAGCCGGCCCAGGAGGCGAAGGCCCGTTCATAGATCCAGGAATAGAGCGTCTGAGTTTTCCCCGTCGCACCGACTCTGATCCAGGTCAGAATCTTGGTCATCAGAGTCGAGGCTGTGAACACGGCAATGGCGTTCGAGCCCAGGACCAAAAAAGGATAAGCCCAAGTCTTGAAGCGAAAGACTTCCATCATCAGCACGAACAGCCCTAAGATGAGCAGAGCGGCGCCCGCTGAGAACAGGACATAGGTGCTCGTCCAGAGCTGCTTGTTGATGGGAAAGAAAGGGTGTAGGAAAAGCCCGAGGCCGGTGAGAACCACCCCGTAGCCGAAAAGGACAGCCGCTTTTCGGACATAAGTTTTGGTGGAGAGGAGTAGGTTGCCGGCCAAGGTGCCCAGCAAGACCGTGGCGATAGCCGGCAGGGTACTGAGCAGCCCTTCCGGGTCGAATTCAGGCCGGTACAGGTGTCCGGCTAAAAGTTTTGTGTCCAGGTAACCGGCCAGGTTGCCATGATAATCCAAAACGCCGGCGCCGTAGCCCGGAACGGGGACGAATTTTAAGGCCAGCCAATAGCCGGCCAGCAGGACCAGGATGACGCCCAACCTTGCCCATTTTCCGGAAGGCAGATAGATCAGGGCGGCAAACAGGTAGCACACGGCGATTCGTTGAAGAACGCCCGGAATCCGCATGGTGGCCCAGTGGAACATCGGGAACAGATGGAGGAAAAGGCCCAGTCCGAAAATGATGAGAGCTCTGCTGAAAATTTTAAAATAAATACTGGCTGCGGCAATCCTCTCCTCCCTACGCCGCGACAGCGAGAGGGCCAAGGAAACGCCCACGGCGAACAGAAAAAAGGGAAAAATAAGGTCGGTGGGAGTCCAGCCGTGCCATTCCGCATGCCGCAGGATGGGATAAACGAATTTCCAGGACCCCGGATTGTTGACCAGGATCATGGCGGCGATGGCCAAGCCTCGGAAGGCATCCAGGGAGGATAGGCGTTCGGACTCCATTCCCTGCCTCTTTGGCCGGTATGGTATTCCTGTCAAATTGTCTTGTCAATCCTGTTAAAATTTACCCAGGATAATTTGCCGCTGAAATAATACATAAATCCGGGGCTGCCTCTTGCCCTTCTCCAGCAGGCCGGCCACAGTGATCACCTTGTTTTTGAATTGAACGGCCGGCGGCAACATTAATCCTGATTCTTTCGAGATCAGGACCTGCAGCTCTCCGCTTGCTGGGCCGACAAAAATGTAGCCTTCTCCATCCCGGACCCGGGCGCAGGAAAAACGGACCTTGATGTAATCGCCCATTCGCTTGCGGATATCGGACAGGCCGACTATCGCTGGAGGTTCCTTCCCCCACAAACCACGTCCCTGCCGAACAGCCTCCTGCTGGGCGCTCCGGAAGGATTCTTGATAGTCTTTGCGGAATGGATAAAGCAAGAAAATATAAGCGAAACCTTGCCGGATAATAAGCTCATTGAAGAGATCCCCGTCCCCGGATCGGACATAGGCCAGCACCCGGCCGTACTTATCCAATTTGTTCCAGTCATATTCAAAATTGACTTTTCTCCCCTCCAGATAATGGGTGGCGAACCGCTTGGCCAGGAAAGCCCAGTAACGGACATTTTCACGCTCATCCGTGAGCTCCGGCGCGTTCACCCCTATGAGCCGGACACCCCGGTTCAAGCCGTCGGCAAAGTGCGCCACAAAGGAATCGCCGTCGATAACGTGCGTCACCGAAGCGATGGCGGGGAGCGTAGCGGCAGGGGCCTCGATGAGATTGTTTGAAGAACATATAATAATGGCCAACAGCGCCATCAACAGGGCCAGCCTGTCTCTCCCAGGAAAACAACCCTTTTTCCGCGATAGGACCCGTCCTCCTCGCCAATGACCGTGGAAAAAACGATGTTTTATCAGCACCTTCATCGGACGTGACCCACCGCCGCTCGGCCGCGCAAAGGAGGAGAAAATATTCGGCTATTTGGCCAGCAAGTTTTCTACAGCCTGACGGATGCGTCGGGCGCTGATTCCGTAGGCCTCCAGCAGCTCATCCGGCTTGCCGGAGCGGGGCAATTCCCGTACGCATAAATGCACGATCCTGAAGCCGCCGGCCAGCTCCGCCGCCACCGCCTCGCCCAGCCCGCCGGCCGGGAAATGGTCCTCGACCACAACCACGCCTCCGCCACACTCGGCGGCATGATGGCGCAGGCCTACGGCATCCACAGGCTGGACCGAGTAGGCATCCACGACCCTGATGTTGAGGCCGGCCTTCTTCAGTTCATCCCAAGCCTTGAGCGCCTCATGGACCGTAATTCCGGCCGCCACCACAACGGCCCGGTCGTCCGGCCCGGCCCTCAGCACTTTCGACCCGCCGATGGGGAATGTCTCCCCTTTCTCGTAGAGGAGCGGAGTGGCCGGCCGCGTGGTCCGCAGATAGACCATCCCTTTATGCGAAGCCATGGCCTCCAGGCAGGCCTCGGCTGAGACCGCATCGCAAGGATAGAGGACGATACAGCCGGGAATGGACCGGAACATGGCCAGGTCTTCCAGCCCCATCTGGGACGGCCCGTCCTCGCCGATGCTCACTCCCACATGCGAGCCGCACAGCTTGAGGTTGGAGAAAGAATAAGCGGCCATACGGACCTGGTCGTGGGCCCGGGTCAGAAAGGCGGCGAAGGTGGCCAGAAAGGGGATGTACCCTTTGGCCGCCAGCCCGATGCCCATGCCCACCATGTTCTGCTCGGCGATATAGGACTGGAACGACCGCTCGGGGAAAACCTCGAAGAACTTCTCGGCATAAGTGGAATTCTTGACGTCTCCATCGATGACCACCACGGCCTGGTTGATCCGGCCCAGGCTGACCAGGGCCTGACCGTAAGCCCATCGCGTGGCTGTTTTTTCCTTATAATCCGTTCTTACAAAATCAAACCTTTTCTCCGGGGCGGCCGGACCCTTACCCCGGCGGGCCTTGACCAGCCGTCGGCCGTCCAGGGCCGGCATCTCGCCCAGTTCAGCCAGGGCGGATTTGAGCTCGTCTTCTTTGAGCGGCTTGCCGTGCCAGCCGTTCCGGTCTTCGAGGAAAGAAACCCCCTTGCCCTTGATCGTCTTGGCCAATATGACTGCCGGCCCGGGGCTGCTCCGGGCCTTGTCCAAGGCATCAAGCAGCTCTTTAATGTTATGGCCGTCGGCCGGCAGCGCCGTCCAGCCGAAGGCCTTGAACTTGCGGGCGAAAGCGGCGATATCGTGCCGGTGCATGGTGAAGTCGGACTGGCCCAGGCGGTTGATGTCCACGATGGCGCACAGGTTGGCAAGCTTGAGGAGCGAGGCGGCGCTGGCTGCTTCCCAGACCGCGCCCTCGGCGCATTCGCCGTCGCCCATCAGGACATAGGTGCGGGCCGGCGACCGGCTCAGCCGCTGGGCGTAGGCCAGGCCCACTCCCACGGCTAAACCCTGTCCCAGCGAGCCGGTGGCGGCTTTGACCCAGGGCATGCGGGGCGTGGGGTGGCCCTCCAGGTTGCTGGTGATCTTGCGCAAATCCAGGAGCGATTCCTGGGGAATGAGGCCCGCTTCGGCGTAAGCCGCCCACAGAATGGGCGCGGCGTGGCCCTTGGACAGGACGAACTCGTCGTTCAGCGGGTCGTTCGGGTCGGCCACATTGAATTTCATCTCCTGGAAAAAAAGACAGGCGGCGATGTCGGCCATGGATAGGCAGGTGGTGGGATGGCCCGATCCGGCGCGGGTAGTCATTCGCAGGGAATGGATGCGCAGCCTCTTGGCCATCTTCTCCAAAGTCTGAACTTTATTCATGCGCCTCTCCTCGTCAGGTTGGGCTTCCGGGGCTTGATCGTCATCAACCTTGAGGGTTCATTATATGAACTTCAAAAAGGAATCACAATGAGGCCCCGGCCAACGACGGGGCCCCCTCCGCTAGGGGAACCTTGGGGGCGATTCCGCCGCCTTTTGGAAATCATATATCTCTAGCCTACTCACCTATCCTTGCCAGAAGGCCTTTTTTGCGTACCACCCGAAACATCCAGAAGAAATAAAGCAGGGCGGCGGCCAGGTACAGCGCATCAAGCCCGAAAGCCACGAGCAGATCGCGGGCGGGAAAGCCGCCGTTGGTGATGACCCGGCGCATTCCTTCAAAGACATAGGAAGAGGGAACCAAGCGGGCCACGACTCGCAGGAAAGGCGGCAGCACCGAGACGGGGTAGAACACCGCCGACATCGGCTGGAAGAGAAGGGCAATGCCCCAAGCCAGCACCTCGGCCTGTTGGCCAAAGCGGAGGATGATGGCCGTGGTGACGATCCCGATCGCCCAGCCGAGGATGATGAGGCAAACCAGGAAGGGCAGGAGCGAGACGCCGATGAGGAAGATGTTGAAGGAGAACAGCAGCCAGGCCATGAGCGTCAGCACCGTTGCGGCGATGACGATCTTGAGCAGGCTGGCCAGCATCAGGGCCAGAAGATACTCGGAGGTGGTGAGGGGGCTGACGAAAATATTGAGGAAATTGCGCGCCCAGACGTCCTCCAGAAAAGACACGGAGATCCCCTGCTGCGCGCGGAAGAGGATGTCCCACAGGATGAGGGCGCCCAGTAAGAAGGCTGCGAAGTGGGGCAGGCTTTCCCGGTAGCGGGCCAGGTAGAGCGTCACGAACCCCCACAGCACCAGGTCGAGGAGCGGCCAATAGACCGTCTCCAGCAGCCGGCTGGCGCTGCGGCGGTAAATATAGAAGTAGCGCAGGAAGACGGCGTTGATGCGGTGGAGCTTCACCGGCCTTCCCCCCGTCCGCGGGCGACTTTGAGGAAGGCATCCTCCAGGCTCCGGCTGCGGAACGACCTCACCACCTCCTCGGGCCGGCCGTCGGCCAGGATGCGGCCCTTATGGAGGAACAGGAGGCGGTCGGAAACCTCCTCCATCTCCTTCATGTTGTGCGAGGTGTAGAGGATGGACAGCCCGCGCTCCAACCGGATGTCCTTGAGGTGCTTGCGTGTTTTATCGGCGATGTCCGGGTCCAGGCTGGCCGTCGGCTCATCCAGGAACAGAACGCTCGGGTCGTTGAGAAGCGCCTTGCACAGGTTGAGCCGGGTGCGCTGTCCGGTGGACAGATGCCTCACCTGTTTCTTGCGGATCTCCTCCAGCCCGAAGATCTTGAGCAGCCCGCTAATTTTCTTCTCCCTGTCTCGGACGCCGTACAGGCGGGAGAAGACGCGCAGGCTCTCCATAATGGTTAGAGAATGGGGCATGTCGGTGTAGGTCGAGGAAAAGTTCACTTTCTGAAGGATCTGCTCCCGGTGACGATTGAGGTCGAGGCCGAAGATACGGATGCTCCCCGAGTTGGGGGAGGTCAAGCCGAGCAGCATGTGGATGATGGTCGTCTTGCCCGCGCCGTTAGGCCCCAGCAGGCCGACGATCTCGCCCGGCCCCACAGTGAAGGACACCCCGTCCACGGCCCGGAGCTTCTTGAAGTCCTTGACCAGGTCGCGGACCTCGATCACCGGCTCGGCCATGGTCGTCAAAAAGGCCAGGACCTCAGGAAAAACAGCTTCTCGTAGAGGGCCAGGGCGTAGCGGTCGGACATGCTGGCCATGAAATCGCCGGCCCGCTTTTCCGGAGGGTCACCGACGGGGTAGTCTTTGAGATATCCGGCCGGATAAGCCAGGATGTGGCGGTAAAGATCAATCATGATTTTTCGCGCCTTGCCATGTTCCGCTTGGGCATAGGGGCTGAGATAAACTTTCTCGTAGAGGAAATCCCGCAGCTCGATCGTGGCGGCCATGATGCCGGGGCTCATGGCAATCCGCTCCAGCCCGACCTTGAGGCTGGTCATGACCACGTCCATGACCATGGTGTCAATGCGGAAGGCGTAATACCGCCCCAATTTTTTGACCAGGGGCGCCGGAATGTCGCTGTCCTTAATGATTCCGGCCCGGGCCGCGTCGTCGAGGTCGTGGTTGATATAGGCGATGACGTCCGAGATGCGCACCAATTGCCCCTCCAGAGTCCGGGGCATATCGCCCGACTTGGTGTTCAGGATTTCTCCCCGGCCCTTGGAATGCTTCAGGATTCCGTCCCGGACCTCTTGGGTCAGGTTCAGGCCCTTGCCATCGTACTCGAGCTTGTCCACCACCCGCAGGCTTTGCTCGGAATGGGAGAACCCTCCCGGCAGAAGCTTGCGCAGCGTCTCCTCCCCCGAATGGCCGAAGGGCGTGTGGCCCAGGTCGTGCCCCAGGGCAATGGCCTCGGTCAGGTCCTCGTTGAGCCTCAGCGCCCGGGCCATGGTCCGGGCGATTTGCGACACTTCCAGCGTATGGGTCAGCCGGGTCCGATAATGGTCGCCGAAGGGCGCCAGGAACACCTGGGTCTTATGCTTCAAACGACGGAACGATTTGCAGTGAAGGATACGGTCGCGATCCCTCTGGAAAGCCGTGCGCAGGGGATGGTCGGCTTCCGGCCTGGCCCGGCCTTGGGAGTCGAGGCTGAGACAGGCTTTGGGCGAGAGGATCTGCTTCTCGAGTTGTTCGAGGCTCTGGCGGATCTTCATTCCCAACCTCATCGGGTCATTATCCTTATCAGCGGAACAGCTTTCGGAAAAAGCGTCAGGCGACGGTCACATTTTCACGGCGACATCGATCAGCTCGATGATCTTTTTGGTCAGCATCTCGACGATCTCCGGTTCATGTTCGTTCCTGCCTCCTTGAATGAAATCCCCAGATATCCATCCGGCAAACTACTATCCCCTGAGACTGAAAAAAAATCAAGCCCGGCCTTCTTGACAATTTCGGGCCAACATGCTAGAGTGCCACAGAAATGAAACGCATGGATTCACTCAACCACCTCGGCCTGACCATGGTCATGCGGGCGCTCCTGTGACAGGAGCAATCCAGGTGGTTGGGATGAACCCGGCTTAAATACACCCACCCTCGACCAACACCCTTAAGCTGTAAGCCTCCCGACCAGGAGGCTTTTTTTTTGGCTTGATCCCATTAGGAGGAAGAACATGACGCATCCTAAGGCCTTTTCCACAATGGCCGTTCACGCCGGCGAGTACAGGCGCAAGCCCTACGGCGCCTTAACCATGCCCATCGTCCAGACCTCGACCTACACCTTTGAAGATACCGCTGAGATCCTGGAGTTTATGCGCGGCAAGGCCGCTGGCGACCCGGAACTGCGGGACGAGTACGGCCGCTACAGCAATCCGACCCAAACAGCGCTGGAACGAAAGATCGCCGCCCTGGAGGGGGGAGATCAGTGCCTCCTCTTCGCCTCCGGCATGTGCGCCCTGACCTCTGCCCTGGCCGCCCTGCTGGCCAGCGGCGACCACTTCATCCTGGTCCAGGGCGTCTATCGCCGCACCAAGGATTTCGCCCTGAAGGTGCTTCCCCGCTGGGGAGTCCAGGTCAGCGAAGTGCCCATCGACAACCCCGCTGCCCTGGCCGCCGCCCTGCGGCCCAACACCCGCCTCATCCTGGCCGAGACACCGACCAACCCCTATTTGCGGATCATGGACCTTGAGAAGTTGGTCGAACTGGCCAGGCCGCGGGGCATCCTCACCGCCCTGGACAGCACCTTTGCCACGCCGGCCAACCTCAGGCCCTTGGAATGGGGCCTGGACCTGGTCTTCCACAGCGTGACCAAGTACCTGGCCGGCCACAACGACGTGATCTGCGGAGCGGTGGTCGGCTCGCGCGAAGTCATAGACAAGGTCAAAGAGTTCCGGGGGATTCTGGGAGGCGTGGCCGGGCCGCAAGAGGCCTACCTGGCCCTGCGCGGCCTCAAGACCCTCGGCCTGCGCCTGAAGCGCCAGAACGAAAACGGGCAGCGGGTGGCCGAATTCCTGGAAAGCCACCCGGCCGTCAGCCGCGTCTTTTATCCGGGCCTGCCCAGCCACCCCGACCATGCCCTGGCCCGGCGTCTGATGAGCGGATTCGGCGGCGTGGTCAGCTTCGAGATCAACGGCGACCTGGAAAGGACGGGAAAGTTCATCGACCGGCTCCGTCTGCCCTACCTGGGCCCCACCCTGGGCGGTGTGGAGGGCATCGCCCAACAGCAAGCCCTGTTCATCTCCCTCGACCCCGAGGAGAGGCTGGCCTCGGGCGTCGCCGACAACTTAGTGCGCTACGCTCTGGGCATCGAGGACGCCCAGGATATTATCGCCGACCTTAGCCAAGCCCTGGCCGGCCTGTGAAGGAGGAAACGAACCATGATTGTGCATAAATTCGGCGGAACATCTTTGGGTGAAGCCCGCAGATTCTCGAATGTGGCTGATATCGTGGCCGAGCATCATCTCCGGACCAAGAGCCTGGGCCGGCCGGGCACCGTGGTCGTCGTGTCGGCCATGAGCCAAGTGACCAACCAATTGATCCAGGGCAGCCGGGCTGCGGCCGAGGGCCAGGAGAATGTCTGGCGCCAAGTGACGGCCGGCTTACGGGACAAGCATTTGGCCGTGGTGGACAGCCTGCTCGGCCGGAGCTCCGAACGCCGGGAAATCATGGCCTTCCTCGAGGACAGGCTGAACAATCTGGAACGGCTCTACCTCAGCCTCTCTGTGTTGGGAGAGTTGACCGCGCGCGGCGGCGACGCGACGGCCTGCTTCGGAGAACAGCTGTCGGCCGCCATCCTGGCCGCCGTCCTGCGCGAGCGGGGCCTGGCCAGCCAGGCCTTGTCCGCCTCCGAGATCATCGTCACCGACGACCGCTTCGGGGCTGCTTCCCCTATCCCGGACGAGACCCGCCGGCGGCTGGGGAAAAAAGTCAGGCCTCTCCTAGAACAGGATGTCATTCCGGTCATCACCGGCTACATTGCCGCCACAGAAAAAGGCATCCCCACCACCCTGGGCCGCGGAGGGAGCGACTACTCGGCGGCCATCATCGGGGCGGGGCTGGGGGCCGATGAGGTCTGGATCTGGAGCGACGTGGACGGCATCCTGACCGCCGACCCGAACATTGTCGGACGGGCCCGCACGCTGAGCGAGCTGTCCTATGCCGAGGCCGCCGAGTTGGCCTACTACGGCGCGGATGTGCTCCACCCCAAGACCATCCGGCCGGTGGTGGCGGTGGGCATCCCTCTGCGCATCCTTAACTCTTTTGAGCCCCGTCACCCCGGCACGCTCATCGTCAAAACGCCCAGCCCCGGCCGCCGGCCGCTGCCGGCCATCATCTCCACTTCCGGGCTCAGCCTGATCATCCTCGGCCGGGATGAATCCTGGACGCAGTCCCTGGCTTCCCGTGCCCTCCAGCGCCTGAGCGAGAACGGGCTGGAGGTTCTGATGTTCTCCCAGTCCCTGGCTGAGCACAGGCTGAACTTAGTGGTCCGCAAGCAGGATCAGGCCCACTGTCTTAAGGTCCTCAACGGCGAATTCGGCGGCCCGGCAGGCCTGCGCCTGGGGGTGAAGGAAAAGGTGGCCACCATCTCGGTGGTGGGCGTTCCCGGCTGGAATGAAGTGGGGACTATTTCTCATGCCTTTGCCGCCCTGGGCAAGCGCGGCGCCCGGGTCATCTCGGTGACCCAGGCCGCCTCGGAGAACAGCATTTCCTTCTGCCTCCCCGAAGAGCAGATGGAAGACACGGTGCGCTTCCTCCACGGCGAGATGGGCCTGGAGAACTAACGTGAGACGCATCCCGGTTGGCATCCTGGGCGCTACGGGCATGGTCGGCCAGCGGTTCATCCAACTTCTGGCCGACCATCCCTGGTTCGAAGTCAAGGCCTTAGCCGCCTCCGACCGTTCGGCCGGAAAGCGCTATGCCGACTCCTGCCGCTGGATTCTCCCCCGGCCCATGCCCGAAGGCGTGGGCCACCTCGTCCTGCAGCCCCTTGAGGCCGAAACCGCGACGGGCTTGGACTGCCGGCTTGTTTTTTCAGCGCTGCCCTCTTCGGCGGCCGGGCCGATCGAAGAGGCACTGGCCCGGGCGGGATACGCCGTCTGCTCCAACAGCGCACCCCACCGCCTGGACCCGGATGTCCCGCTCCTCGTGCCGGAAGTCAATTTCGGCCACACGGCCTTAATCGCGGAGCAGCGCCTCCGGCGGGGAGGCGAAGGGTTCATCGTCACCAGCGCCAATTGCTCGACTACGGAATTGGTGCTGGCCCTCAAGCCTCTTCAACAAGCCTTCGGTTTACGCCGGATTTTTGTGGTCACTCTGCAGGCCATTTCCGGGGCCGGTTACCCGGGTGTGCCGGCCCCCGATATTCTGGGCAACGTCATTCCTTTCATAGAGGACGAGGAAGACAAGATAGAGCGCGAGTCGCGCAAGCTGCTGGGGACGCTCGGCCAGGGCGGCGTCCAGGAAGCGGCTTTCATTCTGAGCGCCCAGTGCAACCGCGTTCCGGTGGCCGACGGGCACACCGAATGCGTTTCGGTCGAATTCGACCGCCGTCCCACTCGCCAGGAAGTCCTGGCCGCCCTGCGCGATTTTAAAAGCCCCCCGGAGACTGCGGAACTCCCAGGTTCCCCGGCTCAGCCGATCCAGGTCCGGCCGGAAAGCGACCGGCCCCAGCCGGTGCGCGACTGTCAGGCCGGCGAAGGGATGGCCGTCTCGGTGGGGCGAGTGCGGCCCTGCCCCCTGCTCCACTATAAGTTCGTGGTGCTGGGCCACAACACAGTCCGGGGCGCGGCCGGCGGGGCCATCCACAACGCCGAACTCCTAGTAGCCCAGAAATGGATCACCCCCTAGAAACACAATATCGTTTATGCGGACTGGCTTCGCTGCCGCGGCCTGACCAGGCGGCGGCCGGGATAAGGCCGCTCCACCGTCTGGGAACGCTGGTGATCGGAGCCCACAATGTGCTATAAGCAATGAGGATATGTCCGACCAGAAAGAGCACATCGCCCGGTCCACCACCTTAGTCAGCACGGCCACCCTCGTCTCGCGTGTGTTCGGCGTGGTCAGGGAACTGACCTTCTCCCACCTTTTCGGGGCGGGCAAGTTCATGGACGCCTTTGTGGCGGCCTTCCGCATTCCCAACTTGCTCCGGGACCTTTTTGCCGAGGGCGCCCTTTCGGCGGCCTTTGTTCCCGTCTTTACCGACACCTTGACCCACAAGGGCAAAGCCGAGGCTTTTCGGTTGGGCAACCTGGTGGTCAATGCCCTCAACGTCATCCTGGCCGTCATCGTCATCGCCGGCATCCTGCTGGCGCCCGTCATCGTAGACCTCTATGCCCCGGGGTTCAGCAAGATCGAAGGCAAGGCCGAGCTGACCACGCAGATGACCCGCATCATGTTCCCCTTCCTGCTCCTCATCTCCCTGGCCGCGGTGGCCATGGGCATGCTCAACTCGCTGCGGCATTTCGGGGTGCCGGCCTTTGCCCCCGTGCTGCTCAACATGGGCATGATCATTGCCGGGTTTACCCTCTGCCGTTTCTTCAACCCCAAGATCCTGGGCATGGCCTTTGGAGTTCTCCTGGGCGGCCTGGGCCAGTGGCTGGTCCAGATGCCCAAGCTATGGAAGGAAGGCTATCGGTTCCAGTTCATCATTTCCTTCCGCGACCCGGGCCTGCGACGCATCATGGCCCTTATGACGCCGGCCATACTGGGCCTGGCTTCCACCCAGATCAACATCTTCGTCAACACCCTCCTCGCCTCCCTCCTGCCCCAGGGGAGCGTTTCCTACCTCAGCTACAGCTTTCGGTTGATGAATTTCCCGCTGGGCATGTTCGGCGTGGCCGTAGCCACGGTGACCTTGCCGGTGGTGGCCACCTACGCCGCCCAAAAGGACATCCCCAACGTCTGCGCTACGGCGGCCTCCTCTCTCAAGCTCGTCCTCTTCCTCACCCTGCCCTCACTCTTTTTCTTGGCTGTGGCCGCCAGACCCGCCGTGTCGGCCATCTATCAGCACGGACGTTTCGGCTACCAGGACACTCTATTCACCGCCCAGGCCCTCATTTTTTATTCGCTGGGCCTCTTCGCCTATTCCTCGGTCAGGGTTCTGGCGCCGGTGTTCTATTCCCTGGGCCGGGCCAGGATTCCTGTCCTCATCAGCGTGGCGGCCGTAGCGTTGAACATCGGACTCAACCTGACTCTGATGAAACCGCTGGGCTTCAAGGGATTGGCCCTGGCCACTTCGCTGGCCGCCCTGACCAACATGGGCCTTTTGATATACGTCATGGAAAAGGAAGTGGGTTCGTTGAGGCTGGGGGACCTGGGGCGCTATTTCCTCAAGGTCCTGGCCGCCGCGGCGGCCATGGCCGCTGTCATCTTCGGCCTGCAGAAAGGGATCGCTCTGGACTTGGCCCGCTCCGCGCTGCTGACTCGAGCCGCCTATCTGGCCGGCCTTTTTGTCGTCGCGGCGGGGGCTTACCTGATCCTGGCCCACATCCTGAAGATCAGGGAGCTGGGTCTGATCCTGGCCATTTTAAAGAGAAAAAAAACCCGGCCTCTTTAGGGCGACATCTCCTATCGCTTTAGGCATTGAAAGAAGCGCAAGCATCACCGATCGTGTTATTCATAGGGAGGAGTGGTAGGAGGCCAGGCCCTGCCCGCCCGCAGCGCATGGTTGAGCCGGAAACGCCTTCAGGCTTTATCCCAAATTTATTAATCCCCCCGACCCCCTTGAGCATTCAAGAGGGAGATCGATGGCGTCTCCGGAGAGGCCGGTGGGCTTCGCGCAAGGGCGGGGTAAGGACTGGCCTCAAGACAGGAAAGGAAATGCTTAGGGGAGAAGCCCCTGCTTTGACAGGAACCCTTGATATGAGTTAAATAGGAGATGCCATGAAAAACAAAGATGTCGAACGTCGCAAGTATGCCAGGTTTGAGATCCCGGGCGCCTTTATTTCGTATAAGATAAGGTCTTTTCTCTCCTTCAAAAAGGACCCTGCCGAAGCCTATTGTCCCGTCCAAAATATCAGCCAAGGCGGGACTAAAATCCTGTGCCGGCATCCCTTGAAACCGGGCGCCAAAATGGCCCTCAAAATCATCGCTCCGGAAGACAACCTGACGCTCGACCTGAAAGCCAACCTGGTGTGGATTTTTCCCGTCCAGGCCAGGGATTTCGCTTTCTTGGCCGGAATTCAATTCGAGAAGCCTTGCCCGGAGATTACTGACCTGCAAAAGAAATACTCTACGGACGGGCGGTGAGCGCTATCGCCGAAAACGTCCGCCGGCTGCTGGCCGAGCTGCCGACGGGAGTCAGGCTGATGGCTGCGGCCAAAGCGCGCCGCCCGGTTGAAGTGCTGGAAGCCGTGGAAGCCGGCGTTTTGCTCATCGGCGAAAACTATGTCCAGGAGGCGGCCCAGGCCCTGGCCGTTATCGGCCGCCGCGCGGAATGGCATTTCATCGGCCATTTGCAAACGAACAAGGTCCGCGCCGCGGTCGAGGTCTTCGATATGATCGAGACGGTGGACTCCCTCCGGCTCGGCCGGGAAATCGACAAGCGCTCGGCCGAAGCGGGCAAAGTCATGCCCGTCCTCATTGAAGTCAACAGCGGCCGTGAGCCGCAGAAATTCGGAGTGCCTCCCCAGGAAGTGGCTAGCCTGGCCCGGGAGCTGGCCGGCCTAGCCCACCTCCGCCTGGAGGGGGTGATGACCATGGGCCGGCTGGCCGGCGATCCTGAGGAATCGCGTCCCGACTTCCAAGAGACCAAGCGCGTCTATGACCAGCTTCACGGCCTGACCATTCCCGGAGTTCGCCTCACCACCCTGTCCATGGGCATGACCGAATCCTACCGGGTGGCCATCGAAGAGGGCGCCAACCTGGTCCGCCTGGGCACCCGGATCTTCGGGCCAAGGCCTTGACCGCCCCAAGAAAAATATAGAAGATATGTCTAAAAGATCGAAAAAAGGAGTGCCTGGCATGAGAAAGATCCTGGCCTTTAGCTTGATGTTCACCATAGTCTTAGCCGCCGGCCTCGCCCAAGAAAAAAAGACCGCCTTGTCGCTTTTGGGGGGCATCCATTCCGTTCTCAAGTACGGTTCAGAGAGCGACTACTCGTCGGGCGATAATGATTTTCCGACGACTCCGGCCCACACCCCGCCGACCTTCGGACTTTCTTTCCTGTGCCAGTTCTCCGGCTTGTTGGGCCTGGAGGTTGACGGCCGGTACACCCTGAGCTCCAAGGTCACTCTGACCGACCCCTCGGACGGCGATACGGTCAGTGTTGATACGCTCCAGCATGCCGGCCTAACCTTGAATGTTCTGCTTTTCCTGGGCAACGGTTCGTTCCGGCCCTACCTGGCCCTGGGAGCCGGAGGCGATATCGCCCTGGGCGCCAAGGAGCAGACGCTGACCACCTCCCTGGGCTATGTGGTTACCTTCCTGCCGCCGGAGCAGAAGGCGGAAATCGTGGCCGATGCGGGCTTGGGGTTCCTGTTTCCTATAGGGCCGACGTTCGGCCTGCGAGTGGATGTGCGCTACCTGATACTGCCCAAGAATTCAAACCATCCCCTGATCAACAACGTGAGCGCGGTGGGGGGATTGTTCCTAAGGCTATTCTAGTCGGAGCCGATATCTTCATCCTGGCCCTCGTCTGAGCCCTTGGCCGGCGGGCCGGCTTCTCCGTCCGCTGCGCCGCCCCCGCCCTCCCCCTTGGCCTCTTCCACCGAGCGGTCAATATCCTCGCCCAGGTCCTCGCCCATCTCCCGGCCCATGTTCTTCATCCAGCGGGCAACGCTGCGGGGATCGTTCTCATCCAGGCCCGACATCTCGGCCGAGGCAGCCAGATTTTCCATCCGGTCATCGTCGGAGCGAAGGATGGCGATGCGGGAGACAAGCTTCTCCAGGTCCCCTCCGCCGCAATGACGGCAGACGAGCGGGGGCGGGTTGTTGAGATTCAGGATCAGGGTTGTGGTTTTTTTACCGCAGGCCCGGCAGCGGAATTCGTAGATGGGCATAGGCATTTCTCCCTTGTTGCCGCTTTCGCTCCCATGGAGACAGCCGCGGCCTGGCCGGCCTAGATCAACAGCCCCTCCTGCCACCCCAGCCTGACCAGGTCGATCTTGGCCGGGTCGCTGGTGCCCAAATGATGCCGCGTGTCGGCGTAGAAGACGTGGTGGGCCGGCGGCTGGAGCGGCCGCTCCTCGCCGAAGAACTCACGGCGCTTGGCCTGTAGGATGCGCACGCCGGTGGAATCCACGGCCACCGGGTCCACGCCTACCAGAAGGCCTTTGTAGTCCCAGACGTACTGGTCGGAGTAGTGGTTCGGCCCAATGCCGTGGAAAAGAGGGGTGAGCATGACCAGGATGTTCAGCCTGACCTTTCCTTTTATATAAGGCAGTTCCCAGATCGTGGCCAGGTCGGCGCAGGAGTCGCCGTGGTAGGTGAAGGGCTGGGGCACAAACATGATCATGTTCTTCAGGCAGCTGCCCATGCCCGCCCAGTGATGGGTGCGGGCCGGCCTGGCGTTGAGGAGAGCTGTGGCTCCGGTAAAGAGCGGGTTGTTGAGCAAGCCGCGGTCGGCGATACCGACCTTGTCTTCCGGGACGCCGCAGTCCATGACCCGGCGTTTGAGGTGCTGTTCGATCTCCGGGCCGGTGGCCAGGTATTTCCAGACGTTGGTCTTGATGCCGACCGTATCCTCGGGTTTGATGATCCGCTTCCAGGCCGCGGCCGCGTCTTTCTCGCCGAAAAGCGAGGCCACCGCCTCATCCAGCATCCGGCCCACGACGGAGGGCACGCCTTGGCGGTCCGCTCCCAGGACATCCTTGTCCCGTATCAGGATAACCCTGGACTTGGAGGCGGCCGAGGAAGCGGTCTGGCCGCCGGCCGGCCAAGCCGCTGAGGCCGCGCTCCCGGCCGCCAGGCCCGAGGAAACAATGGCCCCGGCCAAGGGCGCCACGGCCGCTGCTTTTAGGAAATCACGGCGAGTGAGCGATTTATTCTTCATGATCCCTCCTGTTGTTCGGTGCCAGGCACCCTATGTTCAAGGCTTGTCTAGGCCCTTGACTGCCCGCTGAAGGATACGGCTGGCCTCCTGGGAGGTGGGCGCCTGGAAGACAACGACCACCATATTCCGCTTGACTCCGGCCGCTGTCCAAAGTCCGTCCTCGGTCCTAAAGAGGCGGCTCTCCTTATCTTGGGCCGGCGCTGTCCCGGGCATAGAGGCTCGGCAGAAACTCGCAAAAGCCATCCCTGCGCCTTTTTCGTTGGGATAACGGAACATAGCCAGCCATTCCTTGCTTGAGGCCCCGGCGGGGCCTGGCCGGGCCGCCAAGACCGCTTCGGTCTCCGGCCCGAGGTTGAGGATATTATCCGGCGAGACGAACACATGGTAGTTTAAAATGGGATAGGTGTGAAAATAGTGGATCCCCTTTGGATCGCGATAGTCTTCGGGCAGAAGAGCTAGCAGCCCGGGCCACTCGCCGTCGCCGCCGATGGCCAAGGCCGCCGCCCGGCCGAGCGTCAGAAGAGCCTGTTTGGCCTCCTCAGATTCCTTCTCCGAATAGAGGGAGATAAAATAGCGGCCGCGCCAGAAGGACAGCAGCCCGCCCTTGTAGTTCGAGCCCTGGCCCACCCCCGCGTCCTCTCCCTCCAAGTCGTGAGTGAAGACGCCGAAGGCATCCCGGCTCGACCCCATGTCGAACAGGTCGGCCACCAGGTCGGCCTGGCCCTCCCGGTGGTAGCGCCGTGAAAGAAGCAGGCGGAAGTTGTAAGCGCGGTAAACCTCGCCCGCGCCGTCGATATAATCAAAGATGGTCTCCGGGTCGTAAAACAGATCCTCGGCCGGCGCAACTTTCCAGCCGGCGGCCTCCAGGGGAAGAAGAGACACCATCGCCTGTTTCTGGTCGACCATATTCTCCCCGTTATGGCTTGTGGCGGCCAGCATGACCCCCACAAAAAGCACAAGAAAAATGATCGCATTCTTCATGCCTGTTTATTTTATCAGAAAGAGGAGCGCAATTCTAATAGAGGACGCATGCCGGAAGCACCTCGGTTTATGTGATTCAATATCGGTGCCGGAATCGCCCTCGGCCCCCTGGGGAACCAGTCTCCTCCCTTTCTCGCGCGGGGCAAGAGCCTCGCGCCGAGACCAAGGGGACATACCCCCTTGGATCCCCCGACGATCGGCTCTCCGCGGCAAGCCTCGGTGAGCCGATCGTCCCGTCGGTTCCCCCCGTCAAAAAAGCCGACGGGGCCCCCCTCCGACCTTTCCGGAGACACCATCGAGCTCCCCCCTTCTATGATAGCGAAACGCAAGTCCTTTGATGCATCGTTCTTCTGTTCATCTTTATGACTGCCTCGGTTTCTCGAACCACCCTTCTATCCGCGCCATTATGCGCACCGTAA
>Ga0315293_10002240_pt1 | contig 18665 bp, 17 predicted proteins | sample YL17G13_20_MG_FD_203071 | JGI IMG/M metagenome (GOLD analysis project Ga0315293, IMG submission 203071) | Sediment microbial communities from Yellowstone Lake, YNP, Wyoming, USA - YL17G13_20 | ecosystem: Environmental > Aquatic > Freshwater > Lake > Sediment | place: USA: Wyoming | collected... | reverse complement strand
CCTGGTGCACATCGTTGGCCAAATTGGTATCTCTAAGGATGCGTAGCGCCACATTTAGAACCTGTCGGCTGTATTGATTAACTAATTCTTCGAATTTGATGTCTGACAATGTCAACCTGCCTGAATTAACAATCTTTCCTTCAACAATTTTCGGCTGCAACCAAAAAGGCCTCTGTCATTATTATAGAGTGATTCATTCGATTTACGTTTACCAGAAAATTTCGGATTTTTCAAGGTTATTGCCTTGCAACCGTATGGTTAAATACCGATGGATTGTATTACGGCAGGGCGAAGAAGGTTTTGCTTGTGGCGGTTATTTGGGAGGCGAATTCAGCGAAGTCCATTTGCTTCAAGTCGGCAATGAAGCGGGCGGTGTGAATCATTAGAGCTGGCTCATTTATTTTCTGCTTTCGCATCGGCTCAGGCGACATATAGGGACAATCTGTTTCGAGCATCAATCTATCTATCGGCGTAAGTTTAGCAACCTCTTGTGTTTTGGAGGCATTTTTGAAGGTTACTACGCCGGTTAAAGAGATATGGTAACCTTTAGTTAGCACAATATTTGCCTGCTCGGCTGAGCCGCTGAAGCAATGAAAAACTACTCTTTTAACGCCGGAGCCGAACTGCTCCAGCACATCCATCGTTTCGTCGAAGGCATCTCTGGAGTGGATGATAATAGGCAGGTTAAATTCCGCAGCAATTTTTAATTGCTGGACAAAGACGCGCCTTTGGGCCGGCTGCTTCGAAAAATTATAATGAAAATCCAGGCCCGTCTCGCCTATCGCAACAATTTTTACATTTTGCGCCAGTTCTTTTAACTGATTTAACGTCTGTGCAGTAACGCTGTCGGCATCGTGAGGATGGATGCCTATGGCTGCATATATATTTCCAAATTTGTCCGCAAGCTCGACGGCTTTTTGATTATGCTGCGGGTCGGTCCCTATCGTTATCCAACTGTTGACGCCGGCAGTCTTACTGCGTTCCAAAACGCCCTCAATGTCCCCTATCAGTGGCTCAAAGGTCAAATGACAATGTGTGTCAATCAATTCCATCGGTTCTATGGCACAAAGGTGTTTTTGTAATGGCGAATTTGCTCACGGCCGGTCTGGCTGAGTATTATTATAACGATGTCGAAGCGGTAGGGTCTATCTTCTATTTTGTGGGTTGCTAGAAAATAGCGGGCGGTTCTGAGCAGCTTAGCTTTTTTGGCAAAAGTGATGCTGGCTTCGGCGGGTGCAAAACTTTCGTTTGATTTAGTTCTGACCTCGACAAAAACGATGGTTCTGTCGGCATCGACCATAATCAGGTCGATTTCGCCTGTTTTGCAGGAAAAATTCCTTGCAAGTTTCTTTAGGCCTTTTTTCCGCAGGAATTTTTCGCAGCGCCGCTCCCCCCATTGGCCGAGCAGTTTTGGGTCTGCCAGAAGTCTATGGGTGTTGCGGAAGAAACCCAACATAATCATTTTGGAGCGGCTTGTTTGTTGGAGGCTGGTTCGCCCGGGCCGGTATGCTCGCTTAACCTATGAGTGAGCTTGGTTGCTTTGCCGGTGCGCTTGCGCAAGTAATATAGTTTCGCCCGCCTGGTTTTACCGCTTCGGACGGGTTTGATGTCAACAACTGTGGGTGAATGAAGCGGGAAGATTCTTTCGACCCCCTCGTCGTTGATGATTCGGCGGACTGTGAACATTTCGTTAAGGCCGCGACCCTTGCGAGCGATAACTGTTCCGGAGAAAACCTGGGTTCGCACTTTGTCGCCTTCTTTGATGGCGTAATAGACATCTACGAGGTCACCTACCTCGAAGTGCGGTATACTTTTCCTTAAACTTTTTTTTTCAACGGCCTCAATAAGTTCTTGTTTCATTGATGCATCTCCTATCAGTAAATTACAGACACTCGGAGAAAACGTATTAAAAATAGCCTGTTTTGAGAAATCGGCGGTAGTATAGCTGTTTGCGAAAGATATGCAAGAGCTTTTCTACAGCTTGCAATTTTATTTTGCTTAAGTTTGTATAAATTTTGCTGTGTTTTTGGTTTGGCCGACCTCTATTCTTAAAGAATCTTAAGGAGTAGCCTGGTTAGCAGATTGTTTTTTGCCATTTATCAACTGGAGGCCGTTTGTCAGCCCCGACTTGTCGGGGTTCACAATATATTTGCCGTTTATCAGTTGTAGTGGTATCTGGACATCAGGTTTCCTGCTGGTTATCGGCTGGATGCCGAGGCGCTCTTCGGCAGCACGGAGGATGGCAGCTAACATTTCGGGATAAGATAGACCTGCGAATTTGGCCATTTTTGACAGATGTCCGTCCCAGCACCAGCCAGGATTGGGATTTACCTCGAGCAGCTTGGGGTTGCCTTTTGAGTCGAGCCGCCAGTCGAATCGGCAGTAGTCTCTGCACTCCAATCTTTCGAATAGTTTAAGGCAGCATTCAACGACAAATTTTTCCATTTCATCGGGCAGGTCGGCCAGCATTGACTTGATGTTCCAGTAAGGCGAATCCGGCAGCCACTTGGCCTCATATCCGCAAATTCTTGGAAGTTCCGGCGGCAAAACAGAGTAGTCTTCCTCAATGATAGGCAAAACCAAATAGGATTCCGGCAGGTTTCCAATAATTCCTACGGTGAAGTCCTTTCCAGTAAGGAATTCCTCGATGAGGATTGGTTTTTCGTATCCGAACTTTTCCCTTATTTCGACGATGGCATTGACAAGCTGTTCGCCGTCATTGGCGACGGAGCGTTGAGTTATGCCGAAGCTGGAGTCGCCGAAGTTTGGCTTGGTAATGACAGGGAATTCGAATGGCAGCTCAAAGGTGCTGTCCTCAGGCTTTATAAAGAAGCCCTCGGCCACGGGTATGCCGATTTCTTTTGCGATTCCACGGACAAGGGACTTATCGTAGCAGAAAGCCAGGCACTGCGGCCCGCTGCCTGTATATGGGCAGGTGAGGATTTCCAGTAGCGAAGGTATGTGAAGCTCTTTTCTGGCGTCGTTCCAGTAGCCCTCGTCGCAGAGGTTCACGACGTAATCGATTCTGGGTTTTAACCTCATCAGGTCATTCACCAGGGTGTCGTGGTCGTTAAGATAAGTGATGTTGTATGAGTTAAGCTCTTTGAGGGCATCTTTGAGCTGGTCGATGGTGTAAAAGTCATCGTCATCGAAGACGCGGAGAGGCTTGAGTGGGTCGGGTTTTGTGGGGTCGCCGAAAATTACGACTATATCTGTTGCTTCTTTTATCTTTTTTACGGGGGTCCATTCCTTTCTGACTGCGGCGGTTACGATAATGCGTTTTTCCATCATTCCCAGGTCCTGGTTGCGCTGGGAGTCGCCGTTTATCTGGCCGTGGACGGCGATGTCGGTGAAGCCGGCAGTTTTCAGCAGCTCTTCAATACTTTTTCGGGTGTAGAGTCGTTCGGCGTAGAACTGGTCGGCGATGACGCCCTTTCCTACGTGGGAGATTACTTCGCGTGAAATCAGCCGCTGTTTATCGAGCGAAAGCGAGCGCTCTCTGCAGACGAAGTAGTTTTTGTCTATCCATTCCCAGGACCTGGGCTGAAAACGTCTTCTGAGGTATTCGCCATCAGCGACATCAATGAGGACTTTGCCCCAGGGTTTGAGGACTCTGAGGGTTTCTTTGAGGACCCTGACATCGTCCTGAGGCGTCTCGAAATAGCCGAAGCTGTTTCCGAGAATCATAACCGCATCGAAGGCATCGGGCTGGTAGGGAAGTTTTCTTGCATCGCCTTCTCTGAATTTGACGTTGAGGCCTTCTTTTTTATTCTGAGTTTTGGCCTTTTGAATCAGATACCGTGAGCGGTCCAGCCCCTCGACATTGGTAAATCCTCGCCTGGCTAATTCAAGAGAATCCGGTCCTTGACCACAGCATAAGTCCAGGATTTTATCTTCCGGGGATAATTTGAGGATATTTAAGAATGTGTCGATTTCCTTGGTGGTAACCTGCGGGTCATCGACGACGTCGCCATCTGTTTTTAAGTAGAGTGAGTTGAAGATTAACCGCCACCAGTCCGGCTGGACGTGTTCTTCGAGGTTTGGAACAGGACCGAGTGATTTGATTCCTGCCAGACTGCCCCTCGATTTAGGGGGAGGCTTACTACTGCCAGAATCATCTTTGTCTTTCATAGCTCAATTTACCCTTCCGAAAAATACCGTAATGTCTATCTACAGATTGCTTCCTAACAAATCCGGCCGCCATTTTTTTGTCCGCTCCAAAGCCTGCTGGCGGCGCCATTGTTCTATTTTACCATGGTCGCCGCTTAAAAGGATATCAGGCACTTTCATACCGCGAAAGACCTCAGGTCTGGTGTATTGCGGATACTCCAGCAGGCCATCGCTAAATGAATCGGTTTTTACCGATTCCTGGTCGCCGACGGCGCCGGGCAGGAGTCTGACGACGCTGTCGATAATCACCAGTGCTGCCGGCTCGCCGCCGCTGAGAACGTAGTCGCCTATTGAGATTTGCTCAACATCGAGACCGATACGGATTCGCTCATCGAAGCCTTCGTATCTGCCGGCGATTAAAATCAGGCGACTGGCTGTGCTCAGTTCAACTGCTTTTGCCTGGGTGAACTTTTGCCCTTGCGGCGTCAGCAGAAAGATTTTGCTTTTTTCCGGCGATAGCTTCTGCACATACTCAAAGCAGTCAAAAACGGGCCCCGGCATCATAACCATACCTGGCCCGCCGCCATAAGGTTTATCATCTACTTTCTTGTATTTGTCAAGAGCAAAATCCCTGATATTGGTAACAACGATTTCTACTATACCCTTCTCTTGCGCCCTTTTGATAGTTGAGCAGCTCAAGGGAGACGTAAAAATTTCCGGGAAAAGCGTGAGGACGTCGATTCTCATTATGGTTGCTCGTTTTACACCGCTCTTCTATTTTTTTTTGTCCTCAGGTTTATCCTCCGCTTTACTTTCGGCCTTACCTTCCGCCTTGCTTTCGGTTTTAGCTTCTGCTTTGGGCTCGGTTTTTGGTGCAGCTTCAGCTTTTACCTCGGCTGGCGGGGCTTGCACGCCGGACGTGGGTTCGGTTTTAGCTTCTGCTTTGGGCTCGGCTTTTGGTGCGGCCTCGGCCTTTTTCTCGGCTGGCGGGGCTTGCACGCCGGACGGGGGGCCGGCTTGCTTCTGGATGGCGGCCTTTTCGACCTTATTGAAAGGCAATCCCTTCTTGCGGGCTAATGCCCTGGCCTTTGCCCTGCGGGCGGACCTTTCCTTTGCGTATTTAGTTTTGATGCCCTGGCGGAGCAGAATTTGCGAAACCGTATCCGAGGGGATTGCGCCTTTGTCGAGCCAGTACTGGATGCGCTCTTTGTTAAGGACAAGCTGCTTGGCAATGTCCTTTTCAATCGGGTCGTAGTGGCCTAACTTTTCAATTATTCTGCCGCCGCGAGGCGTGCGGGACTCGACCGCGTTAAGTCTAAAGAAAGGCCGATTCCGCCTGCCCATTCTTGAAAGTCTGAGTTTTACTGACATATCTGTCTCCTAAAAACATCTTATTATAACAACTTTTTCTGCATTGCAAGAGAAAATTACAAGGCGTATCCACAAATTTCTTAAATGATAAGAGGGCGTTTTTCAATGCCGGCATAGATTTTGTCTATTCTTTTCTGAATACTTATTGTCTGTTTTATCGCGGTTGCGATTCTGCAATAGTGTTTAATATCATCCAGTTGAAGCCTCTGGCCCTTTCTATCTTTTAGCCATTTGGATCACCTGGTAGCCGCCTATCTGGTATTCCCAGACATCTCTGGCAATAGGGCCGAAATGCCGACCGGCGTTTATCCAGACCAGTTTCCTCTTTTCATCGTATTTTACATCCTCAACGAGATTATCACCTTTACCCTCAAACCTGGCGATGGGTCTATTCAGTTCGGCGGACTTCATTAGATGCAGCGCGATTAATGCGCTGCCCAATTTGGCCGTTGCTTGAAATATCTTGTAATCCTGACAGAAAGGTATTCGCGGAAAATCGCTCTTTAGAAATTCCGCATATTTTTCGCGATAAGTATTTGAATATAAAACTGAATATACATAATAAAGAATTTCCTCCGGTTTTGGTTGCTTTCCGTATGTTTTCTTGAGCGTATCAAATACCTTTAAGTCGATGTTCACCTCACGCTCATATTTTCTGTTGTTATTATTGTAAAGGTCCTCGTCAGGATAAAGATAGAGCGGGAAGATATTTGCAATTCCTTTGTTGCTGATAAAGATTCTTGATTCGGTGACTTGGTCTGCAATTAGGGCATAGTTGTATGAAGAGACATCATAGGCATACTGTCTCATACCCACAAGGGCTAAATTTTCGTGGAGCATATTGCGCATTACTTCTTTTCGGGCTCTTTCTATTACCGCATCGTTATAGAAAATCCACTGCCGGTCGAATGGTCTATATAGTATTGGCATTATCTGCTTTTCCCAGCTTTCTTCTGCTTTTATTTTCGTGCGGGCATTTTTTAAAGTCCAGCCAGCTTTATCTTTCAAGTCAAATGTCTGTTTTATCATACTGTCGGTAATGTCTTCGTCCTGGAACATCCTTATGCGCCTTTTTAGTTCCTCCTTATCAGAGCTGATAGCGAATTTGTCTCGACTTGTTACGACGCCTACGCTGTTTGTGGGAAAAATATCCGTAATTTTCGGGTATTTTTCATAGCCGGCCAATAGTTTTTCATCTCTCGGTATAAAGAAATAAAATTCTGACTTGGGTATGAGCATTTTCCATTTTGTATGCTTTACATCGTGACCTTTGAGCCACTCATATTTGATTTCACGCAGTCCCCAGCAGTCAGCGTGGCAGACCTTTTTTGTCAGGCCATTTTTTTTGACGGCCAGAATGATTGCGACGCCCTGCTGGATGTCAAAAACATTTTCATCTTTTGAGCCATCGGGGCATTTTTCTTTCTTTTTGCTATTGCCGTGCAGGTCAAGTATGTAGATATGGTCAAAGGTTGTCATTAGCGACTGGCGCATCCCTCTAAATGTCGGGTTATCTAAGTAGCTATGGTTTGTGATAAAGCCCAGAGCGCCTTCACCTGCCTGGTCGATTTTCCACTGGGCAAAGCGGATGAATTTAACATAATCGTCTTGGAGCCATTTAGGATTTCTTTCACCTAAATCCTTGCCGTCAACTTTGTAGTAATCTCTGATTTCCTTACTTATCCAGGGACCTTTATTGGCCGAATGTCCTGAATAGGGAGGATTGCCAAGAATAACAAGAATCGGCGTTTCCTTCTTTACAGCACCGGCTGCATGCGACTCAGCAGACAGCGAACTAGTGCCTGGCAGATTGCTCTCCTCAAGTTCCTTCATGTCCAGCGTATTTGTCAAATAGAGCTTGAATCGCTCGTCCTCGCCCAATTTGTACCCAAGCTCTTCGAGGAGAAAGCCGATTTTTAGATGCGCAATGGCATAAGGCGCCATCATTAGTTCAAAGGCGTAATAGTTTTTCAAGATATGTTTGTGAATCAGCTCGCTTACGCCGGCTGTGCCGTATGCGGCTGAAAATTCAGTTACTGCGGCCTTTGCTGCCTCCGCTAAAAAGGTTAGCGTGCCTGCCGCCGGGTCAAGCACCGTTACCGAATCCGTTGCAAAGCCATCAGCTTTATGGAAATATTCATTTAGAATTATGTCCAGCGACCGGACAATATACGAGACGACCTCCTGCGGCGTATAGTACACGCCCCGTCGCTCTCTTTCCTGCGGATTGTATTCAGCAAGAAATGTTTCATAAAAATGCACAATGGGGTCGCTGCCTCTATGCTCAACGTAATACTTGTGCAAGACTTCTTTGATGTCCGCAACCGCCAAAGCGTCTGCGATATCCTCGACAATCCAGTCGAGCTCAGGTCCCGGCTCTTCAAGAAAAACAAACCTGAAGATGTCGCGCAAAATACCAATCGTCCTGGGGATATTATCAAAAGCGAGTCGGCGGCTGAAAACACCGTTGCATCGAGTGATCGCAGCAAAGAGGCCGTAAGTTATAGTCTGGGCATACATATCGGCGAACTCATCCTGCGACAGACCCGCAATCAAATACTGCTCAAATGCCTTGTAGAAGCCGGCGAGTTTGCTATTGTTTCTGCCGAGTTCCAGAAGAACCTGCTCACGAAGATAACGGGTTTTCGGCGCAAGCGTCTTAGCAAGGGCCTCCGGTGTGTATCGCCGAGGCAGAGAAAAGGTGAAAAACTTATTTAATAAGTCGAGTAACCTGTCCTGGTTTTCGACAGGAGGGGCAAGTTTAAGCTGCTTTGCAATAAAGGGCCGGCCTATAGTGACTTTGTCGGTGAGTTGGCCATCGCGGTACAATCGAAACTCAAAGAAATTGGTCAAAATGACATTCGGAAATGCGCTGCGATACCTTTTTAGCTGGTCTGATTCCTCGATTTTATCAAGATTTTCTTCTTCGGGCCGTTTTGCTTCTACGTAACCAACTATGTGTTGTTTGCCATCCCATACTCTAAAGTCGGGATTACCAGCATCAGTTTCTTTGGGCAGGGTCGTTACTTCTGTTTTTGCTCTCTTTATTGATTGTGCAAAGTTTCGGATAAGCGAGGCCAGGGCTTCATAATAGCTTTCTTCTCTCGCATCACCTCTTTTGGCGACTTCGGAGATTTCTGTTATGTAGGTTTTAAGCATCGATGTTCTTTTGTTTGCAATAAAGGATGTAGCCGTTCATAAAAATTGCAAAGTTGGCCGGGTCAATTCGGGCATCGGCGGCAATTCTTAGTATCTGGTCATCGGTCAAGGTAGCTGCGTTTTGTTTTTCAGACGGCGTCATTATAGCAACCGCCTTTTCCAGCTCCCGCATCTCATTTGCGGTTGGCGCCACAAGCATCGCCAGCTCGCTGGAGCCTTCAATATCCTGGAACTGGTCTCTTATCATTTTGCCGTATGTACTGTTGGAGAAGTGCGCTACCTTCTGGAGATATTGCTCGAGAGATAATCCGGGAGATTTCGGCATTATTTTGTTGTCAGGTAATTTTTGTGGCATTTTTAGCGCCGTTCTATTTTTCCTCTTCGCTTTACGATTTTTTTTCGTTTCGAGCGCTGCTTTATTTTTTTGCCGCTCGACATAGCCGCACTTAGCGCACCCATACCGAATCCGCCGGAAAATAGTGCCTTCAGGCCTCCGAGGCTTCCGCCGCTAAGCGCCTTGAGCATATCCCGGCTGCGCGTGAACGTCTTGACCAGGCCGGAGACATTCTGGATATCGACGCCTGCTCCTGCTGCGATACGTCTTCGTCTTGGGCCGTCTATAATGTCCGGGTCGCGTCTTTCCTGAGGCGTCATCGAATAGACAATCGCCTCCATCCGCTTTAGCTCTGCCTCGTCAATGTCCAAATCTTCAATTTGGCCGCCTATCCCCGGCATCATTTTTAAGAGGTCTTTAATGCCGCCCATTTTTTTGACGGCGTGCATTTGCTTTAAGAAATCATCGAAGCCGAAGGTGCCTTTGGCAATCTTTTTCTGCAGTTTCGCAGCCTCCTCGGCATGGAATTGCTCCTGGGCTTTTTCTACAAGAGTTACTACGTCGCCCATACCGAGGATACGGCTGGCCATTCGCTCGGGGTGAAATTCTTCGAGCTTGTCAAGTTTTTCGCCTACGCCGATAAACTTAATTGGCTTTCCCGTTACAGCCTTGACACTAATAGCTGCTCCGCCGCGGGCGTCGCCGTCGAGCTTTGTAAGGATTACGCCATCGAGTTCGAGGCGGTCATTGAACTCTTTGGCAGAATTGACGGCGTCCTGGCCGGTCATCGCATCGCAGACTAAGTAAATCTGGTGCGGGTTGATGGCCTTTGCAACGTTATCTAATTCAGCCATCATTTCCCGGTCGATGTGCAGCCGGCCGCCGGTATCGAGAACAATCACGTCGTAGCCACTTTCCTGGCCGTGCTTGATGGCATTTTTCGCTACCTGGATGGAGTCGGTGCTCTCTTCACGATAGACATCGACATTTATCTGCTGGCCGAGAATGACCAATTGCTCAATGGCGGCGGGCCTGCGCAGGTCGTCGGCCACCAGGAGCGGTTTTTTGCCTTTCGCAACTAAGTATTGGGCCAGTTTCGCAGCGGTCGTAGTTTTTCCGCCGCCCTGCAGGCCGGCCAACATAATTACTGTCGGCCCCGGCGAGACAAAATAAATGCGGGTATCGACCGGGCCCATCAGCTTTGCTAATTGGTCATTGACGATTTTAACCATTACCTGGCCGGGGTGCAGGCTCTTTATGACCTCGGCGCCGATGGCGGCCTGGGTAACATCTTTACAGAATTGCTTAACGACATTGTAGTTGACGTCAGCTTCAAGAAGGGCCTTTCGAACTTCGTGCATAGCATCGGAGATGTTGGCTTCGGTGATTCGGCCTCGGCCTGATAGCGACCTGAAGACTGAATTAAATTTTTCTGTTAATGCTTCAAACACAATAGCTTCCTAAATATGGAAAAGCCCGGCGTTAAAAGACTATTCCAGCGCTTTTTTACAGTCATTCCTGCGGAAGCAGGAATCCACAACTACCGAAAGTCCGGATTCCGCATCGAGTGCGGAATGACAACTAATCGAATCACGAGTAATAGAACACAAGCGCAAAATAAAATTACGGATATTGCAAAGATTGTAAAACAACCAGGGCTATTTTGCAAGGATAAAATAAGATTGCCAGTAATCCGTCAGTTATGGGTGGGAGGGGGTAAATTAGGATGAATCCAAATCGAGAAGGACTTTAGATGGGTCGGCTTTGGGCTGATCGGTGAGTTTATCAAGCACAGACTTAAAGACAGCCATCGGGTGTTCTTTTCTTCAGTGCGTGCAAGACCGTCATAAGAATCTCACGGGTTCTGGCTACCTTTTCAGAGTGAGAGCCGAAACTGAGCTTGTGAGCAATAACCAGTGGGCGTAGTGGTCCGTCACAGATAAGCCCGAACGAGGAATTGCTTGGTCCTCCCTCAACCCACCCGTAACTGACCCATTACCCGATAGAAGGAAACCAAAGGCTACAATTTCTCCTTGACACGCCAACGAACTACTAATAACGTAAATAGTGGCCGGGCGCGGGAACACGCAAAATGGATGGCAAGGTAAATCCACCCTGCGTCTGGCGGATAAATTAAGATAGGAGTATTTATGACTAAGAATCTTGTTTTATCAGGTTTAATTCTCATTTCCTTCGGCTCTATTGCCCCCCTTTCTGCTTTCGCAGAAAGCATGGGAGCGAAAGTTATTGTCTATCTTGATGTTAATGATGTTAATGACTCACCCAAGCTGGTGGAATGGGGAAAGACAGCAAAGGTGCTCATCGAGCAGTGGCACCAGAGAACGGTAAATCTTATTCCGACCAAGGGATTTGATGTGCCGGCAGAGGTCTGGCTGAAAATACGTAAATCAAATCGAGGTATCGCCGGAACTTCCGGCAGGCACATCACAGTCTCCTCCGGCTGGATAGAAAAGCATCCTGAGGATATCGGCTTAGTCTTCCACGAGCTGGTGCATGTAATACAGGATTACAAGGGAGCCGATGCCGGCTGGCTGACCGAAGGAATTGCTGATTACCTGCGCTGGGCGATTTATGAAGCAAAACCCCAGGATTGGTTTCCATTCACGGACAAGCCCCAGGGCTATAATGATAGCTACCGAGTAGCCGGTGGATTTCTCTTGTGGTTGGAAACCGATGCCTGCCCCGGAATAGTGAACAAGCTCAATACCGGTATAAGGAAACGCACCGTAAAAGTGCAAACCTTTTTCGAGAAGGAAACAGGACGTTCGCTCGATGCACTTTGGGAGGACTATGTAAAAGATAGAAAGAAAACCTAACCCATCGTCGCGCCCAGCTTAACTTGTGGTTCGTGAAACGTGAATCATCGTTCGTAATACAAGATACGAAGAATGAAATCTCATTATGAACAATTGGAAAACCGGAAAAGTTTATATAAAGGAGTCCACATTATGAAAAACGTGCATATCTTTTCAATCGTAATTGTCGGATTTTCAATGCTAATAGGTAACGGACCTGTTCTGCGAGCGGCTGAGCAAGGATTCGTCCCTCTATTTCCTACCGACAATCTGGAGGGCTGGAAGGTAAGCGACTGGTCGAATGTCGCTACGCCGCAGAAGGTTGAAGGGACGCCGTGGAGAATTGAAAAGGGTGTCCTCTACGGTCTGAATAAACGCACCTGGATAACATCCCCCAAAGAGTATGGCGACTTCATCCTGAAACTTGAATCCTTAATAACCGCAGGCAGCAACGGCGGTATTGGGCTGCGGTTTCCGCCGGAGGGCGACCCGGCCTATACAGCAATGGAAATTCAGGTCGTTGACCACGAGGTCTATTATGGCGGCAAATCCCAGCCCCAGCAGCGAACAGGGGCAATCTATGATGAGATAGCCCCTGTCAAAGATGTTGTCAAACCACCAGGCCAGTGGAACTCCTGGGAAATTACAGCTAAGGGCAGCCAGGTAACAATCGTTCTCAATGGCCAGAAGATAATAGACGCAGACCTCTCGCACGAAACAAAAGCCCGGCAGGAAAAAGGACCTGCCCTTGCCCAGCGGCCCCTCAAGGGACACATCGGCTTTCAGAATCTCAACGGCACAATCACTCTGCGAAACATTACCATTAAGCAGCTCGATGGCGGTGAAGCGGAGTTTGTGTCCTTGTTCAACGGTAAAAATCTTGACGGCTGGGCGAATGTCAACTGCTCGCCCCAAACATGGAGCGTGCGGGATGAACTGATTGTATGCACCGGAATTCCAACAGGAGTATTGCGAACCGAAAAACAGTATGAAAATTATATTTTGGAGCTTGAGTGGCGGCATATAAAAGAAGGCGGCAATGCCGGCTTGTTTATCCACTCGGATGCATTACCTGCGCCAGGTCAGCCATTTACCCGTGCCATCGAAGTGCAGATACTGGATGGCCGCAATACCGAAAACTACACCAGTCACGGCGATGTATTTGCCATTCAAGGGGCCACTATGACACCGGACAAGCCACATCCAGGCGGCTGGATGCGCTCCCTTCCAGGCGAACGGCGATGCAAACCAGCCGGCCAGTGGAACCATTACCGTGTTGAAAGCAGGGATGGAACGGTTACTCTTGCGGTTAATGGCAAAGTAGTGACCCGCGGCCAACGCTGTAACCCCCGCAAAGGATATATCTGCCTCGAATCCGAAGGAAGCGAAGTGCATTTTCGCAACATCAGAATCTGTGAATTACCCGGTTCTAATCCGCCTGTTGATGCGGTTGCGAAGAAAGATGAGGGTTTCTACTCACTCTACAATGGTCTGGACCTTAGCGGCTGGAAAAAGGTGGCCGGAAATGAAAATCACTGGCAGGCGAAGGACTGGACTCTCGATTATGATGGTAAGAGCCAGGCCGGCGACGACAAAAATCTCTGGACGGAAAAAGAATTCGGCAATTTTGTTCTTATTGTCGATTGGCGTCTTCCAGCCCCACCTGCAACAGACAATGTTCCTGTGGTTTTGCCTGATGGCAATGAAGCTGCCGACCCCAACGGCAAACCGGCAACAGTCTCTGTGCTTGATGCAGGTGACAGCGGCATTTATCTGCGAGGCAGCTCTAAGTGCCAGGTCAATATATGGAATTGGCCCGTCGGCTCCGGCGAAATCTGGGGCTATCGCACGGACAAAAGTATGGCCGCAGAAGTGCGTAAGGCCGCAACGCCTATCCTCAATGCCGACAATCCCGTTGGGCAATGGAACCGTTTTGAGATTACAGTCATTGAGGACCAGGTTACAGTGGTATTGAATGGCAAAACCGTAATTCGCGACGCCAGGCTGCCGGATATGCCCAAGCGAGGAGCGATTGCCCTGCAGCATCACGGCGACCCAGTCCAGTTTGCCAATATCTATATCAAGGAGCTCAATTAACAAAGGAGGAAACAAAATATGGATAAAACCAGTGCAATGCCTGAAAAGACCCTATCAACGTTTTACTCCCGGCGTCACTTCTTAAAGCGCGCAGGTTCCGCCGCAGCAGGCACAGTCCTATTTTCACAAGCCGCAATAGCAGTCAACACGACACCGAAAAAAGTCCGTATAGGAGTTGTAGGCGGAGGATTTGGGACCTCTTTTCAGTGGCACGAGCATCCGGACTGTATCGTTGAGGCTGTTAGTGACCTGCGCGAAGACCGCCGCAAGTTACTGATGAAAGTGTACAACTGCCAGAAGGCCTACAGCTCACTTGAGGAGCTTGTGCTCGATAGAAATGTTGATGCTGTGGCCATCTTTACCGATGGGCCGCTTCACGTGCAGCACACCGTTGAGGCAATGAAAAACGGAAAGCACGTAATTTCAGCAGTGCCCGCTGCCTGGGCGACAGTTGAGCAGGCCCAGCTTCTATTGGATACGGTCAAAAAATACGGCCTGACTTATATGATGGCTGAAACCGGTCACTATCAGCAATCAACGATTTCAGCCCGCAAGTTTTATCAGGATGGTAAGTTTGGCTCTCTTTATTATTGCGAGGCCGAATACCAGCACCCCGGTCTGGAAGTTCTTTACTTCTGGGACGGCAAACGCACCTGGCGATACGGAGTAGCACCAATGCACTATCCCACACATTGCACCAGCCAATTAGTCGGTGTCACCGGCGAACGACTGACCGAAGTAGTCTGTCATGGCTGGGGTGATGATAGCCAGGTACTTAAAGATAATGTCTATAACAACCCGTTCTGGAATGAATCTGCGATGTTCAGGACCAACCGTGGCAATGCCTTTCGCGTCAACATCTGGTGGAAGGGTGCGCACCGTGGCTGTGAGCGGGCACAGTGGATTGGCGATAAGATGAGCTTTTATGCCTCTCATCCCAACGGCATCGGGCCTGTCATTATTCGTTCCGGCGAGCAGACGGAAAAGGACGATGCCGGTTTTGTCCGCAAAGCGCCCGAGTTTGAGCGGTATCAGCAGCCGCAGTGGTGGAAGACGGATTCACTGCCTGAGCCGTTGCGACACGATAGTGGCCACGAAGGCTCGCATACCTTTCTGACGCACGAGTTTATTGATGCTCTTGTTCACAACCGCCGGCCTGCTATCGATGTGTATGAATCTCTGGCCTACACTGTCCCCGGCATCATCGCGCACGAATCGGCATTGAAAAAAGGACAGCATCTAAATATTCCTCAATATGACCGACCGGCATAAATGGAGATGCAATTATGAATCGAACAATAGTGGTTATAACCTTATCAATCGTATTTCTGACGTCATCGCTTGCTATCCCGGCTGAAGAAAAAATCTTTCGCATCGGCATCATTGGTCTCGACACCTCTCACGTCACCGCATTTACCAGTCTCCTCAACGACCCGAATAAAAACTACGGCTGTAAAGTAGTAGCCGGCTTTCCCGGCGGTTCTCCGGATATTCCTTCGTCTATCAACCGCGTAGAGGGTTTCACCAAACAGCTACGTGACCAGTTCAAAGTCGAAATAGTAAGCAACATCGAAGAGCTTTGCCGGAAGGTCGATGGGGTTCTATTGGAAAGTGTTGATGGCCGGCCTCACTTAGAGCAGGTAAAACCTGTAATTGCAGCGAAAAAACCCGTCTTTATCGATAAGCCTATGGCCGGCAGCCTCGCAGATGTGCTTGAGATATTCCGACTTGCAAAGGAAAATAATGTTCCCTGCTGGTCGAGTTCGTCACTGCGATTCTGTCCCGGCATCATTGGTATGAGGAACGACGAAAAAGTCGGGGATGTGCTTGGCTGCGATGCGTTCAGCCCGTGCAGTCTCGAAGAGCATCACCATGACCTGTATTGGTATGGCATACACGGCGTTGAGGTTCTCTTTACGATAATGGGAAATGGTTGTGAAAGCGTCCGGCGAATACAAACTAAAGACACTGAATTTGTCGTTGGCCTCTGGAAGGATGGTCGTATTGGCACCTACCGAGGTCTTCGCAGCGGCAAAGCCGATTATGGCGCTATGGTCTATGGCACAAAGGGTATTGCCCAAAGCGGCAGATACGCCGGCTACGACGACCTTGTGAACGAAATCGTCAAATTCTTTAAGACCGGCCAGGTTCCTGTGCCGCCTGAAGAAACAATTGAGATTTTCGCCTTTATGTCCGCAGCCGACAAATCAAAGGCCGAAAAGGGAGCTGCGGTAACTATTGCGTCGGTAATCCGGGATGCCGAAGAATACAATAAATCCCGTTAGAAGGCCACACAATAATATTTTTGCCTCGTCTAAAAAACAGGGCCCGTTTAGACCTGAAGGTCTAACGGGTTGGGGTGTTCTTCTAAGAAGGAGAAGAAATGATAGCTCACATTTTTATTGGGAAGAGCGATTCAATAGCAAGGATTTGTAAACTCTGTCTGTTACTCATTGGGCTTTTGTTAGGATGTTATTGCCAGGCAGCAACGCAGAATATATCCATTGGTAATGATGCAATCTCAGTTGCGCTTGATGCCAATGATTCAACACTGTCGGTAATAGACAAACGGACAGGGCAGGTTTGGCGGCAAAAGGTTGTAACAAAAGGCCAGGTAATTGCCAGCGAAAAGCTCGATGACGGTCTCAAAATGACCTGGCGAGAGCCAGGTTTGGGACTCGATGTGCAGACAGAAATTCGACTCGACGGCGAAAAGCCGGAGTTTACAGTTGAGCTTTCGGCAGACCCGCCTTCAGCGGCTTTGAAGTGGTCGCTGGGCTTTCCACATCCATTCGTCAGCGATGTGGGGACATATCTTGTGATACCGATGAATGAAGGCATCTCTTATCCGGTCGAGGACCAGACTATTGAGCCAATGTGGCTTATCGCATACGGCGGACACGGGATTTGTATGTCTTTCTGGGGCGCCGCGGATGGACAGCGCGGATATATGGCGATTATCGAGACGCCTGATGATGCCCTTATCCGGATTGAGCGAATTGATGGAAAACTGTGTGTAAGGCCGGCATGGGAGTCCCAAAAAGGCCGGTTTGGGTACAAGCGCAAGCTGCGGTATGTCTTCTTTGACAAGGGAGGGCACGTTGCAATTTGCAAACGATACCGCTCTTACGCCAGAGAAAAACTCTTACTTAAAACGCTTCAGCAAAAGCGTAAAGAAAATCCCGATGTTGATTTGCTTATCGGTGCCGTAAATGTCTGGTGCTGGGAGAAGGATTCTCTTGCGATTGTTCGCGAGTTGAAATCGCTCGGCATTGAGCGAATCCTGTGGAGCAATCGCGCAAGCCCGGAGGTCATTGCCGCAATGAATGAAACCGGTGGGATTCTGACCAGCCGTTATGACATCTACCAGGACCTGATGGACCCACAGATGGTTAAAGAGAAGCTCAATCGGCCGCATCCTGACTGGACTCAGGAAGGCTGGCCAAAAGATATTATGACTGATGAAAAGGGCGACTGGCGCAAGGGTTGGCGCGTGAAGGGCAAAGATGGACAGATGTATCCGTGCGGTGTCCTGTGCGATAAGCAGGCACTAAAATACGCCCGCCAGCGTGTCCCAGAAGAGTTAAAAACGCACCCCTACCGCTGCCGTTTCATTGATACAACGACAGCGTCTCCCTGGCGCGAGTGCTACAACAGTGAGCATCCGATGACACGCAGTGAAAGCCGACACTGGAAGATGGAACTATTACGTTTTATCTGTGAGGAATCCAAACTCGTAACCGGCAGCGAAACAGGTCACGATGCAGCCGTCCCCTATGTCCATTATTTTGAAGGGATGCTTAGTCTCGGCCCTTATCGTGTCCCTGATTCAGGGCGGGATATGCTCAAGATTTGGGACGAGGTCCCGCCACAGGTAGCGAAATTTCAATTAGGTCATAAGTATCGGCTGCCGCTCTGGGAGCTCGTTTATCACGACTGCGTCGTCTCACAGTGGTATTGGGGCGATTACAATAATAAATTGCCTTCGCTGTGGGATAAGCGTGACCTTTTTAACATTTTGTATGGCACACCGCCGATGTTTATGTTCAATCACGAATTCTGGGAGAAGAATAAAGAACGCTTCGCTCGCAGTTACAAAAATGTATGCTCCGTCGCCCGTGCCGTCGGCTGCGCCGAGATGACCGACCACCGCTTTCTTACGCCGGATAGAGATGTTCAGCAAACAACATTTGCAAATGGCATAACTGTCACAGTCAACTTCGGTGAAAAATCCTACCGCTTAGCCGATGGCAAAGAAATTACACCGATGAGCTCTTATGTTTCGGGGATGTGACTCTACTTTATTCTTAATTTGAAATTCCAAAGGATTTTTTCTGCCACTGGTAAATTGACGGCACCTCAGGACCTGGCCTGGAAGTATCACCGAGACCAAATGCCTTGTTATCTTCAACTGCTGCCGGCTTGCCAGCACCTGATACAAACCGACCATTACCACCAAAAAGTTTGTTACCAATTATTTCCGAGCCGATACAGTCGCCGGTGGCAAGGTGGACCATTGGCGATTTGCTGTCTTTAAGGATAAAAACGTTATCTTTGATGATGTGGTCGAAGCTGGCGGTTTTGGCAAACACACCCGGCCCATCGCCTACAACAAAACGGTTGTATAGAATCAGCCAGTTTTCATTCATCCCGCCCATCCAGACGCCGGCCTTTGGGCTGCTGGCGTCGCAGTTATACACTACGTTGCGTGGGCCATTGGGGCCGTGTGCGTTATCTTCAGGAGGTGACGCCCACATCCCATAGCCGTATCCTCCGTG
>Ga0315293_10002239_pt1 | contig 18670 bp, 24 predicted proteins | sample YL17G13_20_MG_FD_203071 | JGI IMG/M metagenome (GOLD analysis project Ga0315293, IMG submission 203071) | Sediment microbial communities from Yellowstone Lake, YNP, Wyoming, USA - YL17G13_20 | ecosystem: Environmental > Aquatic > Freshwater > Lake > Sediment | place: USA: Wyoming | collected... | reverse complement strand
GACACGATCGAGGCCCGCTCCTCCACGGTTACCGCGTGCGCGACCGCGCGCAGGGCCTCGAGTTCCGCGGCGATCGCCGCGCGCATGGCCTCCCGGTGCTCGGACGGGAAGGTGATCCTGACGCGGATGTCCGCATCCCTGATGATCGTCTCGTCGAACAACGCCTCCGCGGCCGTGGCGAGCTGGCCATCCTCCGTCAGGACGAAGGCCTTCTCGATCAGGACCATGCTCCGGGCCGGGACCTCCCAGGGCGTCACCTGCCAGCCCTTGCCGTTCCAGTCCCAGAGGAGGCCGCCCTTGGTCCCCTTGGCCTCGCCGAAGGATCCGCGGAAGGGGGCCCCGGCGTAGTGCACCGGCCGGCTGTCGAGGCACTTCATCTGCTGCCGGAGGTGAATGTGCCCAGCCAGGACTGCCGCGCAGCCACTCTCCAGGAGCTCTTCGGCGGTAAGGGCGAGTTCCTCGCTCGAAGAGACGGGCTGGCCGGAATCCATGCTCGCCCCCGTGATCGATAGGTGGGCGACGAGCAGAGACGGGAAATCCTCCTCGATCATAGGGTCGACCCGGAATCCCCTTACGATATCGAGCAGGGAGGACTTGGCCAGCTCCCGCCGCATCACGATAGACTCGGCGCCTGCCTTCGCGGCCAGGGTGCGGAGCGACGGCCAGGGCAACAGGGCCAGGGTCACTCCGCCACGGCGTACGACGACCGGCTCGGTCGCGATGTCGACGGGCATCTGCCAACCGTACTCGGCCCGGAAGAGCCGCAGATCGTCGCGGTCGTCGTGGTTCCCGTTGATGGCGACGATCGGGGCGACATCGGAGAGCGCATGTAGGAACTCCGCAAAATAGATCCTCTCCGAAGGCGTCGATCTCCGGTCGAAGATGTCGCCAGCGATGACGATGACGTCCGGCTTGACCTCCCGTACATTACAGGCGATCCAATCGAGGACCCTGACGCATTCCTCCCGGCGAGGGCCGGATAAACAAATATGCAAATCAGCGAGATGAAGTACCCGAGGTTTTTTCATGGTTCTCTCACTTCCGTAGTGATTGGGGTCATTAAGGCTTTCTCCGGACCCCATCCCCGGCGAAGGCGCTGCTGGATAAGTTCTTTCGGAAAACCGAGATCGTCATTCCATTCCGAGGCGCTCTTTATTTGCCCCCGAAAAGTGATTCTCCGGATCTTCCTCGTGTTGTTCTGCTGTTCTGTGCGTGTCGCCCACCGACAATTCCCGGGCTCGTAATTTCCGTCATTATCAATTCGATCAAGACTGTGGGCGGCGGACGGGCGAAATCCCATATCAGCAAAGAACTCGGTGAACGATTTCGCCCATCGGTCACAGACTCGGATTCCCCTGCCTCCATATCGATCCCAGGACTTGGCATGCGGATTTGCACAGCGTTCGCGCATGGATTTCCAGGCCTTCCATTCCGGGGTAACGAACCCCGCCCGGGCATAACCATGATGAATAAATCTTTCTCTGGCCAAGCGGCTCTGAATTTCTCGATTCAAGCAACCGCAGGATCGGCTTGCCCCTGACCGAAGATGGCCTGCCCGGATGATCTTTTCGATCCCACACGAGCATCTGCAACGCCAGCGGCGTTGCCCGTGCCGATCCGGGTCAGCGGGGCCGATGACCGTCCACCTTGAAAATTTCGACTCGATGACAATTGGAATCGACATCATATGGTCCTAAAAAGGGATTTCGTCGCTTCCCTTGGGCTGACCCATATCGAGGGAACCCTGCCGGGGATCGAACTCTTTGAAAGCCAGCCAAGCTTTCATCATGGAAAGTTCCTTCTCGTTCTTCTCGGCCCAGCGGGGATTCCACGTCGGCCGCTTCTTCTCGGCGGCGAAGATCTTCGCCTTGAGGACCTCGGCTGAGAACTCCGAGCAGGGCTTGCGGGGCCACTTACCATCCACCTGGTCGCCGCAGATAAGGAGCGGGTCATCGGCCGGCTTCGCGCGCTCGGGCGCCGCAGCGGCCGGGGCCTTCCCCGCCGGCGCCGCATTTGCGGGCGCGGCCGCGGGGGCCGGCGACGGACCTGCCGGCGGTTCGACCTTCTTCGTCTCGGGCTCGTCGAGTTCCACGATATCGGCATCGACGGCCTGATCGACGGCGACCTTCGGGACGCGGGCGGGCGGACCGGGCGGGAGGGCCCGGCGCTCGGCCTGGCCGTAGAGCATGGACTGCGAGGAGAGGGCGCGCTGCGCGATCATCAAACCGACTTCATGCTCGAGTTCCGGATCTTCGCTGCGTCCGGTGAACTGGAGCCGGAGGACGACGAATCCCTTGGCGATATCCGCAGGGAGATAGGCCGCGCGGACCCCGAGCGTCCTGATGGCCCGGTTCTTCGCTTTGGTCTCGGCCAGGCTCAGGATGTGCTGCCGCTGCTGGAGGATCTGCGGCCAGGGCTCTTTGGGCGGGGTTTTGCCGGCCGCGATCCTGGCCATCTCCTGGGCGTCGGAGCCCCAGGTCGATTCGGGCGTCCCCTTCTCGGCCCGGAGGTCGATCCGCTTCGATGCGCAGATCATGCTCTCCGTGCCGTCGAGCTGGAGCACCGTGCCGGCGGCCTGGTACTCCACGACGTGGGGGTTAGACCCGTCGTCCGTGCGGCCGCAGAGGTGCGGGTTCCAGCGGACGCCGGCGGCCCTGGCGATCCGGTCGAGGACCGACTTGCCGAGGCCGAGTTCGGCCTTGCCCGGGATCGCGTAGGTCTCTTTTTCGATATCGACAAAGACGAAGGACATCCCCGCCGCGTAAAGCATCGGCAATTCCGCACCGATCGCCCCGCCCGGGACGAGGATGTTGTGCTTCTCGCTCAGGGTCTTGATAGCCGGGGCGAGGTTTTCGGCCGAATCGAAGACTCCGCCGGTCGAGTACTTCATCACGCTGCGGCCCGGATTGATTGCCGGTTCGGCCGCATTGTTTTCTTTCGCGCTCATGATTCTTTTCTCTTTCAGGCCCTTGACAACGGGAGTGCGCTGACTTACCATCAAAGCGCATTCCGGTCGTCAGGGCCGGTCGTCAGATTTAGTTCCCGCCCCGCCCGCTTCAAGGCAATGCCTGGCGGCGCCGAGAAGAGCGCGCTGGCCGTGGACCTCTTCGGTCGCTCCGGACAGCAACTCATCCCCATGCTGAACCTCGGGCGTCAGGGCCTCGAAGTGACCACCGTCTACTACCCGCTCCGCTTCTGCGAGATCTGCCGAACTATTAAGCGGGAGGAGGCGCAATACGCGGCTGCCGAGAGACTCGGCCTCGTCGTTAAGCAGAAGCTCGTCGCCACATTCACGCCGCAGGAGAAGGGTCCGTTCATCGGACGCAGCGCGGGGCCCTGTCTGCCGGAGTTCCTCTTCCTCCGCCTCGATCCTCTTCCACTCCCGATAAACCCACCGGACGAAGAGGAAAAGCAGAAAGAAGAAGCCGCCGATCACGGCGACGGCCGAGACGATCTCTTTCCACGTCATGAATTCACCTCCTTGAAAAGCGGTATTTGCCCGGTGACGCGGGCCGGGGCGGTCCCCGCCTCCCTCGCTGTTGCCCGCGCCGCCGTCGGCTCTTTGGTATCGTGCCATCCGACAATAAATCCGGGGCCGACTTTGGGATTGTTCTCCAGGACCGTGCCTCGATGGTCAGGTTCGTACTACGCGGAATATGGAATTAGCGCGGGGCCATTCGACCGCTCCGATTCCGCCGGCGAGAAGGTCGAGGAAGCACCGCCGTTCGTCATTCGAGAAACCAGGATTGCTCCGAAGTTCCGCGAAATCGTAACGCTCCTTTTCGCAGATGACCTTCCCATCCTTGTCGGTGATGGTTAGTTCAACGTTCATCTTCCCTCTCCTTTCTTAATTCCAAGCCGCGCCTCGATGGTCCGGAGGCGCTTCAGGATTTCCGAAATGCGGTTATCTTTCCGGGCCAATTCCCACGTCCTTTTTCGATGAACCGTGCTTTTAAACCGCTGCCATTCCCGCGTAGGCGTGAATTTGTGGCCGCAGCCGCAATCGCACAGGCGGGCCGGAAAAGCCGCCCCCCTACTCTTTCCCTGCCTGGACTCAGAAAAATGCTCAGGACGCGTTCTTGCCGCGTTTCCGGCCCTCTCCCGGTACCGTGCGCTGGTCACTTTCCTTCCCCGAGCATCTTGAGACCACCTTTGACGATCGGGCGGCATCATGGATGAGCCTCGTCGCTCTTCTTGGGTCATTGGAATAATGTCTCTATTGGGATGCCGAGAAGTTTAGAGATTCGGAGAGCATTGTCGATTCCGGGCCTTCGTTTACCGTGGATGATGCGCGAGAGCATGGCGCCGGAGATGCCGAGTTCTTTCGCCAAATCTCCCTGTGTGACGCCCCGTTCCCGGAGCGTTTTTTCAAGCGGGTGCTTTTTGCTTCTCATCTTTTGCCTCTATGGTAAATATAATAACGATTAATTACCAGATTGTCAATGAATAAATAAAGATATTTTCCTATTTGGTAAATATGGCAAAATCAGTGATTTATGTTGACACGGCGGCAAAATTCGGGGATTATTTATCCAGTATGGGAAAGAGAGGAAGAGGAAAAATGACGATTGAGAACGAGAAAAAATTGGCCTTAAGGATGAATCCTTATATCCCTGACGATGTTTGGAAAGCACTGTTGAAGGTCAGGGAAAAACAAAATAAATCATAAAACCCGCGTTTATCGATGGCTATAAAAAAAGAGGGGCCGGTTTGTAATTCCCAGACAGGATATTATTATTTTTCCGCGCGCATCGGCTTCCCCCCGGACCGGCTCCGGATCCGCTTCTCCCTCCGAACGAAGGACCGGGCCCGGGCGCAGTTTCTCTGGGAGAAAGAATGGAAGATGCGGTGGGGTGAGTATTACGGCGTCCGGCCCGCCGGCCATCTTGACCATTCCTTGACCAGCGGATCGTTTTTCCCGCGTCCAGCAAAACGCCGTCATTATATTCAGGCGGGCTCAGGATGTCAACGGTCGTGCAGGATAGATTCGACTATCGAGATATCTTCAGGGGTATCGACCGCCTGGCATGGGCACTTGGCCATGAGCATCATCATCCGGGCGCCGTGATCGAGCCAGCGGAACTGCTCGAGCCGCTCTTCCTTTTCCGCGGCCGTGGGGGGAAGCATCACGGCCCGGAGGAGGAAGTCACGCCGGAAAGCATAGACGCCGATATGGACGAGCGTCTTATTGACGGGGTCCACCGGCTGGCGCGAAAACCAGATGGCTTCATGGCGCAGGCCGAGCCTGTCGCGGACGTCGTCCGGATCGATCACGAGCTTGACGACGTTCGGATCCTGCGCCTGGGCTTTTGTGCCGCGGTAGAAAAGCGAGGCGACATCAAATCCCGCGGCCGCCGGACTGGCCATGAATCGGACGAGCATATCGAGATCGGACGGGTCGAGGGTCGGCTCGTCTCCCTGGACGTTGATGACGATATCGGCGTCTTCGCCCCTGGCCACGGCCGCACATCGTTCCGTCCCGGATTCATATGGCTGGTCATCTAGGAAGACGGCCGCGCCGGCAGCGGCCGCGGCCGCGGCCACCCGCGGGTCATCCGTGGCCACGACGACCCGGTCGATGAGTTCCGCGGAAAGCGCGGCCGCAGCGACCCAGGCAATCATCGGCCGGCCCAGGATCCCGGCCAGGGGTTTCCCGGGAAACCGCGAGGATCCCCACCGCGCCGGGATGACGGCCAGGGCCTTCATGCGCAGGCCGCCTTGATCTTTAGGAGTCGGGCTAGAAGCGCCTCGAGTTTGTTTATCGAGATCTGATTCTGACCATCCGAACGAGCATTGGCCGGGCAGTCGTGGACCTCGAGGAAGACGCCGTCCGCCCCCGCCGCCAGGGCCGCCTGAGCTAAGGCGGGGATATGCTCTGAGTCCCCTGTCGAGCATCCCTCCCCTGCCCCCGGCCGCTGTACGGCATGGCTCGCGTCCATGATGACGGGGAATCCGAGCCGCCGCATGACGGCGATCGAGCGCATATCCACGACCAGGTTGTTATAGCCGAAGGTCGTGCCCCGCTCCGTGAGGTAGAGCGTCCGGCAGCCGTTGGCCGTGGCTTTCTCGACGGCGTGCGCCATATCCTCGGGGGCCATGAACTGGCCCTTCTTGATATTGAGCGGCCGCCCCGTGCGCGCCGCCACGGCGATGAGTTCGGTCTGCCGCGAAAGAAGCGCCGGAATCTGGATGATGTCGAGAACCTCGGCGGCCGGCTCCGCCTGCCACGGCTCATGGATATCGGAGGTGACGGGGACGCCCACTTCCTTTTTTACCAGCTGCAGGATCCTCAGCCCTTCGCGCAAGCCGGGCCCCCGGAAGGAGCCCGCCGAGGTGCGGTTGGCCTTGTCGAAGCTGGCCTTGAAGATGAATTCGACCCCGAGCCGCCGGCAGATCGAGCGGATCATCGTCGCCATGAATAGGCAGTGATCCTCTGATTCGATAACGCAGGGGCCGAGGATGAATATCATGCCGCCATCGCCCCGCCGCCCGCGCCCCATCCATCGCCGCGCAGGACCTGGTTCGGGTCATCGGGCAGGATGTCACGGAATCCGGTTTTGATTGGAGGCATTTTATTCCTCCGTCCAAGTCCCGACCGCCACGCCGACCTTGTGCCAGTACCCGGCCACGAGGCAGGTGAGTTTGATGCAGGAGCCAATGACCGCGTCCGAGCGCAGATAGTCGCCATTCGTGCCCGTGAGGACCGCAATCCGCTCCGTCCCGTTGGGGTTGATCGTAAGCGTCTGCGCCGCCATGACGTAGAACGTGATCTCCATCCCGACAACGGCCGCCGGCAGGTTGAATTGAACGTCACCGGATGCTCCGGCGTTAGTCAACGCCCATCCCTTGCAGTGTTCCGCCGTGACCGTCACAGGTCCCGTCGCGTAGTTGGCTATGTTCATGGCCTGGCTCCTCATCTCGCATTTGTAATTGAACCCGTCGCCGGAAAACGAGGCGTCGCGGATGATGCCCCGGACCGTATTCTTCAAGCCCGGATCCGATCCGATGGCGGGCCGGAGCCCGATATCCCACTCCACCGTGTCGCCCCGTTCGAGCGGGATCGGATTCTTCGGGACAGGCAGGTCGGAGTAGAGCTTCGGATCCTTGAAGGCGGCCAGCAGCGTCGCCGCCATCGCATCGACCGTCGGCTGATCCTGGAAGAGGTCGTTCGTCGTCGAGTAGGTCTGCTCGAGCTTGTCCGCGCTGAAGGGTCCGTCGTTGGCGAGGCCCGTGATCCGGCTCGTCTTCTTATCCTTGGCCGTTGAGAAGGCGCCCCGCTCGATGCCCTCGATGACGATGCTGTTCCGGACCTCCTCGATGTCCTGGAAGTCGCCGCCATCCGCCGCGGTCCGGCTGCTGAACCAGGCCACGGGGTCCCCGTGCGTCGGCGCCGGCTGGAAATGCGGGACGTCGAGTTCGTCGAACCAGAAGCGATAGCCGCACCGCTCGCAGATTTTCGCAGTCGCGGCCAGCGCCGGGGTCCCGGTCTCGAACCAGACCTTCTGGATATCGATGTCCGGGTCCGTGTAGGAGAGCGCGGCCAGGGCCGCCGCCCGGTCCACGTAAAGGCCGGACGACGACAACACATCGCCCAGAACGTCTATGATATCCTGGGTCGTGAAATAGTAGACGACGAGATTGTTCGTCCCGGCGGCGATTATTTTCTTCTCGGAGAACGTGACAAGATTGGTTGCCTCGTCGTATATCCATTCGTCATTGGTCGTACCGAACGAGACCGGGACGCCGTCCAGCGTGGCATAATGGGGTCCGTTCGCCCCCGCCGGCAACTCGTAGCCGGCGTTTATTGCGTCTCCCGTTTGCGGCTTGATGGAGATTTGATCGACCTGGATATCGACGGCACCGGCTTTATATTGCGCCGACATTTTGAACGTCATCCGTGCTGTCGTCGTTTTCGGGCAGACAAACTGGAATGATGCCGCCGCCCAGGTTGCCGAAGAAAGGTTGGCAACGCTTCCCCAACAGGTGTATGTCCCGGATTCGTAAATATAACAGGATAGTTTTGTTCCCGGAGTCCAGGGAGATGTTCGCTTATACTTGAACGACACGACATAGGTAACGCCTGCCGAGAAGTTGCCGACATTGTCATTATACGCGACCGGGGCATCGGTGTCGTCTATCGGCTGAAGCAGCCCGACATAGGTTGACCCGCCGCCGCCATCTGTAGACGATTCAAACGTCCCGTCCGCCACGACCCAGTTCGTGACGTTGTTCGTGTCGTGTTCTATCTCCAGCGCATCGGCCTCGTTGTACATCTCGGACCCGAGGACCATGACCGATGCGATGGTCGAATACGTCGCCGAGCTCCCCCAGAAATTATCCGGGCTGGCCAGACGGGTGTCCGCCAGGGCCTTCATCGAGTCGCCGCCGGAGAGGGAGACTCGGCGGTTCGTGTTGTCGAAGTGCGGGGCGTCCATGTAACCGACGAGCCGCGGCCAGAAGTAGTCCGTCCCACCGTAGACGGCCCCGACCGAGATCCTCACCTTGCGGCCACACTGTAGGAGCGAGGAGTAAACCGAGTACGGGTGTCGCGGGTGGAATATCCCGTCGTCGTTCGAGATCTCCGCGCTCCACGTCCCGGCGATGGGGTCAGGCGAGACGCCCGCCCCGCCGGACGAGAAGGAGAGGGAGTCCTTGATGAGATAGTTCAGTCCACCGAGTGCGCAGAGGTTTATCCAGGCCGCCCCGTCGTAGACCTCGAACTTGTAGAGGAGCTCCTGGACGGGCGCCTTCAGGTCATCGTAAGTCACTGCGCCGAGATTTTGCATTAGGCGGGTATTTCCTCAAGCGTCATTACCAGCATCCACCGGATATCCGCCGCGGTCGATATTTCAACATTGACCTCGGGCGAAAATTCGGCTATCCAAACCCACGTCCATGCCGAGCTCTCCCATCCGTTCTGGAAATGGAGGGCGGCCCGCTGATCGTTGTGGCCTTTGAGCACGGCGAATACGGCGGCCGTCAGGTTATCCCATTTGAACGTCCATTTCCTGGGATTGACGGACTTCACGTTATAGCGCGGCGATCCGTCGGACATGATGCTTTTGTCGTACTGATTCGTCTGGGGAATTGCGATGCTCGGCAGGCCGCCGAAGGACCGGATCGGTGGGAGGAGAGTTTCCGAGCCGCTCGGGCCAAGGTAGACGTCAGGCATGTTTCAGCTCCCAGCCCCGCCCATGCGCCTTTCTTTCGATGACCTCAAGTATGTAATCTCCGGCCTCGTCTATATCGCGCCGGCTGTAGCCGTGCGCATTAATGAGCGGGGAATTGATATACAGATTGATCGAGGGGGCGAGCCCTGCGCCCGCGAAGGCCAGTTGCGGAGAGAGGCTCCCGCCGCCCGGGCTGCCCTGCATCGCGTCCTGGACGATCCTGATGAGCTTCTTCTCCGGCAGGACGTACTCCGTCCCATGTCCGACTTCGGCGATCGTCGGCTTCGTGAAGACGCCGCCCCCCTCGAACTTGAGGAGTTTCTTGAATAGTGCGGAGACAAGCCCGAACGCACCTGCAGCCAGGGCGATATTGAGTGGAAAGGGGATCTTCTTGAAGATGCTCGAAATAAAATGCGCCACTGATTCCATCTGCGCCCGCATGATGCTCCCTTTCGCAAAGAGCATCTCGGCGATGACCAATTTCCCGAGGTCGGCGATCATGGTTGTAACGATCGAGCTGAAGAACTGGCCCATCGTCTTCGAGCCGTCCATGATCGAGGTGAAACCGTTGATGATATCGCCGAAGACCTGGGTATAGAGTCCCTCGTGTGCCGCGAGGACCGCCTTGGCTTCGTCCCCCGCGGCTTTCGAGGCGGCCGCGCCGGCATCGATGAACTCCTGGAGAATCCCAACGGCTTCTTCCTTTTGTGGCCCGAGCTTATCTAGATCGAGCTCGATGGGGACTTCATGGATTCCCCCAAAAAAATCAAGCCTCTCTAAGTCGGATATCAATGCGTCGAGGCTCACGCTGCCCATCTTCTCAAAGGCCGCGACGGCGTCGATGATGGGCGCCTCGAGCTTTTTGACCATGATCCTCAGGTCGCCAAGGCCATCTTCCAAGTCGCCCGTTTTTTCTTTGAGGGGGGGGAGCTTCGCCAGCCAGGCGTCGAGCGTCGCATTGCCGACGGTGCCCGTTTCCTGGAACTGCCGCCGGAGGATCCGCTGCGCTTCGATGAATCCCGAGACCTTCTTTCCGGAGAGCTCTGTGGCTCGGCCTATGGCTTCGGTCTGGATAGCATAGGAAGCGGCGTGGCCGGCCCCGAACTCGATATTGACCTCTTTGATGATACCGAGGCCCCGGAAGAGGCTATCGAAGAGGCTCTGATAGGTCTTGTTCAACCCCGTGACGTCGCCGATCCACTTTCCGAACTGGTAGCCGGCCCAGGCCGCGCCGATTATTAAAATCGGTTCTGCCGCGGCCTGAAGAACCATAGATATTGCTTTCCAACCCTTTTGAAAGGGCGTGAGCATTAGGCCAACGGTCCCGATAACGCCCGCGATGGCGCTACTCACGACTACGATCTCAGCCAGGGATGTAGCCAACGCGGGGTATTCCTTGACAAATTGCCGCGTCAGATTAATCGTGTTCGTAGTCCTGTCTATCAGCGGCTTGAGCGCCGGGAGGAGCGACTTCGCGAGTTCATTCCCTACCCCCTTGACGGCGCCCTGCAGATCGACGAGCGAATCGTTGAAATCGTCCGCCCCCTGGGCCGCTTCCTTCGAAAAGACGAGGCCGAGTCTCTCGGCAGCCGCGTATTGCGCCTCGAGGCCCTGACGCCCGAGGTTCAGCATGGGGATGAGTTGCTGTCCGGAGCGACCGAAGAGGTCCACGGCCAGCGCGCTCTTCTCGGCGCCGCCAGGCATTGCCTTGAAGCGGTCGGCGACGTCGAGCATGACCTGATCGAGCGGGCGGAGTTTCCCCTCGTTGTCCTTGAAGCTTACGCCCAGGCTATTGAACATCCGCTTGGAGGCCCCGCCCTGGGTGATGGCCGCCTGCATCCCGTTCGCGAGGGTCTTCATGCCGACTGCGAAGCCCTCGATCGACGTCCCGCTCTTGTCGGCGGCGAGTTTGTAGCCGCTCAGGAGTTCCGTCGAGATCCCGGTGCTTTTCGAAAGTTCGTTGATCTGGTCGCCGGCATCGGCGGAACTTTTGAGCAGGAGGCCGAAACTCGCCGTCACCGAGGCCCCGAACGTCGCGAGGATCCTCCCCGCGGCCTGGATCTCGTCGGACTTCAACTTGATCGATTTCTTGAGGTCCTTCAGGTCCCCCTGAACACTCGTGACGGCCTGGCGCCATTGCTCCTTATCGAGGACGAGATGCCCGACGATCGAGCCGACGTCAAAGCCTCCGAATCCCATGTCAGCGTCTCCCTATAGCTTTGAGCCCGGCCCAGTTGTCTTCGACCTTGGCCAACTTTGTCCCCTCGATCTCGGCCAATACGCGCTCGAGCGAAGAGAAGGCCTTTGCATAGGCAGCGCCATCCCCCCACATCGCGAGTCTCATCGATGACATCATGGCCATCTCCTCCAGCACCTTGGCCCGCTCGGCCTCTCGAAGCCAGAAATCGAAGTCCCGCCGGTCCATCTCGGCCAGGTCGGCGAGAGTGAAAAGGCCCGGAAACGCCCTGGCTATTCGGCCGGAGCCTCGTCCCCAGGCCTCGTCGCGTTTTTTTCCTCTCCCTCGCCGGACTCGTCCTTGCCCGCCGCGACGGATATGACCCACCGGGTGATCTCGTTGATCTGCCGCATGTCTAGGGCATCGATGACGTCCTGGGGCGCGTCGACAAGTAAGCCGGCTTGCTCATAGCCGAGCTCGACCCTCTCCTCATTCGCCGTGGTAACTTTGAGCTTCGCCTCGATCTGGCTCAATTGCCGCATCACCGAGCGGGTGCGCCTCCGGAGCTTGTAACGCGTGCCCTCGATTTCGACCTCGGCCGGTTCGTAGACCGATACAAATGGTTGCGTCATGAAGTCACCGCCCTTATTCGCCGATGGCCCACATCTTGCCGACGTGACCGGAGTCGGTCCGCGGGAAGACGAGGAACGTGACCTCTTGGACCCGCTGGTTCGCGGAGTCGAACTTCCAATCGGACTTTGTGACGGGGTGGGCCTTAAAGATCGTCAGCCATTCGGCCGGGAGCGCCGAGGCGACCCCGTCGATCAGCCGCTTGATGGTGACCTTCTTGGCGTTGGCAAGCATCTGCGTCCCCACCGAGGCCTTGACCGTCAGGACCGTGCTGACGAGCGTGGCGGATGGGATGACCGCACCGAGTTGCGCAAGTTGCGAGCGGGTCATGGGGACGATGAGCTGGCAGGCGCGGCCGACGAATACGGCGTCGACGGGCGTCTCGCCGTAGCCCTCCTCCCTGATCTCCTTGTACTTCGGCTCGTCCGTGAACTGCACGGAGCCGAGGACTGGGCCCAGGTCGACGGGCGTGCCGCCGACGTCCCAGATTACCGTGGCCGGTCCTAAATCTCCGAACGGGTAACTCATGAGAACCTCCTGCGCGGATCCGGATCAACCGGCCCGCATTTTTTAAAGTTAGATTTATGCTCTCTCATAGAGAGGCGTCCTTGATGCGCCAGATATAATTCGTACTCCATTCTGCTCGGCCCTTATCGTCGGGCCCGATATATTGAGGCGGGTTCACCGCCTCGATCGCCTGCGCCTCCCAGGCCTCCCCGGATACGAGGACGGGGAGAGCGATCGCCGCAACGCCGTGGAGGGCGTCGAACGCCGTCATGGAATCGGCATAGGCGTCGTGATAGTCTTTGGCCCTGGCCAGGATCTGAACGAGTACGTCCATGCGGTCTGGAAGATCGAACACCGTGGCCCCGCCGCCGTTGAAAGCGACGAGCAGGCATCGGTCCGGCGCGTCCTGGGGCCGGCGGCCGAAATGGAGAGTCGTGCCAGGGACGAATCCCGTCCGCGTGGCGATCGCCCGGAAGATCTCTTTGATCATCGCGGCGATCCTCCGAGCTTTTCGCGGATATAATCGGCGACGATCGCCATGAACCGCTTGGCGTTCCCGGCCATCTTCTTCTCGAGGAACTTCGGGCCCGGGCCGGGCACCTGGGTCCTCGTGTAATTCTCGACCTTATGGCTGTGGTCCTTCCTCTCGCCCTCGTGCTGGTAGGCGGCATAGATCGAGTTGTAGCCGCAGGAGACCGAGACTTTGTCTCCGGTAATGACCGGGTCCTTGACGAGACGAGAGGCCCGGAGGTCGCCCGTCTTGTAGGGCGTCTGCGGGATCTCGTCGTCGGCCGCGGTCATGAGCGCTTGGCCGGCGGAGAAGAGGCCTTCGGCCGCAACCTTCGTGCCGACGGAGCGGACGAGCTCCTCGAACTTCTTTTCGAAGTCCGCCGTCTCGAGATAGAACCCTGTATCCTTCATTGGATATAGACCTTCATGCCCCTGACCGAGAAATCCCTCACGAGCTCGATCGCGAGGATCAGATGCTCGACGCCGCCGATCGTGATCTTGTCCTCGTGCGTGAGCGTCGGGTCGTAACGCATGAGGACGCCGGCCGAGCTCAGGACCTCTTCGCCCTTGATGTTCAGGACGAGCCGCGTCTTCCATTCGATATAGCCGCGCATGAGTTCATCGGTCGTCGCCCCCTCGGTCCCGTACTGGTCCCGCGCGCCGTGGCGGACGACGGTGATGACGTCCTTCAAGTAGGCGCCGATCACAATGCCTCCCTGAATTTGAGCGTGGACCTGGAAACGACGCGCACATAATGGCGGCAGCGGGGATGGATCGGCGGCCGGTTCTCATCGGTGAGGGGCGGATATTCGGGATCCGCCCCACTGATGCTGTAGATCTTGCCCTCGATCTCCTGGCATATGTCGCAGGATCCGCCCTTGGCCGGGATCTCGACCAGGTCGTGGTCGTATTCCTTGGCCGAATTGAGCGTCGCTTCGGTCGCCGCCTCCCGGAGCCGGACCCGGGCGACGAGCTCGGCGTACTTCCCGGCGTTGTAATTCCGGCCGTTGATGCGGATAAAGGCTTCACCCTTGAGCTTCTCGGCGAGGAAATCCCGGATCTGGTTCTTCAACGTCTGACGCGCGACCCCTTGGCGGGCCGCCCTGGCGGCCATCTCTGCGATCTCCGCCTCCTCTGCGCCCGTGAAGGCCTGGACTTTCTGGATCCCCCGGTTAGCCTCCGCCAGCATGCCGAGATACTGTTCCGCGACGTCGGAGAATGTGGCGTTGGCCTTGTAGAGGTCCTCGAGGGTCTGCCTGATGAGTTCCTTCTCCGTCCGCTCGTGACGGCCCGCAGGGAGGCGCGCGGTTTTCTTCTTCCCCAGGATGAGGAGGCGGTTTCGCGTCACCATCTGCTCGGCCCGATAGGCCGCGGCCAGGGCCTTCTTCGCCCAGGCCCGGGCGGACCTGTCGAGTGAGGCTATAAGCATCGTCACCCGGTCCCGGATCCGGACGGCTGCGGAACCGTCGAACGAGGCCGGGTCCGCGGCGCGGAGGACGTCCGCGAGCGTGTTAGCCGCCGCCTGGTAGATCACCTTGAGCCTCCTCGCCTCGGCATTGACGTCCATGCGTTTTTCACTGCAGGTCCGTCACGTCCTCATCGACGGAATAGTCCTCGTCCCGGTCGATATCGACGGCATGGAAGGGCACGTCCGTCCCGGACCACCAGCCGGTCAAGAGATCCCGGACAGCCGGCGGGATGGGCGTTTTGTCGCCGCTCCCGGTTTCATAGGTCTCCTTCACGGCGCCGGCGGCCTGTACGCCCTGGGCCTGCAGGCCCTTTCGCGTATCCTCGTCCGCCAGATGCTCGGCCAGGTAGTAAGCCATCTCGGCCTGAGCCTTTTTGAGGGTCACGAGTTCGTCGGCCGTGGCATCGGCGGGTTTGGGGAGGATGAATTCCTGCGAATAGTAGATCCTGTTGAACGCCTGTGTGAGACAGGCGGTCTTTTCGTCCTTCGTGGAGGTCGTGGTGAGCGCGTCCCAGGCGGATGTTTCAAGTCGTTCTGTCGAAAAATATGTCGCGGCTTCGGCCAGGGTTGAGAAGTACCCGATCATGGCGCCCTCCTAAAAGAATTTTTCCTTGATGCCGCTATATTTATTTTTCGGCCCGGCGTATCGATTCCGGTGACGAAAGCCTAGGGCCGGATGGACGTTGGAAATCGTCGCGGTAAGAGTCGCCAGGCCAAACGCTTCCTGACTTGCGATCGCGCCTGGCTGTATCCCTCTAGGATTGTAAACGACGGGCGAAGGGAACGCCTCGGCCGAGGGAATTGACGAGGGCTTGATAATTCCCATCAAAGCCGGATTCCCGAAAGCCTCTGCCGAGGAGATCCCGCTTATGCTCGTCAGATGCTGGACGAGCGAGGGCGTCCCGAAGACCTCCTCGGACGCGATCCGCCCGGTCCCGACGATGGCCGTTGCGATGACCGGGTTGACATTCTGGGTGCCGAACGCCTCGGCCGACGCGACGCCCGGGGGGGCCTGGATGGTTCCGTTTATCTTCGGGGTGCCGAAGGCCTGCGCGGACGCGATGCCTCCGGCGCCTTTGACCGTCCCGTTCAGCTGAGGAGTTCCGAACGCCTCGGCCGTGGGGATGACGTTGGGCGAGATCTCTCCGACCACGCGAGGCGTCCCGAACGCTTCCGCGCTGGCGATCCCCCCGGCGTCGCGGATCTCCGATGCCGCTAATGCGACAAGGGCCGGGGTGCCGAACGCCTCCGCGCTCGGGATATTCCCGCAGAAGTCGATCCGATAAACCCAGGGGATCCCAAAACCCTCCCCGCTCGGGATCCCGCCAGCCGCCTTGATCGTTCCCTTGAGCTTCGGGGTGCCGAATGCCTGCGCACTGGCGATCCCTCCGGCGTCATAGATGCGGGGTCCTGCCGTGGCCAGCTCGGGGACACCGAACGCTTCCGCCGTCTGGATCCCTCCGCAGAGCTTCCTGCCCGTCTTGACCAGGGGGCTGCCGAAGGCCTCGGACGACCGGATGCCCCCGCAGAGGCGAGGCGGGTAATTCCTGATGCTTGGGGTGCCGAAGGCCTCCGCAGACGCAATGCCGCCTATCCCCTGGACCGTTCCGCGCAGGGCCGGGGTGCCGAAGGCCTCCGCAGACGCAATGCCGCCTATCCCCTGGACCGTTCCGCGCAGGGCCGGGGTGCCGAAGGCGACGAGCGAGGCGATGGCCCCGACCGCGAGAACCTTCGCCCGCAGTTTCGGCGTTCCGAAGGCCTCGCCGCTTTCGATCCCGCCGCAGAGATTCGCCACTTAGACGACCTCCGATTGAATCGTCCCGCGCATCATGGGCGTCCCGGCCGCGAACCCCGTGGCGATCGCGCCGGCCGGACCAATGACCGCAGGCCCAGCTGCGGTCGGGTCAAGAACGAGGCCAAAAGAGGGAATGGAGTATTGCCTCGCCGCCTCCTCGTTGAAAACCCCGATCCCCGGAATCATGTACTGATTCATGTTAGGCCACCGTCACCTTCGGGCAGACATAGACCGTGTAGGATGCCTTCGCCAGCATGACGCGGGCGATGAACGGACCCTTCTCCTGCGGCGTGAATGTGGCGACGAGCTTCTGCTTGTTGACGTTCGTGATTCCGGTCGTCGTCCAGTCCACGGTGCTTACGGCCTGGTCCGCCGGAGTCGATAGGATGTTCGTCATCCTGTCGGACCCGAGCAGAGAGAGCGGAAAACTGGACGTGCCGAGGTATTCCACCTCTACCCATATCTCGTCGTCCTGGAGGGCCGTCAAACTGTCATGGACGATTTCGACGGTGAGCGTCTTCGCGCTTCCTACCGCCTCGTTCCAGATGGCGATGGGCGGCGATTCTAGCGGCCAGAATAACTGTGGCGTTGCGAGCGATACCATCTTCCAACAGAACCCAGTCGTTCCATCGTTAGCCCCGCCCGTGCGCTTGATGGTCGTTTCTTGGATGATTGACCCCTCGTATTTCCGGTGGTCAATCTTGTAGTTCGTATCGCCGGAGTCACAGTTGTCGAGGATGACCTTCTCCGCGCCCTCGGAGGTGATGGCGGTCGCCGCGATAGCCGTAACGCTCGCGTGGAGTTTACAGTTGCGGAAAAGAAACTTCGCAGGGGCCGAGGCCCCGCCGAGGACGAGCGCGGTGTTCAAAGTGCTGAGGTCAACGCCCTCGATAGTGAACTCGCCAGCCCCCGCAGGTTCGCAGTTCAGCAGTTGCGTCGGGATAGCGACCGTCGTGTCGAGTGACCCGCCAACCCAGACCATGCGCCCCTTGGGATGGATTCTCTGCGTGGCGTGAGAGAGTTTGACGACGCTGTTTATCAGAAGCGTGTACGCTTCCCTCGTGGCTTGGGAGAGGTAGAGACGGGCCGATGTCGCCGTCGTGAGCAATTCTAAGCGGCAGGTGTCGAAGACGCTGGAAAAGATGCCCGTCCCGGTCCCGATAATCATGTGCGCGGCGGTCGCGCCCGTCCCGGCCCGGAGGGTTATGCCGTAGACATAAGCGCACCCGTTCCACGTTATTGCAAAGGCCCCGGTCGTGGTGATTGTCGCAGAAGAGGCCAATGTCGTCGGCGGTTCCACGGGACTCCCGCCGCCATCCTGAACGCAGAGCACTTTGCACGGGGCCGCCGCCGTTCCCGGGCAGGTCAGCGTCATCGCAGACCCTTGCGTTTCGGCATGGGCCTGGGAGACCCACACGGTATCTCCAGCACTCACGCCAGCAAGCGCGGCGGCTAGGGTCGTGTAGGCGTCTGCCCAGGTCGTGCCGTTTGCGGCTCCGGTAGAAGTTGAACGACAATATCTGTCAGCCATGTTATTCTCCTTTGCTATGTGCGGCCATGATGGCCGTCCGAATCATCTCGTAGAGCGTACAATCGCCACTGTCCCAGGCGTCCGCCTTCCTGAGCCGTTCCCGCCACTCGTCGAGTCTGTCGAGCATCGCTTGAAGCATCGTCATTCTCCTAGAGAAGCGTCAGCGGGTGCGGGTAAGTGTAGGGCACATAACCCGGAGGCGCGTTCAGGAAATAGTCCCGGTCCTGATGAATAAAACTGGCCGACAAATCACAACTGTTGAACTGCGGGGTTGTCGGGTTTCCGTTTAGAGTGTTGGCCCAAATCCACAGTTTGGCCTCGTTAAGATCCTGGGGTGTACCCCAAGCCCCGGAGGATTGGCCTGCCCCTATTTGGTCTTGAACCGGGTATTGCCAAAATTCCGCTAACGGGTCGGGAAGAGGCCACATTCCGGCGCAGGGGGCGGGGCGAGAGCAAGCGTGCTCGAAGTCGAACTGGATGGGCATGGTCCAGTTTCCAGTGAAGGCATTGTTGAAAGCGATCCCGTTGCATCCCCGGAACCATATTCCGAGCCACCGGCTAAGAGGGGTCACGTCCAGGTCGTTCTCGTAGATTTCGACCCACCGCGAGTTCCTATATCCCGGCGTGCAACCGCTATGCGTCTCAATTCCCTGCCACCCCCTCATCGTGCAATGCCGGAGAACGTATCTCCCGCCCGAATTGCAATCGATGGTCTGGCCGGGATAGGCGATGGTGTTGTTGAAATAGCAGTCCTCAATATAGACCGCTTGAGGGCCGCCCATGACGACGGGCTGTCGCCAGGAGTAGTCCCCGCAGTCGCCATAAGCGTCCAGGTTGTCACACCGACCCTCGATAAATATGGCCCGAACCTGGTTGTTGAAAT
>Ga0315293_10002238_pt1 | contig 18671 bp, 23 predicted proteins | sample YL17G13_20_MG_FD_203071 | JGI IMG/M metagenome (GOLD analysis project Ga0315293, IMG submission 203071) | Sediment microbial communities from Yellowstone Lake, YNP, Wyoming, USA - YL17G13_20 | ecosystem: Environmental > Aquatic > Freshwater > Lake > Sediment | place: USA: Wyoming | collected... | reverse complement strand
TATCATAAAGTAGATTTATAAACCTTTCGAAAACTCATTAGTTTTCGAGGTTCCGAAAATTTGAAAATTTTCGAGAACCTTTCGGAAAACTGAGGTTTTCTAAGGTGCAGAAAATTTTTTTGAAAATTTTCACGTACTTTTCGGAAAGTAGTATCTTTCCGAAGTGCAGAAAACTCTTTCTAAAATTTTCACGCATGTTTCGGAAAAGATGGAATATAATTCATCGCTCTTTGCGCGTCTATTTTCATTCTTCCAAAAATAGACCTTGCCTTTACATCCATATGCTGATTTTTAAGATTAACTTCCTCTACAATCTCATATTCCCCATTGCTAAATTTTATTTTTTTCACAGAATACTCATTATAGGGCATTGAAGCAAGGCATACTGTGTAATCCCCAATCGTTTCTTTAATAATCTCCCCTTCCCCAATAATCTCATCAATGTTTTTACTTTTTTTAATCATAGAAAAATACAGAATTAATAGTATAAAGGCTTTGTTGCGTTTAAAGGCAATCAAGCCTTGGTGAAATATTCCTCAAGCGTTTTCTCAACTTTATTGAACTCAGAAACCAAGATTTCCGGAGACTGCATATGGCTTTTTCTCGGAGAGATTGTCACATCGCATTCAACGCCCATGCTGGATTTTCCCCCGTCAGTGCCATCGGACCAATGATGGTTTTTTATTGTTATTTCAATATTCTTGCCCTTTAGATGATATTTGGGGGGGTCAGTGTTTTCAATATTACAGTTTTCTTCTTTGATTTTGTAATCTTTTTGATTGAGATATTTTATAAGCTCTTTAAAATCATTCATCCCGTCTAACTTTGGAAAATGTTTTGAACCCCATTCATAAGAACCATCAAAATCCTGGGCATATTTCAATTTCTTTGTTGCCATTTTATTTATAATGATTTTGTTTCTGTTAAAAAATATGCTTTTGTATATAATCGCAATTTGAAATAACCTTGCTGTCTTTTATAATAGAAAAATGGATATAACCCCTTTCAATTTGTTTGTAAGAGATTTTTTCGCCTTTCATTTTTAAATCATAATATATTTCTTTTAATATCTGGGTTGTGTCACAATTTTTTTCAAAAATGCCCTTGCTTTGAGCAAGCATTATGACCTCATTTTCCAAAGTTTGATTAATCCCGCAAATTTCGCTTACATCATCATTGCCATGTTTTTTTAATAATTCAAGCAAATCAGCTGAGCCCTTGTCTAAACTTGTTTTTTTTGGCATTTTAATCTTATATACTTCCCCATTAGCATTTATAAGAATTTAGTTTCTGCAGAACAATCAAACAGCTTCCTTGATTCCCTTTCTCTGCCTTATCTGCCTGATGACTTTTTCCTGGACTTCATTAGGGACTTTCTCAAATGCCTGATCCATTAATGAAGAAACTCCTCTGCCCTCTGTCGCGCTTCTTAAGTCTGAGCTCCACCCAATCATTTCAGACACAGGAATTTTTCCTTCAATCAGCACTCTTGCCCCTTCCTGCGTTATGTTAAGCAGCTGTCCTCTTTTGCTGCTTACAAGATTTGTGACTTCTCCCATAAACTCTATCGGAGACTCGATTAAATGAGTCTGTATTGGCTCAAAAAGAACAGAAGTTGCTTTCGCCATTCCTTCCTTGATTGCGTCTCTTATAGCAGGATAAACCTGCGCAGGGCCTCTGTGGATTGCATCTTCGTGCAACTTCGCATCAATCAATGAAACTTTTAACCTCATGCATGGCTCTCTTACAATTGGGCCTGAATCAACAACCTGCTCAAAAGCGTCCATGATTAATCCGATTACCTCGCTGATTTGAATAAGCCCTTTTGTCTTGTCAAGAAAAACACAGCTTTTGTAAACCTCTTTGTACTGGCGAGCCTCGTCATTGCTTAACCCCAAAGATGAAAGTTTTTTCCAGAGTATTTCGTCTTTTTTCTTTATTCTTCCTTCTGCGATTTCCCCTTTCTTGATTGCCTCATATACAGGCCCTTCAAGAGGCGCTATTTCAAAGAAGAATAAGTTGTGCTTGTTAGGGGATTTTCCCATCACTTCCGGAGATTTTTTCATTACAGTTTCCCTGTAAACAACTATAGGCGCAGATGTTTTGATATCAACATTTTTTTCTGTCTTTATCCTGTTTTCTATAATTTCCAGATGCAGCTCCCCCATCCCTGACATCAAGTTTTCCCCTGTCTCTTCGTTAATTTGAATTTTTATTGAGGGGTCTTCTTTCGCGACTTTTTTCAGAACTTCAACCAGTTTTGGAAGATCCATTGGCCTTACAGGCTCAATCGCTTTTGTGATTACTGGCTCGAAAATATGCTTTAATTCCCTGAAAGGCTCTTCTGGCTCAAGAGTTATTGTTTCTCCCGCGAATCCGGATATTCCTGAAACAGCGAGGACATTTCCTGCAGGAATCTCTTCAAGAACTTCCGGCCTTACCCCATTGTAAATAAGAACCTGCTGAATTTTTTGTTTTTGTTTTCCAAGATTAAGATAAACTTCCATTCCCGGCCTTAACTTTCCGCTGAATAATCTTCCTGCTGAAATTTCTTTTCCTGAAATAGGGTCAATTGTTATTCTTGTTATCATAAACCCCAGTTTTCCATTCGCATTGCAATTCATTAAATCTTTTCCGAATTCGCTTTCAAGGTCGCCCGGCCATATTTTTGGAATTCTGTATTTTTGCGCTGTTATCGGGTCAGGCAAATGCTTGATAACTGCATCTAAAATAACCTTGTACAAAGGGGCATTTTCCCATGTCCATTTGTTTCTGTCCTCTTCAGACATTTCATAAATCTTGACTATATCCTTGAATGTCATGCCTTTTTGCTTCATGTAAGGGACAGACATCCCCCAGTTGTCTCTTGCTGAGCCGAATGCGACGCTTCCGTCCAGAATGCTTACTTTCCATTTTTCCTTGTATTCAGGCTCTGCGATTTCTTCTATCAGCCTGTTGAAGTCTTCGAAAATTTTTATGAATCTTTTTTGCATTTCCTCAGGAGAAAGTTTCAGCTCTTTTATCATCCTGTCAACTTTATTTATAAAAAGAATTGGCTTTACTCTCTCCCTCAGAGCTTGCTTGAGGACAGTTTCTGTCTGGGGCATAATTCCCTCGCTTGCGCAAACAAGGACAATTGTTCCGTCAACTGCTCTCATGGCCCTCGTCACGTTCCCGGAAAAATCAACGTGTCCTGGCGTGTCAATCAGATTGATTAGATATTCCTTGCCGCCAAAATCGTGAACCATTGAAACGTTGGCCGCGTCAACTGTCAAAAGCCTTTCCTGCTCGTCAGAATGCTGCCATGTCGCCATTCCCTTGTCCAAGTCTCCCGCATATTTTGCAGCCATGTATCCTGAAGCTGCAAGCAGATTGTCTGTAAAAGCTGTCTTGCCATGGTGAATGTGCGCAGAAGTGGCTATGTTTCTTATGTGAACTGGATTCTTCGCTAATTGAAATATTCTCTGCAGCTTCGTCTCTTCTTTAGGCATCGTATGAACCTACGGTTCCTGACAAGTCACCTCCCTTGAGGAAGTGCCGAAACCGTTTGATTATAATACTTTTTTGAAAGCACGGTATTTAAAACTTACGAAATCTTTTAGATTTTTGATTATCGGAGAAACAGCATGTTTATAATTCAACAAATTCTGTCTTGATTTGTTTTAATGATGTCAGAGTTTTTATTTTAGCAACGCCCTTTCTGGAAATCACATTTTTAACAAGATTGTAATATTCATCTTGATCTTTCGCTCGTACAGTTATTACCATCTCCCAGTCTCCTGTGCATATATCAACACTTTCAATTTGAGGATGCTTTGCAAATTCTGCCCCTATCTTTTCAGGATTTCCGTATTCATCTGGAGATAGACTTATCAGAACAATCGCATAAAATCCCTCATCTATCTTTTTGTAATCAAAGACAGCCTTGTAGGTTCTAATCACTTTTTCTTGTTCCATCTTCTTTATGTTATAATGGATTGTAGTAGAAGGCTCATGTATCTTCTTTGCAATCCTGGCTATTTGAGGGGTGCAGTATCCTTCCTTGAACAGCCTTATTAGCTTGGGTTTGATATCTTTCATTTTAGCTTATAATTGAATAATATTCAACTATTTATATACTTTTCGCTTTATTTTCGAATATTCTGCAATAAGATATTAATAGGTGAGTGCACTGTGCATATTATGGAAAACAAAATAGCAGAACAATTGTTCAAGAGAATGAAGGAAGAAGGATGTAAGCAGATTACATTCCATCAAAATCCTAGCACAGGAATGCGTGCGATTTTGGTAGTCGACAGCATACCTGACAAAAGGGATAAGAAGGGCAAGTTAAAAAAAAGCATTTCAACGTCAGGAGGAACAAGATTTGCGCATTCTGATGCAGATAACGCTCTTGAAGATGCAATCAGACTAGCCAGAGCTATGACAAGAAAAGCCAAGGTTTTGAATGTAAATGAAGGAGGGGCTAAAGCGATTGTAATAGCTGATAAGAAGAAAACAAAAGAGTTCTTGCAGTCTGTGGGTGATTTTATTCAGATACAAAGAGGATTTTTCAAAACAGCAGTAGATCTTGGTTTTAACCTGAAAGATGCAAATGTAATCGCTTCTAGAACAAACTTCATTGACAGCTTGTCTCATGTTAAAAAAGGACTTGGAAGCACAGGAGAAAATACTGCTGAAGGGATGATTCATGGTTTTGATGTTATATGCAAAGAGATACTGAAGAAGCCGTTGAATGAATGCAGCTTTGCCATTCAAGGAATGGGGGCGGTAGGAATGGCTCTGGCGAAAAGGCTTCTCAAAAAAGGATGCAAGGTTATAGGCACAGATGTTGATGAAGATATCTGTAAAAAAGCAAAAAATCTAGGAGTGATTATAGTCAATCCAGATAAAATATTCTCGCAAAAAGTTGATATTTTCTCGCCTTGCGCGCTAGGCGCAGTAATTGATGAAAGAACAATCCCACAGTTAAAATGCAAGGTGATTGCAGGAGGGGCGAATAATCAGCTTAAAGATGAAAAGGAAGGAGAAAAACAGCTATTGGAAAAAGGGATTGTATTCATTCCTGATTTTGTTCTTAACTCAGCGGGATTTTTGCAGGCAATAGTAGAAAGAAAGGGCAAAACCATTAGCGAAGCGCGAAAAAAATCAAATATTGTCGCAAAAAGAATTGATGAAACGATTGTATTCTCAAGAAAAAACAATTGCACGCTTTTAGAAGCTGCATTAAAATTGTTTGGGGGAAAGAATGAAAACTAAACAAATCACATTAGGAGAATTAAGAGAAGAAATTGATTTAGTTGACACCCTTTTGATAAGATGCTTGGCAAAAAGACAGGAAATTGTGAAAGAAGTTGCTGAAATAAAGAAAAAAGAAAACTTGCCTGTATTTCAGCCAGAAAGGGAGAGAATATTGCTTGAAAAAAGAAAAAAACTCGCTTCTTTGCTTAATATAGATTCAAATCTTGTTATGAGCATATTTCAGAATATTCTTGACAATTCAAGAAAAGTCCAGGAGACAAAATGGAGATAGGGATAATAGGATTCGGCAATTTTGGAAGATTCATGGCAAAACATCTGAAAAACAAAGCAGAGGTATTTGTTACAGACACTATTAACAGGGCTAAAGAAGCAGAGGAAATAGGGGTAAAATTTGTCTCATTGAATGATCTTCTGCAAAAAAAAGTAATCATTTTAGCTGCGCCAATGGAGAACCTTAAAGGAATATTGCATAGCATAAAAGATAAAATTAAATCAGGAACCTTGGTTTTGGATGTCTGTTCCCTTAAGATGTTCTCGTGCAATGCGATGAAAAAGATCCTTCCTGAAAACGTTGACATAATAGGAACCCATCCCCTATTTGGACCGCAATCTGCTCCAAATTCAATAGAAGGAATGAGTATCGCATTATGTAATGTCAGGTCTGAGGGGCTTGAATCAGCAAAAGAATTTTGCGAGTCTTTTGGGTTAAAAGTTATCATAACAACTCCGGAAGAGCATGACAAACAGATGGCAGTTTCTCAGGCACTAACTCATTTTATCGGACAGATAGCAAACCGCATAAGCATAAAGAGGGTAGAATTAAGCACAAAAACATTTGATGATTTGATGAATATAATCGAAATAATAAAAAATGATGCCCCTGAATTATTTGAAAATATGCAAACAATGAATCCTTTTGCAGAAGAAATAAGAGAGAAATTTATTGCTGAGAGCGTAAAACTGGATAAAGAACTGAAAGGGGGTAAATGAAAAATGAAAGCAAAATTAATCCAATTCAATGATATAGATGAATTCAAGAAAAGATGCAACAATTTTCCTATGTACTTTTTAGATAATGGGAATATCTGTTCAGAAGCATATAGGTCTCAAAAATGTTTTAGAAAATTTGCTAAAACCTCTTCAAAACTTGAAAGAGAACTGACTAAGAAAATAACCTCCATTAATGAGATAACGCCAGTGCATCATCATAACCTGCTGCCTAAAGAAAAGCAAGATATGCTCCCTTGGGAAAAATTGCTTGGCGCGTATAATCTGATATCTGAGTATGTTGATAAAGCAGAAGCCAAAGATGATGCCTATTTTATTATAAGATAAATTAATAAGAATTTATCGCGCAGAATCTGCCTGCTTTTCGCTCTCATTTCTTTTTGAAATAGAGAGGCTTTCGCTGCTTTTCTGGGAGGCTAATATAATCTCCTCTGCCAAAGTTTCCTGTATCTTCTTCTTTTTCCCAAAGGATTTGTCTTGCGCCCCATGCACGAGATTTCGCAGGGCTATATTCAATCTTCTCATTGGAGAAATATCAACAGCCTGGGGATATCTTGCCCCGCCGTATTCGATTGTTGTGACCTCGTCTCCAGGAGCTGAATTCTCAAGCGCCGTTACAAGAACTTGAATAGGATTAGAATTTGTTTTTTGCTGCACAATTTTTAATGCATTTATTACAACCATCGCATTTTTTGAGAATTTTCCAGATGCATGTCCAGTCATTATCTTGTGCTTCTTCCCACGATGGCCTGGAACGCAAAGCAAATTTATGATTCTTTCAATAACATTTATTTTTGTTCTTCCGAATTTTTCCCTTTCACGGCCTTTCTGAATCAGTTTCGCATCCAGATTGATGTATTTTCTCAAACTAGGGTCTTCAACTTTTACTTCAGAGGTGTCAAAAATTTCAAATACTTTCATCTTCTCCCCTTCTCTATCTTTCCGCTGACAAGCCTTGATAAAGGCTGATCATTTACCGCAATTACCTGGAATCTTACGCAAGGAATATCTCCTTTTGATTTTCCCATTTTTCCGCCGATTCTTTCAATAAGGACTTCGTCGTGCTCGTCAATGAATCTTTGAGCGAGATTTCCCGGGATGAATGCAGTCACTTGTTTTCCATTTTTGATTAACTGCACTCTGGCGCATTTTCTCATTGCTGAGTTTGGCTGTTTTGCCTCCATCTCAATTTTTTCAAGAACAATTCCCTTGGCCTGGCTTGTTCCCCCGAGGGGGTCAGATTTTTTCATCAAGTTCAGCGCTCTTTGCTTGTATTCGTAAGAGCTCCATCTAAACTTTTTCTTATTCTTCATTAATTTTCTTGCACCAAGTATTCCCATGTCAAATGAAAAGCAAAAGTCTGTTTTTAAAGATTTCTATACAATCCTCAGGGCGTTTATTTCAAAATATCTCTTGAGAACCTCTAGAAGCTGATTTATCTTGTTTCTGTCCCTGCCGATAAGCATGGCCTTTGATTGGGGTCCTGCCATGATTGTGACCACATTGTTTTCAACTATAAGCCTCTTGAATTTTATTGGATAAACCAATTCACAGACAAATTTTTCAATTTCAGTTGGCCTGGGCGAAGCAATAACCTTGATTCGCCTTCTTGTTATCATTGAGATTTGTTTTATGTTCGCGCCGTTCTCGCCGACAGCCCTTGAAATCAGTTCAGGCTCAACAACAAAAATCAGGAGATTGTTGAAGAGAAAACAATGCCGTGCTCTCACTCTGGTTATTTTTGAGAACAGGTTCATAAAATATATCTGCTCAATATCAAATTTTTTTATTCTTAGCATTTTTCAAAACACCCACAGCCGAGACCGGAAATGGTTTTTTGCAGACAATTGCAAATTCTGAAGAATTTTTTTCAATTTTTTCAATATCTACATCTTCATTTTTAAAATCCGCTGCATTGGATGAGAGAAAAATTTTGCTTATGCCTTTCTTCTTGGCAAGCTTAGCAATTTTTTTGAGACCAAAGACAGCTTTGCCGTCTTCAATAGCTTTTGTTATTTCCTCAAGTGTCATTGTTCAATTTTTATAAGCCTTAAATTCCTATATAAACATTTCTATGAAAAATCAGATATCTATTTTTCCTTTTTGCCTTTTTCCGCCTTTGCAAGCTTGCCCGTTATCTTTACAAGCAGCCCTGGAAGCCCTGTTCCGATAGGGACAGGCTGATTCAAGATTACATTTTCAATTACGCTTCTTAGATTGTCATGGCTCCCCTGTATTGCTGCATTTATGAAATGTTTTATTGGCGTTTCGAAGCTTGCTCTTGCGAGAACCGAAGATTTCTCGCCGATTATCCCTATTCTTGTTATTCCTTTTATTGAGCCGCTCGCGGTCATTGCGTCTGCAATAAGCATCAAATGCCTCACATCTACATCCAAACCCTGCTGCTCTATAACCTGCATTGTTTCTTTTATTATTGACTGCCTTGCAGCTTCTATTCCAAGAACTCCCGCGATTTCATGAATATCATTTGTTGTTGTTTTGTTTTTGTCAACGCCTTTTACTTTCAAAACTTCTTCAAGATTTGAGCCGCTGGTCAATATTATGTATTTATTCTCTCTCTTGACAATTAAGATTTGATCTATCCCCTTTACCCCCCCAATCTCAATATTTTTTATTCTTTCTTTTTCTTTGTAAATATCTTTGAAGCTAAGAGCTCCGGGGTTTATTACAATAAAATCTTCTTTTAATCTTGCTTTGACATCTTTTTCTTCAAGACTTTTCAGCAGAGCGTTAGGCGTTATCTTCAAGTCTTTCATCGCTTTTTTGTCAAGCTTGACATTTATTTTGCTTTCAGTGAACAAAAGGTCAATTTGCGAAGAAACATCTTTCAGACTGATGTTTTTTATTTTTTCAGCAATTGTTTTCGAGCTTTCTTCATTGTTATAATCCTCTTCAAGATAAATTTCCATTGCAGGAGTTGACGGCTTTCTTCTTGCATCAAAAATCTCTATAATTCTTGGAAGACCGAGAGAGATTTGCATTTCAGAGACTCCAGCAAGATGAAATACATTAAGGACCATTTGTGTTGAAGGTTCTGCAAGCGACTGGGCTGTCACGACTCCGATTGCTTCTCCAGGGGTTATTTTGTTGTCTTTCAAATGGAGCCTTGAAATGTCCTTTCCATCCTCGCCGTATATAAACTGCACAATGCTGCCTGTTGCATCTCTTACTGTGCTGTCATATTCAATTTTCAAATCCTGGAGAGCATTTGCAAGCCTTCTGTATAAGTAGCCTGATTTTGGTGTTCTTAATGCAGTATCCATTAAACTGTCTCTTCCTGTGACAGCTCCGAAGAAAAACTCATATGGCTTTAATCCGTCCATGAAGCTGCTTTCAATAAATCCGTGCGCCTCTGGGCTCAGGTCATTTTCTTTGAAGAAAGGAAGTGTTCTTTTTACATAACCAAGGTCAATTCTTTTCCCCCATAATGCCTGCTGCCCGACAGAGCATGCCATTTGAGTTACGTAGAGGGCATTTCCGCCCGCTCCTGAAAGCATCATTATATTAGCGGGATTATCTTTTGGAATTTCTTTCTTTACAACATCTCCCAGTTTGCTTCTTACCTCATTCAATACTTGCAGGATTTTGATTTCTCTTGTTTCTTCCTTTGTTTTTCCAGGCAACGTTTCTAAATTGTCGGTTCTGTAGGCATCTATAATTTCTGAAACTTTTTTCTTTGAATTTTCAATCGTATTCGCTGTGATATTTTTCATTGTTGGCATTTTTACATCATCAAGCGAGATTGTAAACCCCCTTTTTGTCAAGTATGCCAGCCCCAGAGCGAAAATATTTTCCAAAACTCTTACAGCTTCTTCTCTTGTTAAATTTTTGTCAAGCTCCTTGATTAACTGCCCTTCTTCAACGCCTATGCTTGTTGTGTCAATCACTCCTGAAAGAAGTTTTCCATCTTTTATGCTTAAATATGCTGAATAAAGGCATTTCTCTTTCATGCAGTTTTCATAATTCTTGCATCCTTTTCCCAAGCACGCTTTTGTTTTGGCATGATAATCTATTTTAGGGAGAAGAACTGAGAAAACATCTTTTCCGTCGACTTCCTTGCCTTTTAATTCTTTTTCAACTATATCAGGGTCAATGCCTATTTCAACAAGCAATTGAACAGCGTCTTCAATTGGAAGTTTTGACAAAGACAGCAAATAGTTCCCTGTAATTGCGTCTGTTATGCAGCCGAGCAGATTTGTGTTGTTCTTTGGAGAAATCAAATGCTTATTCACGTTAAGCAGAATCTTGCTTTCCGCCCTCGCTTCTTCTGTCTGAGGTACATGGACATTCATTTCATCCCCGTCAAAATCCGCATTGTACGGGAAAGTTACTCCAGGATGCATCCTGAATGTCCTGCCTTCAAGAACCCTTACAAAATGACTCATTAAGCTTGCTCTGTGCAGGCTAGGGTGCCTGTTGAACAAGACAATATCTTTGTCCTGCAAATGCCTTTCAACAACATAGCCTACTTGCAGTTCATCAATTATTTCCTGCTTTAAATCGTCTGTAATCTTTTTCTTCTTTCCGTCAGGCCTTATAATATAAATCGCGCTTGGATAGCTTGTTGAGAGAATTAACTTTTTCATTCTCTCCATATTTTCTGAAGTGACTTTTTCAGGGACTGTTAAAATTTTTGCAATCTCATAAGGCACCCCAACTTCATTTATTCTCAAGGAAGGGTCTGGGGAAATAACTGTTCTGCTTGAGAAATTTACTCTCTTTCCTGCAAGATTGTGCCTGATTCTTCCTTCTTTTCCCTTAATTCTCTCAGTTAATGTCTCAAGGGGCTGTCCTGACCTGTGACGCGCTGGAGGAACTTGGGCAAGTGAGTTGTCGAAGAAAGTTGTAACATGATACTGCAATAAATCCCATAAATCTTCTATAATTACTTCCGGCGCCCCTGCATTCAGGTTTTCCCATAACCTTTGGTTGCTTCTTACAATATCCCCTATTTTGTGCGTTAGGTCATCCTCGCTTCTCTCTCCTGTCTCTAAAGTTATTGAAGGCCTTGCTGTTACAGGGGGAACAAGCAATAAAGTTAAAATAGCCCATTCAGGCCTTGCTGCGCTTGGATCAATTCCCAGCAGCCTTAAATCGCTGTCCGGAATTCTTTCAAGCCTTGCCCTTACTTCACTTGGGAAAATTCTTTTCTTCCCGGAAAGGAATGATGTTGGCTTCTCGACTTTGACTTTTTCATGATCTGCTTTGCATCTTGGGCATCTCTTGACATCTTTTGCTTTTTTCATCAAGCCTATAAGAGAAAGATGCTTCAGGTCCTCTTCGCTCACAAGAATTCTTCCGCAATCCTGGCAAGTGGAACGAAGCAGCATTTCAACCATTGGAACGTATTTTACATGTATAATCGGCCTTGCAATCTCAATGTATCCGAAATGGCCGAGACATTCTTTCAATTTTCCACCACAAGTCCTGCATCTTACACCAGGGTCAATTGCACCTAGACGCAGATCCATTAATCCCCCGTCAACCGGATAGCCGTCCATGTCATAAAGCTCAGGAGTTACTATTTTTGCAACGCCTAGTTTCTTTATGCTCTCCGGAGAGATCATTGAAAATGAAATTGTCTTCACTTGCTTTGATACATGTTTTTTCATTATTCGTATTTGTTCTTGAGTATGAGGTGAGGGAAGATGTGCATTGACATTAATTCTTCCATGAAAAGCTTGAATGCATATGAAACTTCAATCGGCTCGACTTTTGTATTGCCGCATAAAGAGCATAGCTCGCGATTTCTTATTTTGTCAATTACCGCAAATGAACCGCATTTTTCACAAATATGGACCACAACGCTGTCTGAATCATATCTTTCTTTCAATAGCAATGAGGCGCCATGACCAACAATTGCATCTTTCTCCATTTCCCCCAGTCTTAATGCTCCGCCCTTGTTTCTTCCTTCGACAGGCTGTCTTGTCAGCAATGTGACTTTTCCGAATCCTCTTGCATGGATCTTGTTTGCCACCATGTATTTTAATCTTAAATAATAAATATTCCCTACGTAAATTTTTGCCTGAAGAGGCTTGCCCGTAATGCCGTCATAAAATGTCTCTTTTCCGTCTGCCCTAAATCCCATTTCCTGGAGCTGTTTTTCCAGGTCTTCAGTATTTCTTTTTGCAAATGAGGTTCCATCAACTACTTTGCCTCTCAGGCTTGCAACTTTTCCGGCAAGCAACTCAAGCAAGTAACCCACAGTCATTCTGCTTGGAATTCCGTGAGGATTGAACATTATGTCAGGCCTTATCCCGCTTGAGCTGAAAGGCATTTCATTTTCAGATGCAACCAAGCCCAAAACCCCTTTCTGTCCGTGTGGTGTTGAGAATTTGTCTCCAATCTCAGGAATTCTTTGGTCTCTTACCTTGACCCTAATAATTCTGTTTCCTTCATTATCAACTGTAATAAAAACTGTGTCAACTGTCCCACCTTCTTCCTGCCTTATTGTTGCGCTGTTTTCTTTTCTCGCTTTTGCAATGCTTATCTCGCCCATATCTGACAAGAATTTAGGAGGAGATGTTTTTCCTATTATTACTTCCCCGCCGCTTAATCTCGCTTCAGGGTACGCTATTCCGTCTTCTTCAAGATGCCTGTAAGATTCTTCTGTCTTATATCCGCTGACATCTTTTTCAGGTATTGTTATACTGTCTCTCAAACCGCCTGTGTAATGCAGTTCAGTTGCATTGTATGGCCTGAAATAAGTTCCTCTTCCAAGACCCCTTTCAATAGATGCCTTGTTCATTATAATTGCATCCTCTACATTGTAACCCTGGAAAGGCATTATTGCTACAACCATGTTTTGTCCTGCAGGATAAAAAGGGACGGCATCGTAAATGAAACTTCTTACAAGAGGCTTCTGGGGATAATGCAGAATGCTTACATCAGTGTCAAGTCTTATTGGATAAGCTGCAGAATATAATCCGAGAGCCTGCTTTTGAGTCTTGCTTCCTCTGTTAAGTCTTGAGCTTGAGTCATAATTGCCGAATGGAATTAATGCTGTTATTAATCCCAGCATTGCAATGCTCGCAATTTCAAGATGACTGTGCTCAGGAGTCAAGTCTTCTTCTTTTGCAGCAATCAATGCATTGTCTTCTTCGGCAGCGTCCAAGTATTCTATAACTCCCTGCTTGATCAAATCCTTGAAGGTTAATTTATTTTCTTTAAGCAATTGAATATGCTCTTTATTCAGCAGAGACATTCCATTTTTTACAACAATCAAGGGCCTTAATGCTCTTCCAATTTCAGTTGTCATTAGCATAAGATCTTTTTCCTTGTCATTCCTTATGCTTAATTCAGCAGGGAATTCTCCTTTTCTTCTTTTATCTTTTACTTGATCGATAAAACTGTTTGTATTCGCCGCTTCTACTTCACCCACGAATTTACCGTTGAAAAATATGTCGCTCATTTTTTACTATTCCTGACTCTATTCAAGTCTCCTTTCCTTTTTTTGTGGTTCCTTGCGTTCCAGTTCCATTTTCTTCTGTGTTTTCTTACCATGCTAGAAAATCCTCCAGATTTTCATCATTTTTTAAAAACCTTCATTCCCGCTTCGCTAAGCTTTTTGATAAAACTTTCTTCATCCATATGGATAGCTGTGCTTATTTTTGTCATTAATGCCAAATTCTTCCTAAGGCCAATTGAAGTTCCTTCAGGCGTTTCAACAGCACAGAACCTCCCATATTGTGTTGGATGCAAAGTTCTTGCTGCAAAGTTTTCCTGCTCGCTTGGAAGCAATGAAATTACTTTTTGAAGCTGTGAAAATATAGCAAGATAATTTGTCTTGTCCATGTTCTGAGTAACCCCTGTTCTTTCTCCAATCCAGCTTCCGGTCGCGATTGCAGATTCTATTCTGTGAGAGAATAAAGTTGATTTTGCAAGCGTTTTTATCGAGTAGAACTTCTTTCTTTTTGCTATTCTCTGGAGAGCATGCTGAATGTCTCTTACAAGAACATTTAAGTTAACTCGGAACAAATCAGAAAGCAAATCTCCCGAGAGCTTTATTCTTTTGTTTGCGTAATGATCTTTGTCGCCTATAAGATTTTTTTCTTTTACAATAAAATACTGCTTTAGCAGTTTGCATAATGTCATTGCCTTTTCGTTTCTGTATTTTTCTTCAACACCTATATGGGGGAGGAAGTAAGAGTCTATTCTCTGCTTTACTTTATCCATTATCTCTTTTTTCGTGCCTTGCAGGGCGCTTTTTTCCGCAATGTAATTGAGGGCGTCGTTTACAGTTTGGATGCTTGAGTATTCATACAGGTTTACAACAACGCTGTCGCACTCAATGCCTATTAAAGACGCGATTTCAGAATCTTTTATTATCCCCAAAGCTTTGATTAGGACAACTGCTGGAATTCCCTTGAATCTTGAGAAGCTTGCTTCAAGAATTCCTTCGTTTGTTTCAATCAGGGATGTTGGTATCCTATAAGCCCCTCTTTGCGAAAAAAGTCGAAGCATCTTTTTTCCTTTTGATTCCGCCTCAATGAAAGGCAAGTTCGGCGCCAAGTCCTCTATCATAACGAGGATTCTTTCATTTCCATTGACTATGAAATATCCGCCAGGGTCTGCAGGATCAATGAAATTTTCTATTAATTTTTCTTTTGGAAAATTATACAAATGACAGCGATTGCTTCGAACCATTATCGGAATTCTTCCTATCTCGACTTCATTAAGATCTGGAGACTCTCCCTCTCTTTTGACACTAATTTCAAGATAAACAGGGGCAGAATAAGTCAAATTTCTCAATCTTGCCTCGGTTGGCAGAATATCTTTTGTGCTTCCATCTGCTTCAATTATGTTTGGCTTTTCAACCCGTATTTTTCCCAATTCAATCTTTATGTCCTCGCTAGGCAGGCTGTGATTCATTTCTGCAACAATGCTTTTCATTCTATTATCTATAAAATCATTAAAAGAAAGGATGTTGCTTTCTACAATAGAATGCTCCTGCAAAAACTTTTTTACCATTACCTCTTCATCAACCATTTTACTCGACAACCACCCTGTAATAGGAGTTTGTTTCTCCCTTCCCAATTTTTCTTTCTATTTTGATTACATCGCCGATTTTTATATCAAGTTCGAGAACAGCAGGGTCAGTTTTTTTTATTCTTGGCAATTGGGTTATAGAAATATTGTATCTTTGCAGTAGCTCTTTTGCTTCTTGGGGCTTAAGTTTAATATGTTTTGGCTGGAGGATGTGCATTTTATTTCAAAAATCTGCCAATTTTGACAGTAACAACTTGCGAGGGATTAATCTCGCTGGGGCTCGTTTTTCACTTAATTACTTTCAAAACTGGCTTTATAAATCTTTCGCGATCGTATGGGGCTTCGCCCCCTCACAAGTCACCCCCTGAAAAATCCCATCGCGTAGAATCGGATAAAGGCTCGGGGTTGATAAGGGGCAGAGCCACTTATACGGACCCGATATCGTATGGGGCTTCGCCCCCTAACAAGTCACCCCCTGAAAAATCCCATCGGCTAAAAATAACAGAAACGGACCCGATGTGCTTGAAAACAAAATGTTTTCGGCATCCTGAAAATCCGATGATTTTCATGAGGATTTGAACCTATTCAAATCCCAAAGAACGGACCCGATGGTGCTCAAAAATCGGAATTTTTGGCACGCCGGAAATCATCGGATTTCCGAGCGGATTTGAAAAATCCCATCGAATAGAAGATACGGACCCGATGGGATTTGAACCCACGACACCTAGCTTTCTTGGGTTGATAAGGGGCTTGCCCCTTATACTTAAAAGGCTAGTGCTCTAACCAGGCTGAGCTACGGATCCTTAAATTGATTAAGCAAACTATCCTACTTATATAAATTATTTGCTTGAACAATTTACAAAGAAAGAAATTTTATGCATTTATAAAGTTTTCAGAAAACTTTACGAGACATCACGCTTCAAGTGAGCCGGCTTGCCCGTCTTTTTTTCTTTCAGCAGTCATATCAGTTATTTTTCCATCCTCAAAGATGAACTGCTTCTGCCATGTTGTGGTGATTTTGAACAATCCGCCCTTGACAGTGCATTCAACATCAAGAGTTCCATTGCCGAAATTAACATGGTTTTTCAGGACTTTCATTTTCAAAGTGTCCTCGTTATAAGCGTCTTTCAAGTATCTTTTTGCAATTTCAGCAAGCTCATTGTCATCATGCTTGCTGTGCTTTTCTTTTCCATGCGCCTTTGTTTTCGCAGTTTTCATTTTCATTTTAGTTTGTTTTGTAAAATCTGCAGCCGATGCAGGTTTGTTTGCCATGCCTATCTTCTAATTTGCAGCATATTATTTCAATGCCTGAAAAAACGTCTTTTACATCGCCGAGTTCGACTATGGCATTAACATAACCATTATCTCTTGTATATAATGAAGGCATGTCTTTTCCGTTTTTATTTATCTCTTCTATAATCTTTTGAAATTTTGGAATCTCCCCATATTCTATTATTTTTTCAGGAGCACTATTCTCCCATTCAAAACCAATTTCACAACTGTTCTCCATCTTATAAAAACAAAAAATCATGGCTTTAAAAAGTTTGTTGCTGTGGCTTGCAACAGAAACGAGCGCGCTCTTGGACTAATTATCAATCCAAGGGCTTTCTTAAAAATAATAAACAAAAATTACTTACTTGCAGCAGCCGTGCATTGGCGCTATCATTTTCATAACTCCTGCGATTACGAGTAGTCCTCCTATGAATGCTGTCCAATCAACAACCTTCCAGTAATTGTTTGCAAGCACAAGGACCCCTAAGACAAGCATCTTGCAGCCCATCATCTTTTTATGCATTTTCCAGTGCTCCTGCATCTTTGCATCATCCATTTTCTTTTTTCTTGGCATATTTGTTTTTCTATAACCTCCTTTTTCCTGTTTAGTTAAGCAAGATATAGGATTTAAACTTTTGCAGCCTTTTCTTTATGGGAACTTCCAGACTTGGTTATTAACAAAAAATGCCTATCTCTCGCGCATGGAATGCAAGTCTTCACATGTCTATGATAGACGCTTACTTTCTTTGCCTTGTGGCATTTTGGGCATACGTGTTTGCTCATTTTAATTTTCCTTAGAAGTTTAGGCTATATAGATTTATGCAAAAACACCCTTGGACCAATCATCAATCCAAGGGGTTTTATTAAAAAATAAAATAAAAAAATTACTTACTTGCATTTGTGCATAGGCATTATCATTTTCACAACTCCCGCGATTACGAGTAGTCCTCCTATGAATGCTGTCCAATCAACAACCTTCCAGTAATTGTTTGCAAGCACGAGTGCTCCTAAGACAAGCATCTTGCAGCCCATTATCTTCATATGCATCTTGCAGAATCCCTGCATCTTTGCATCATTCATATCTATCTTCATTTTTCTTGGCATGTTTATTTTTTATATAACCTCCTTTTCAGTGTTTAGCTAAATAATAGCGTTGTTTTAAACCTTTTCGCTCCGTTTGGCGCCCTGTAATTTTTTTAGGCGGCTTCGCCGCTCAGAAAAAATCATTGTGCTAGGATTATGAAATGGTCTTTTGTTCCGTGGGCAACCCCTATTCCATCGCTGAAACAAAGATGGCTGTTTTCTTCTTTTTTAATTATACTGTAATTTATTTTTTCCAGTATTTTTTCAGCTCTTAGAAATTCATCTGTTCTTAAAAAAGTCAGGAACATTGTTGATTTTTCCTCGCAAAACCCCTTTATTTTTCTGAATATGCCAAGCCACATATCATTTTCTGTCACGGGCTTATAGTCTGTGCAGCTTCTCATAAAATCTCCTGGATAAGTGCCTGTGCCCCCCGGGCTTAATGGGACATTTCTCCCAATGATTATATCAAATCTGTCCTTTTCTGAAAGAATTTTTTCCAGCTCTCTTAAGTCTCCGAAAACAAACGATTTTCGGTTATTTTTTATTGCATCTTCTTTTCTGTACTCGCAGTTATCTATGCTGACAAGCTTTGATGGGCTGAAGTATTCATTTAATGCGGGCTCTTCTGTGACAGGACCGCAGCCTATGTTCAGGATTCTTTTGCCTGAAAATGCTTTTTGGTCTGGAAAATAATTACTTAGTATCCTCTTAAAATCATTAATTTCTTTCTGCCGCGCTTCAGCGCTTCCCGGTGAAATATAATTGTCTTTCAATACTGCCATTTTAATCTCTCAGAATCAGAGAAAACCGTTAGGGTTTTCAATGTGCCGAAAATCTTTTATTTTCCAGCATCACTGAGGTCGAATCACCTCTGAAACACAGAATAAGGACTTGCTTTTAAGGTTTTCTAACTGCTAAGATTAAGAATAATTAAATCTGGCCAGTCTGGATGAATTTTTTCATTGCCTGCTCAACTAAAATTTGAGGAGCCATCCCTTTTCTGCTGCATGCCTTGGCAAACTCATCATATGTAT
>Ga0315293_10002237_pt1 | contig 18672 bp, 10 predicted proteins | sample YL17G13_20_MG_FD_203071 | JGI IMG/M metagenome (GOLD analysis project Ga0315293, IMG submission 203071) | Sediment microbial communities from Yellowstone Lake, YNP, Wyoming, USA - YL17G13_20 | ecosystem: Environmental > Aquatic > Freshwater > Lake > Sediment | place: USA: Wyoming | collected... | reverse complement strand
GCGGCAAGCGGGCGGGAGTAGCTCAGTGGCAGAGCTCCTGCCTTCCAAGCAGGTCACGCGGGTTCGATTCCCGTCTCCCGCCCCAGCGCCCACTAGACGTTACAACGCATGCAAGGCGAGGGCCGCCCACGGGCGGCCTCGTGCTTTCCAGGCAGGTCGTCGGGGCTCGCTTGGCCTATTGGCACACGAGCTCGGATCCCAGCTGGCGGAGCTTGAGTTGCTGGCTCATCGGAAGGATCTCGGACTCTTAATCCGGGAGTCGTGGGTTCGAATCCCACCCGGCCCTCCAAAGCCTCAGCCGATATCCCCGCCGGCACCACGACTGCCCCAGCCGCAGTTCACCGCGAAAGCCCTCTGGCAGGGTGCTTCTGCACGTGGGAAGCTAGCCAGATGAACTGCCGCTCCGGCTTGGCCATGTTCTTCTTCGTGATTCACTAACAAGCCCGCCCCGTAGGGCCCGAGCGTGCGGGGGAAAACTGCTGCGGCAGAGGGAAGAGCGTTGACATGGGATGTACAATACCTTTGCCGAGAGCGCCCCATTTGGGGTCACTGGGTTGAAGTGGGGAATTCCGGCCAGAGCTAAGGCGGAAGAGCAATTGACAGTGGCTATGGAACAGATTGACTCTGCATCGCTTCACGCCGTTATTTCGGGCTTGTTGCACCAAGCGAATGATGACTGCACTGAGTGGGAAAAACGTTCTCTGGCTGAAGTGACTCTGAGTCTCTTGCTCCGTGCTAACGTAGGCATAGCTCCTCCTCCAGGACGTGGTGTGCCTTCGCATGTACCCGCACTTGTCGACGAGATTTACTACATCCTTCGTGACTTCGTATCGGATGCAGACGTTCGTCCCGAGACGAGAAAGCAAGCGCTGGTGCTGACGAAATCATGGATAAAGAACAATCCCGCTAGGATCCGTGAGGCCTACGGCCTCTTGAAGGGCGATCCGAGCTACGAGCCTTTCATTCGCTGGGCAATAGCTCGGGACTGGCCCTATCACGTCAGTCGGTTGGGCACCCTTGTTGACAAGGCGACGTTCGATGAACTTGCATCCGTACTTCAGTGGTCAAGGCAGGAGCAGCAGGCTGTGCGTCGCTTCAGCCGGCAGTTTGATTCAGTTGAGTATTGGAGTCGCAAGTACCGAGAGACTGGGCTATGGCCACCACAAGAAGTAATTGATGGATATTCGGTAGCCGCCCTCATCCGAGGTCGCTACTATCAAGCCCTCGCACATTTCCATGGCGGCAAGTACATCTGGCATTCACTGCGAAATTACGTCCTCGAACCTGTGGATGGACTGACAGAACTCACCCTCTTCAGGAGACGTCTAGTTGAGCTCTATGTCGCTGGGATGATTTGCGCTGGCGCCGTGGAAGAAACCGACGACCAAGACGTCATAAGGTCTTGGGCCAGCAACATATGGAAGATGAGGAGCCAAACCCCGACGGTGCCTGAAGAAGACGACCCCGAAAAGGCGATAACTCTTGCCGTTGACCTAGCAAGAAGGTGCAACCTCGACTTTCGCTGGAAGCTTCTGGACAAGATCCTGCAAAGAGCGAGGGATTATTTCGTCCTCCCGATCATCGGGATAGCGTCTGGGGTTTTTGCGTTAAAAGCCTCAGGTTCTCATGAAGCTTCGCTTCTGGCACATAGTGGGGCTGACATCTGCATTAGACCTTGCTGGGAGCATATTGCAGCCAAGATAGAGAGCGCTGCGAGGGATTCCAGATTGCGCCTAGGTAGGCTTGCGCAAACAGGTGCACAGAGGGTTTTCGCTATTAAGAACGACGACTTGAAGAATATGGACTGAAAGACGTACAACAGACATCGGGGCGCAGTGAGCGTCGGCCGCGGGGTGAGCCCTCGGAATGCGAGGTAGAATGCTCACAGGAACTTCTTCAGAAGCGGCGTGCGTCCTTCGTTGGCACTTTCAGAAAAGCATCCAGGAGGTTGGCCCCTGAGCCGTTTGGATCAGCCTTGAGCCTGTTGGGTGCCCACCCGACTGCCATGGGTATGACTCCCTGCTTGACAACCCGGACATGCTAGCGAAGAAGATCATCTGGGCGGTACCCTCGCCAACCGGCGGGAGCAAGCTTCCACCTGTGGCGTCCAGTTTGCGGGATCCGTGACAGCGCTCTTCACTCGGAAGGCTCCTCGACGAGGCGAAGCGTGAGTTGGTCGCCCGCGAGGTAGCCGACGACGTCGAGGCCCGTGTCGAGAAGCGCTTGCAGGTCGTCGTGCAGCGAGGTCGGTATGTCCGCAACTGGTGTCTCGACGTTGGACTTGGCCAAGAACACTGCGAGCGGTGCCGGTGCCAGGTCGCCAGCGACCGCGCAGACGATTGCCGGTTCACCTGGAGCGCCAGCGTCGGCGTCTCCACTGTCTCCCTCACCGTCCGTCGATCGGCCGTGCTCTGAGTGAAGCTCCTCCTCGGTGGGGAGAGGCGACTTTCTCACGTCGACAGTCACCGTCACGGCACCATCGACAAGCAGCTTCCGCAGAACATCGGCATCCCTAGTCCGGCTGTACTCCAGCAGATCGAGAAGATCGGACGCTGTTGCGTCGAAACGCTTGCTCCAGCCGACCAGCGCCATCCGGCCGAGCCAGGACCGCAGGTCCTTCAGATCAATTCGGTCATCCTTGGCTGCGTCGGATACCCGATTCGCCAACTCGCGGGACCGGAGCCCGGAAGTGCGAAGTTCAACCGCCTCAACGCTTGTCACTCCATAGCGGATGAACACCGGGAGGTCGGGGCACAGGCGGCGTTTGTCGCCAGCATCGCTCTCGTCCAGGCGGCTGTTCACCTGCCCGAGGAGCGCTCCGAGGGTCCAGGAGAAATAGTGCTCGCAGAAGTCGCTAACGGCATCCACGAGCCGCTCAATGCGGAATGAGCGGTCTGGGATTTCGGCCAGTAGGGCGTCCGCGATCTGCGGAAGTGACTGGCCGGTCAGCCAGTGTCGGAGCAAATCGGCTGGCTCCACATGGACGATTGGAGACTGTCCACTCTCGGTGCGATGAAAGACCCACTGGCGGGGAACCTCAGAGAGTTCGAGGAGTCGGTGGAACATGCCGAGACGCTCAAGCAGGGTCACAGCGGGCAGCGGATTGGTCAGGTCGGGCATTTCGGTATCTGACATTGCGAGCACAGCCGCGACGATCTCATCGGCGAGACCATCGAGCACCCTGGCACTGGCGATAGAGGTGCCAGCATGAGCCCACCAACGTCGACGCTCTGGGGGGCTAGCGACGTAAGCATCGCTGATGGTGCTCACAACTCGCTCGAAGCGCTCGCGCGTCTCGGAGTCGAGCTGGGTATAGGCAAGGGTGGCAGCAAATGCGCTGGCTGGGTCGGCGGCTTCCCCCACCCGTCCCAGGTCTTCCTCTGCGGCCAGCACGAACCAGAGGTAACTAGCGAAGTCGGCAACAGCGCCGTGGGCAGCGACGATGGCGTCCTCGCCAGCCCGCAAGGCATCTTCAAAGGCGGCAAGCGCGTCCAGCGCGGCCTCGTCGGTGAGCCTGGAGCGCACCTGCAGCGCGTCCGCGTCCGGCTCAAGGATCTCGAAATCGGCAGGTAACGGCGCAGCAGCGTGGGCTAGGATGACCCAGCCCTCACTCTCCCTGGTAGCCCGGCCGGCCCGGCCCATGGCGTTGACCAGGCGCGCACCAATGAGTTGCTGATCCAAGGGCTGCTCCTCATACGGGATGTCTGCCAGCACCACGGTTCGAACAGGGAGATTGACACCCTCGGTCAGGGTGCTGGTGGCGACCAGGAACTGCAACGCGTCGTCACGGATCCCGTCCTCAATGGCCTCCTGCAGCTCCACGGGAAGCCCCGCGTGGTGATATGCGACTCCCTTGGCGAGAATTGCGACCAAGGGGTGGTCGATGCCGAGGCGGGCCCGCGCCAGGTCGACCAACGGCCGGGCGGCCTCGCGGTCTGGCTGGTTCTCGGCGATGGCCTTGGCCATGTCGACCGCACTACGGCGCGTGGAGCGAATGACCAATACCGGCCCTGCGTGGACAACGTAGCGAACGATGTCAGCAAGCATACGGTAGAAAGGTGTGCCATGCCCTTGCTCGGGCCTGCGCTCCCTTGTCCCATCCGCCTGGGCACGGAAGCAGGTTTCGCCGATCGCCTCCGTCGTGCGGACGCTCATCGGCTGATGTTCGGCTGGGCGGAGCCGAACGACTCCGAAGGTCGGGTAGCGAAGCCGGCGGGTAAGGTGTGCCTGCCCGCCCCGTGCAGCCACCGTCTCGACTGTCGGTGGGCTGCCCCAGTCAATCTCAGTGGAGAAGATCGCGTGTAGCCGGCGGGGGCCTCGCCAGTCTGACTCCAGCAGACGCACCCCGCCATCGACGTCGAGCCAAGCCGCGAGTTGGCCGGCGTTGCCCATCGCTGCGGAAAGCAGCGCGATCCGGTGATCGGTGTCGCGGGTACGCCAGTGGAGGAACGCCAATATCGATTCGAGCAGGAACCCGCGAGAGCGCTCGCCGATCAGATGGGCCTCGTCAAAGACGAAAAGACCGAACCGGTCGAGGACGGCGCTGGCGTCCTCACGCAGGGCGTGGGAGAGACGCTCAGGCGTCATGACGGCGACATCCGGCTGTGCCGCACGATCCTTGACGGCGCGGAGCCGCGCAACATCCATGATCGCGGCAGGGCTGATGCCGAGGGCACGTAGCGCCCCTGCCATCGGGCTGTCTTCCGGCAGACCGAAATCGGGTTCCTCGCGAGCTACTTCTCGCGCCAAGACGCGCAGCCGGCGGGCGAGCGAGCGGCGAACCTCCCTTCCAAGGCTGCGCAGGGGCGTGACATAGCAGACGCCTGTGGACGCCGTCGCCAGATGGGTGACCATCAGCAGTTGAGCGAGCAGCGTCTTCCCACTGCTGGTGGGCACGGACAACACCAGGCGGCGAACCGAAGGGTCGAGTGCCGAACGAACTTGACCGGGGCCAACGCCCTCCCGCTCCTCGAAGTCAGGCTTCATGGGTATGTTGGCCAGCAACTGGCGTTGGGGCTGCCAGAGCGTGAGTATGGGTGGGGCAGTCAGGGTGAATGCCTGCTTTGCGCCATCGGGAACACTCGGTGGCAGCAGAGTCCACACGCTCCCGGCGTCCATCTCGTCGGCGACAAACCGCATGTGTGCGGCAACCCAACGTGCGTCATGGTCCCCTCGTCCCTCAGGCACAGTCACTGCCATGGCGAATCGCTCGCGGGCACGGTTGAGGTGTTCCCTGTCACCCCGAGTTAGGAACCACATGAGCGCATCTGCGCCTTCAACTACGCAGAAGGTCGGCCCGAACATCGTCGTGGTTAGATCATCCACCCCGATCGTATCGGCCAAGCCACGCATCTGACGTCTCCAGTCGCGCAACTGTCTGCGTAGCCGGGTAGGCTGTAAACCGAGTAGCGCCACGCCCGCCTCGACCGCGAGTGTGGACCAGTGATCGAGCAAATCGACGTCGGTGCGGATTAGGAAGTCCAGGCGTCGAGCGACTGCCAGGGCGTTCGGCTGAGCCTCGCTCCGGTGATAGCCCACCTCGGCTGCGAAAGCGAACCGGAGCCGCTCCGCGTTCGATCTGTCGGCAGACAGACTCGCCAGGTCGAAGATGTGGGCGCTAACTGCAAACGCGCGACGCTGGCGGGGCACCGTATACTCGGCCGCGGCGGTGTCCGCACTCGCGACCCCGTGCAGGTACCAGGCAGTGCGCAGCAGCGCATCAGGCAGAACTTGCTGATCGAGAAAGAGCCTCGCTTCGGTCTCCCCGAGTAGCTGCTGCAGCTCTTCCACAGTGGGGAGCACGGCCGGCACCTGTGCCGAGCCGGTGTCAGCGTGCGGCTCACCTCGGAGGCTCGTCGCCGAGCGCTCAAGTTCCGGATGGGAGCCTAGCGCCTCACGTAGTGTCTCGAGCCTTAGAGCGCGATCCACACTCGCTCCCGCACGTCCCGGGTGAAGGCGGCGAAGTCCGCGATCGCCGCGACCATGCCCTCCAGCTGCCACGGCCCTGTCCGACTGGGGAAGTGGTTGTGCATGGTCGAGAAGCAGCGAGACGGGGCTAACTGCGCGTGGGTGGCCACTGCCACGCCTGCACCGGCTCGATCGCTGTTGTCCACCCACAGGTCGACCAGGCGAGCATAGAGCTTATCGACCTCGGGATCATCTCTGGCCACCGCCTCTACCCCGGTGAGCTTGGCAAGGTACTCGGTCGCTCGCGTGTCGAGTTGGTGGTACGCCCGAGCAACAGTGGCGCTCAAGGCAGAGTCACCGACATGGTTCTTGATCTCCCAGAGGCAGAACGTCAATGTGCCGTCCGCTGTGCGCTGCCAGACCGCGAGCCCGTCACCTCCGGGTTCGGTGGCGTGGAAACTCGGGCCCTCCAGCCGCTGCAGCACGCGTTCGGCGTGAACCCCCATCTCGCCGGCTATCCGGAACCAAATGAACTCGGCCACCCAGCCGCGGGCGTGTTCTTCAGGCTTGGGTCGTTGCCGCTCGCCGAACAAGGTGTAGACGAAGGGGATGACTTTGTCCCGATTGGCACCGGCGAGCACAGTCCCGTCGTTTACGGCGTCTCTCCACACTCGATAGTCGTGGGGGGCCCCACGACAGCGCCAGCGCATCGTTGAATCGGCAACCTGGCACGCCGCTTCCGCCAACTCGTTCTCGCGCGACGCATCGAGCGTGCCCAACTGCCAGCGGCAGTGCCGTGAGCCACGTCCTTGGCGAAGGGCCAGCAGCTCGGACAGCGGTGCGTGCTGACCGCCACCACGGTGGCAGGTACAGGCAATCGGCTCACCCGGGAACGGGTCACTCCACTCCGCTGGGCTGGATGACATGGGAAGAGTGTGCGCTTGACTTGCCACGCCCGTCACCTACTGGGCCGAATCTCCCCTGTGGCCATTTAGACTCCTCATCCAACTGACCCCGTTGTTGGGTCAGTAAGCTGTGATTGTGACCCAACCGCGGGACTCCGCCTCTCAGGTCGCCCACGGTGGACAGTCACGGGCCACCTCTCGGGAAGCCAAGAGAAAATGGCTGGAACGCATGAGCGATTAGCCCAATTATAACATGCGCGGCGAGAGATGACCTACACGGTCGGGCATTTGGTTGGTAGAGACACTGGCTAGATCAGCCTAGTCGCTTCCCCCCAACTGTTGAAGGAAAGCGGCGCCCAGGGGAGGCTGTCGACATGGGGGATCTTGTGCTCCGCGGGCAGGCTCTCTGCCACTACAGAAGACTGCACGGGGGAGCCGCGAGGCGTACAGTTCCCGCATCGAAGATTGGGCGAAGCAGGGAACCCCACCGCGACGTAGCGTTGCAGGATCTCCCCAGAACATTTATACTAAGTGCCGAGCATGAATCCGCTGAACTCCCTGGCAGCTGCCGGTCCTAGCGCAAGGTCATGATACGCGACCCGCTTTACAGCGCCATTGAGGAAGGGCTCTCGAAGCCCCTCGACGCCGACGCATTCGAACGCTGTGCTGCGTCCTTGCTGCGGCAGCTCTATCCCACGTTGGTGCCTGTCCCCGGAGGGGGCGACGCTGGAATGGACGGATATGCTGCTGACCCCGATGCCCGACCGATTGTGCTGGTCACCACAACCGCGCAAAACGTAGCGCGAAACCTCCGCAAGAACCTGGAGAGTCACGTCAAATCGGGCGGACGGGCGCGGAGGGCACTCCTTGCCACGAGCCACCTCTTGAGCGGCCGCAGGCGCGTGAGTCTCCAGCAGAGGGCGTCGGAACTGGGCTTCGACCTCATCCAGATTTTCGACAGAGCTTGGTTCGTTGATGAGCTCTATCGGGTGACGAGATGGCGGAAGGAACTCCTCGAGATTCCTGGTGAACAACCGGCGCTGTCGGTCACACCGCCAAGTCGGCGACCGACTCTGTCGCTATCACTAGTGGGACGAGACGGAGAGCTCCATGCCCTTCGCTCGGTGACAGGTGACGTGGTGGTGGTCGGAAAGCCCGGCATGGGCAAAACCGCGGTGCTTCGACAGCTTGCGCTCGAGGGTTGGGGCCTTTTTGTGGTCGACGATTCCAACGAGCGACTTCCAGATGCCATCCGAGAGCAGCGGCCATCGCGAATCATCGTTGATGATGCGCATTTTGACCCGCCCAGGCTCACGAAGCTGCGCCAAATGCGCGAGGAAATCGCCGGTGACTTCGGCATTGTGGCAGTGACCTGGCCAGGGGAGCAGGCCGATGTCGAGGCACACCTTGCCTCAGCGCGCTCCATAGAGATCGGACCCCTCACCCGTGATGAGATCGTTCGAGTGATCGAGGAGGCTGGCCTGAAGGGTCCAAGCCAGTTTCAACGGGAGGTTGTGGATCAGGCACGGGGGCGTCCGGGACTGGCAGCAACGTTGGCGCTCCTCGCCCTCAACGGGAAGGCACGGGAGGTCGCAACGGGTGAGGCACTTCTACAGGACACTCGGGTAACCTACCGAGAGATACTGGGCGCTCAGAGCGCAGCGGTACTAGCGGTCATAGCGCTGAGCGGGGAGTTCGGCGTTGAGATGAGCACGGTTGGAACTGCTCTGGGTCTTGACCTTGCTTCCACTCAAGCCTTGGTCCAGGGTCTCGCATCTGGGGGCACGATTGATGAGGCTGAAGGTGGACGCAGCGGCCTGATCGTGCAACCCGAGTCGCTCCGCTACGCCGTGGTCCGAGAGATGTTCTTTGGTGGTGCAGCGCCCCTGCCGCTGGGGACGGCTCTCGAGGCGTTTCCCGATCGTGCCGTCGCTATCGTTCCCCTGGTCGGGGCGGGCCATAGGGGAGCAGACCTCGACCAGAAACTGATGCAGTCTCTGCTTCGGGAGGCCCGCTACGCACGAGCCTTCGCCGCCTACGCCTCTCTTGGAGAAAAGGAAGCCAAGTTCGCCCTGTCGGTAGAACCTGAACACGCGCTGGACATTGCTCAGGCCGCTCTTCTCCATACACCGAGCCTGGGATTCCGCATCCTCATGGAACAAGCCGTCGGGGATGATAGACCAAGGCATAGCTACCCAGGCCATCCGATGCGAATCCTGAAGGATTACCTTGGTGCCCCCTCGGGCATGCTCGAGCAGAGGCAGCAACTTCTCGGCATCGTGTCCGACTGGGTAGCGGGCGCCGGTGATCCTGACATCGGTCTTGAAGCGCTGTGCTGCGCCCTTGGGCCCAGATTCGAGACGGTGACCACCGACCCCGGCCAAGGGAACAAGGTGACGATACGCCGGGGCATCCTTGCCCTTCAGGGTCTTCGGCAAATTGCCAGCCTCTGGGAGCAGGCCCTGGGACTAATCCCGGCGATCAGTTGCCAGAGTTACGCCTCGCTTCTTGACGTACTGTGGGACTGGGCTTTTCCTGGCCGATTGGCCCTGGGTGCCAGCTATGACGAGAAGTCATACCACTTCATGCGCAAGCAGGCAGCGAGGCTGGTCAAGAGACTGGCGACGGCCCTTAGCCAGCACCGAGGTGTTCTCGCTCGACTGGCGACGTTGGCAGAGCAGGCTGAGCTAGGCGTCGAGGTCAACACGGACAGGGAGTTCGATGTCCTCTTCCCAGAGCGCGATCTGAGAGGGCACGGATCAGACTGGCGTGCGGCTGAGCAGAGCCAGGCAGACGCCGCACAGCGGCTCGCCGAGTCTATGCAAACGCTCGTGCCCGAGGAAGTAGCTAGTCGCATCGCCGCAGCCGAGACGGAAGCCGCCCAGGCAGGGATCACGTGGCCACGGTTCACGCCCAACGTCTGTGCCTACCTCGCCGAACATGCCGCCAAACCGCATGAATTCGCCAACGCCTTCCGCGATGCTGCTGTTCCCGAAGATCTTCTGGTGCCGTTTCTTTCGGCTGTGGCAAGAGAGCGACCCAAGGGCTGGGCTGAACTGCTTTCTGAGTTCCTTCGGCACGACAGATATTGGCGGTCGGCCGTCGCCGTATGCCTAGCGCAACCGGTGGGCGAATCGCTGCAGACGCAGGCCATCTGCCAGTGTGATGGGAGCTTCGTGAACTACCTGAGAGTGCTGATCGCGCGTGACGAGCTTGATGTTGGCGCGCAAGACGGCTTGCTTGAACACTCGAATCATGAGGTCGCCCGGACAGTCGCGATCGAACTTCGAACAGGTGGCCGTGAGCTCCCACCTGAAACTCAGGAGAAATGGGAAGCTGCGATCATTCGTTGCCCTGCGGACGACCATTGGTATGCCACAATCCTGAAGTCGCGCCATTCTCTGCTGGTGAACTGGGTGGAGGCGTGGTTGGAGCGACAGGCTTCGGCGGAGCCCACATACGAGCACATTCCCAAGGCATTGCTGGGTGTCATAGCGGACCTACCAGTTGAATCGAAAGCGCACCTTCTTGACTGCATCCCGGCTAAGCCCTACAACCCCTACGTCGCCGACTTGGTGGCTCGCCTGGTGGGAAACGACGACAGGCTCGCCGCTGCTTTGTTTGGCCGGGCAGAGCTGAGGCAGTATCACAAAGCGGCTCTCATCGGTCGGCCAACGTCGTCGTGGCTGAAGCGGGCCATCGTGGCCCTGAACCATGGCTGGTCCCCTGAACGCACAATAGCGGCGTGCACTAGCGGATTGTCCGTGTGGTCTGGTTCGGAAGCCGCACACTGGGAGGGTTGGGTCAAAGATTTCGAGAAGCTCGGCCGCAGTCGTGGACGCCAGGCCAAACTGCTCTCTCAGGCTGGAGTGGAGCACTACGGCCGGCTCCGAGATGTCGCTGTGGAGAGAGAGCGGCATGAAGCGGTTTACGGGCTGTCCTAGGCTCCACCACACGTACGTGCGCCAGCAACCCTACTCTTCCGGTGAAGCCGCCAGGTCTGCCTGAATCGTTTCGAACTCCTCCAGTGCCGCCCGCAGGTCCTCCACGATTTCCTCCGCTATAACATCCGGATCTGGGAGGTTGGCCGAGTCTTCCAGGCTCTCATCCTTCAGCCAGACAATATCGAGGCTTGCTTTGTCGCGCTGGATTAGCTCCTCGTAGCTAAACGCCCTCCATCGTCCGTCTGGGTTGTCCGGGGACCAGGTCGGCGCGCGGTCGTGACGGTTCTCTGGATTGAAACAGCGCACGAAATCGTCGAGGTCCGATCGCTGTAGTGGGTTCGTCTTGAGGGTGAAGTGTATGTTGGTGCGCAGGTCATAGATCCAGAGCGTGCTGGTCCAGGGTTGCTCGCGGCCCGGCTTGCGATCGAAGAAGAGCACGTTCGCCTTCACGCCCTGCGCGTAGAAAATGCCGGTTGGGAGGCGTAGCAGGGTGTGGACATCGCACTGCTGCAGAAGCTTCCGGCGTACAGTCTCCCCGGCACCGCCTTCGAACAGCACGTTGTCCGGCACGACGATGGCCGCTCGGCCATTCATCTTCAGCAGGGTGTAGACGTGCTGGACGAAATTCAGCTGCTTGTTACTCGTCGTCGCCCAGAAATCCTCTCGGACAACGGTGAGCGCCTCGCGTTCTTGTTCGCCCTCCGCGCTCACCACCAGCACGCTCGATTTTCTGCCGAACGGCGGGTTCGTCAGGACGAGGTCGAATTGCCTGCTGGGTGTGGCATTGAGGCTGTCGTCCTTGACGACGGGTGGCTCGCCTTCGGTGCTAGTCGGGCCGATGCCATGCAGGAGCAAGTTCATGGCGCAGAGGCGCACCACGCCGTCAACGATGTCAACCCCGCGCAGCGCTTCCATTCGCAGGTGGCGCTTCTGATCGCTATCCAGATTCGGGTTGTGGTTGGCAATATAGTCGTGGGCGGCGAGCAGGAATCCGCCAGTGCCGCAGGCGGGATCGCAAATCGTTTCGCCTGGGGTAGGGCGCATGACATCGACAATCGCTCGGATCAGCGGGCGCGGCGTGAAGTACTGCCCGGCGCCACCCTTGGTGTCCTGCGCGTTCTTTTCGAGTAATCCTTCGTAGGCGTCCCCCTTCACGTCCGCATCCAGCATCATCCACTGCTCGCGGTCAATCAGGTCGACGACCAGGCGGCGCAGTTTGGCAGGGTCCTGGATCTTGTTCTGCGCCTTGCGGAAGATGATCCCGAGCATGCCCGGTTCCTTGCCCAGTTCTTCGAGAACGCGGCGGTAGTGGGATTCCAGCTCGCTACCGTCCCTGGCCATCAGGCTGGGCCAGTCAAGTCCCTCGGGAATCAGTGATGTACGCCGCCAGGGCGGCTCTGTTTGCTCGTGCGCCATCTTGAGAAAGAGCAGGAAGGTAAGCTGCTCAACGTAGTCTCCGTAGGACAAGCCGTCGTCGCGGAGGACGTTGCAGTAGTTCCACAGTTTCTGGACGATCTGCTGCGAGTGGTTGTTCCCCGTCATTCGGCGACTCCAGCCCGACGCGTTGAAAGGGATGCAGCTGTCTTCGGCATCCTTCTTTTCCTTGACGGCCGTCCCTCCCGGCGGCTGTCCGGCGCGTGCGTTGGCGTGCCCCTCTCTGCCCGAATCCGCTCGAGCATCACGCTCGCCGGTTCGTCGTCCGGGTCTTGCGGTGCGAGCTTGCCCTCGAACGCACGCTTGAGGACGGACTGGCGCAAGCGGTCGGCGCGTCTGAGGCTGTGCTGGATGATGGTTTCGAGTCCGTCGATGACTGAAAACCGGCGCTCGACCTCCGCAACGATTCGGTACTGCTCGGCCAGTGGAGCGAGTGGCACCGGAAGTCCCAACGCGGTGGGCTGACTCACCGTGTTTTGCCCGGCGCTTGAGACCAATCTCAGTTCTACGTGCCTTCTGCTACTAGGGAGCTCGCCGCAAAGCGACAGGTACTTCTCCTGTATAGCCTCCCGAACGGTCGTCAGCCGAATGAAGTGATCGCAGTAAGCCCAGGGGTTGGAGGACTGGAACGGCACAAGGCGGCCCACAAGATCACGGCTGCCATTGACCCGGATACAGACTACGTCTCCAAAGTTGAGACGGAACGCGGCAAGCTCTTTGTCAGTGAGAGGAATGAGGCGGGGACTATCCTCGCTGATACGCCTTTCGATGATATCTGACAAACGGAGGACCCTCGTTGGGATTCCCTGTTCGCCGTGTCTCTTGGACAAGCCATTCTGCGAGGAGAGCACTACCTGTCCCACACTTGCCCACGCCCATCCTTCGGGCAGGCTAGGCAGATTCGATGTGTCTGGAGTGGCTGGCTCTTCGTACTTTGCCTTCCACTGGTCGTCCTTTGCCGCCTTCCCTTTCGCCTGCATCTTGGCGAGTTGGTCGGCCTCCCACCTGGCGCGGCGCTCCTTGAGGATGCGAACCAGCAGCACATCGGCCGGCTCATATTCACGGCCTTCGGCTCGGGCCAGCTCTGCCTCCGTGGGCACCAAGCGACCCTCGCAGGCGGCCCTAAGCACAGCGGCGCGGTAGCGCTTGAGGTTGGCCTGCGCTCGCTCCAGCTCCGCCACTGACGCCTCCAGCCGCGTGAAGTGCTTTTCGATCTCGGCTACGATTCGATGCTGTTCAGGCAGGGGAGCAAGTGGAATCGAGCGTGAGGCGAGCTGTTCGAAATCCACGCGGGGCCGGTCACCGGTGTTGAGCCCTGACGCAAACGAGACGAAGTCAGATGAATTCAGGTAATACTGCACGTACGCGGAGTCGAGGTGTTGGCTGGCTGGGAAGACTATGAACTCGGCCGAACAAAGCCCCTCGAACTCTGGACGATAGACCTTGTTGAGATACGGCCTCAGTCGTCCGTACAGCACATCACCGGGCCAGAAGTGAACGGCGCTGCTCTTCATGGTGTGAGCAGGCACGGTGTCCAGCAGACGCATGGTGTGCGCCTCGATGTGCTCCATTCCGATAAAGGGTAGATTGGGATAGTCGCCCGGGGGGTGTCGAGGCCGCGAGGGCTCCGTGATGTCGCCGATTGTGGTGACCACCCAGCCCTCGGGTAGCGTGCGCTTCCCCTTGTCGCTCATGCCACGAGCACCTCGTTCAGCTCGTCGAGGAGCTCGGTCAGGTCGCTGAAGACCTGATATGCCTTGCCGAGCCCGCCGCGCTGGGCGAAGGGTACGTCCTGGAAGTCGTCGGCCTCGATCCGGAAGCTCGCCCCGATGTGATCGCGGATGTCCTCCAGCCAGCCACGCTGTTCGTCAGCAAAGCGCCGGCCTAGACTCTCCTGCTGGACGAGCCAGTCCTGGAAGCGCGCCTCGACCTGTTCTGGGAATGGAGTGAGCTCATCGTCCTGGCGGAGCGCGAACCGCACCAACGCGACGATGTCGGTGAGGATTCTCCCGCCGGAGCCACGCACCTTCGACTGGTCCAGTGTTTCGTACGCCCGCCACAGCGCCTCGGGTGTCCAGGAACGCGGCGGCGCCTTGATCACCTCAGCTAACGCCTTGATGTCGGCAAAGCGGAGGCGTTGCCGGTAGGGCCGGCTGTACAGCACCTGAAGAGCGGTGATTTCGTCCTTGTGCTCGTGGATGAACTGCTCAAACGAAGTGACCAGCTCCTTCGCCCTCTCCCTGGCAGCCTCGGAGAACGCGGCATCAAGCACGACATCCTTGCTCACCGTGTCGATGGTCTGCTCGAACATCTGCTTCATCTGCACGAGTTGGTCGCGCAGCGCTGGGTTGGTGGCCAGCGGGGCCGCTGCCTGCCGAAGCAGCGTCTGAGCCGCCTCATCGATCTGTTCCTGTGACGGCTCGGCGCCCTCCGGCAGCCCCGCTGCGGAGCGAGCGGCTTCGCCATGCCGGTCCGGGTCAAGCGCTTCCACCAGTGCGGCAGTGATCGATTTCAGCGACATGCCGCCTGCCGTCTGCGCCAGCGTCTGCTGCTCGGCGGAACCCAGCTGGCGGTCCAGCCGCGCCAGCCGACCCGCCAACGAGGAGAGGATGTCCGGGTCGGTGCTGCCGAACGCCACCGCCTGGAGGAGCTTGTGGAAGGGGACGGTCGGCTGGCGTTCCAGCGGCCGAGAATCGGTCAGTTCCTTCTCGGACAGGCCGACACAGTCCACGATGACGAAGTGCGTTTTGTTCGTCGCGTCGGGGGTGACCGCCTGGAGGTCGGTGCTGTTGATGATCCGCACACCGCGCCCCTTCATCTGCTCGAAGAAGGTTCGGCTCTTCACCGCGCGCATGAACATCACCACTTCCAGTGGCTTGATGTCGGTGCCCGTGGCGATCATGTCGACGGTAACCACGATTCGAGGGTTGTAGCTGTTTCGGAAGGAGGACAGCAGATCCTCGGCCTTGAGCCCGGAGGACTTGTACGTGACTTCCTCGACCTCCTCATCGTTTGGGCCGCGCTTCGTGGTTACGACCTTGGCGGTGCCGGTCCTGTAGGTGATCTTCTGAGCGAAGTCGTTGCCCTTCCCGAACTCCTCTCGCACGATCTGGACGATATCGTCGGCGTGGCTATCGTCCTTGGCGTAGATCAGCGTCTTCGGCACCTCGGTGCGGCCGGGGAAGATCTCGGTGAATAGCTTCTCCTTGAAGGTGTGAATCACCGTGCGGATCTGGTCTGGCGCTACCACGTTGCGATCGAGCTCGACAGGGTCGTACGTCAGGTCCTCGTCCAGCTTCTCCCAGCGAATCCTACGGGTCTCCCGGTCACGGCGGTCGACATACAGCCCCGCTTCTATCTTGGAGCCGGCCTCGGTGATTTGGGTGCGGATGCGGTAGACATCGAAATCGACGTTGACGCCGTCGGCAACGGCCTGCTCGTGATTGTATTCCGTCACCAGATTCTGATTGAAGAATCCGAAGGTCTGGTTCGAGGGTGTAGCGGTCAGCCCGACCAAGTAGGCGTCAAAGTACTCGAGCACCTGGCGCCACAGGTTGTAGATCGAGCGATGGCACTCATCGGTGAAGATGAAGTCGAACGTCTCGATCGGGATCGCCGGGTTGTACACGACCGGCACCGGTTCGCGAACCAGGTCGCCCCCGGTGTCATACTGAGATCCCTCTTCCAAGGCCGGGTCGAGCTCCGGCTCGCCCTTCAGCATCGAGTACAATCGCTGGATGGTGGTGATACAGACGCGCGCCACCGGATCGAGCTTGTTGGAGGTGAGATGCTGGACGTTATACAGCTCCGTGAACTTGCGCCCGTCATCTGGCGTGGTGTACTGCTGGAACTCCTTGAGCGCCTGCCGCCCCAGGTTAGCGCGGTCCACCAGGAACAATACTCGCTGCGCCCCGGCGAACTTGATCAATCGATAAGTCGACGTGATCGCGGCGAATGTCTTGCCACTGCCCGTCGCCATCTGGATGAGGGCCCGCGGGCGGTCTTCACGAAGAGACTCCTCGAGGTTGCGGACGGCCTTGAGCTGCGCCAGCCATAACCCCGCCTCATGGATGGGCGGCATATTCTTCAGGCGCCTGCGGAGTGTTGACCTTGCTGCATATCCTGTCCCAGTTTCAGCGACCTTCAGTTCTGGCGCTGCAGGATCGTGAATCACGCGAACACTGGGCTCAATCCAAGATGCCAGGGTGTCGGCGCGATGGAAGTGGAAGACGCGTCTACTTCGGGGCTTCGGATCGAGTTGGTTCGTAAACCGGGTTTCAATGCCAGTGCTCTGGTACAGAAACGGTAGCGGTCGGAGCGGCGCCGGAATGTCGGCGGGAAGACCAGCGCCGTACTTCTCCGACTGCAGCTCGACCCCCGTTAGAGTAGTACCTTTCGGTTTGGCCTCCACAACCCCTACGGCCTGGCCATCAGCGTAGAGAAGGTAGTCAGCAAATCCGAAGTCCGCCCTCAGTGGAAACTCCCGCACAGCAACGCCGCGTCCGGCGGCAAGGTTGACGGCGTCGGCGTCCTGGACTTTCCAGCCCGCCTCGTCCAACGCGGCATCTATTTGCAGACGCGCAGTCTCCTCAGGTTTCGTCATGGCCAGACAAGCCTAATAAGCGGTTTTCGCTACGCAGCCAGTATAAGGCTTCGCGCCATCTTTTGCAGCGTGGCTGGGCGAAGAAGCGGAGGGACGTTTCGTCCACCGTCGACAACTCAGGCAGAGCGCTGTCGTAGGCGGATGACGATCCTTGGCTCAAGTGTCTGGCTGCGCTGGCGATTCAGTGAGAGGGACGCGTCAGGATCGGTCGACGGGCGCCGCCCAATGGAGGTTGGACGGCCCCTCAGTGGTCTCCTGCTCCGTCGGCAGGAGCTCACCCACGGCGCAGGGTGGGTCAGGCGGCAGCCTTCAAGCGAGGTCGGGCAGGAGCCCGAGCCCCCAGGTGACCCTACTCGCTGCCTATTCCTGCCCCGCAGCGCCATACGAGCCCTGGTCGAACTCGGCGGCAGTAACGACACTATGCCCACTTAGTGTGGGTTCCTCGGGGCCGCTTGGGGTGACAGGATGAGGGGGGACGCTGGCTCTGCTCGAGGGCTAGCTGGTGCTTCTTGCCCTCCGTCTTGATGGAGGGCGCTACGATGAGCTCCACGCTGTGGAACTCGTGGATGGTCTGGGCCCCGCGCATCCCCATGGCGGCGCGGATGGCCCCCCACCAGGTTCTCCGTGCCGTCGGTGCGGGAAGTGGGGCCGAGGAGCACACGCTCCAGGGTGGTGTTCACGCCAACATGAATGCGGTTGCCCCCTCAGCTACTGGGCGCCGCTGGCGGTGCCTCGGGAATCAGGCGCGCCCCGAGATCGCGAAGAATCTGCAGCTGCTCCTCGTTCACCTTGTAGAGGTGGGACCAGGCGCGGTGGTCGGCCTCGTCCTTGATGCGGTCACGCTCGGCAGCGCGGTTCGACGCCGTGAGCATCGTCGGGACGAAGAGCGACTGCATGATGCCGCCCAGGACGAAGAAGAGGAACGCGTAGGGGAAGGGGTCGAAGCCTTTGTTGTGGCCTATTCCGCTCTGCCACAACGCCCAGGCGGAAATCACGACGCACAGCAGATAGAAGAAGATCATCGTGCCGGCCAAACCAACGATGTGATCCGCCAGCCACGCGTTGAATTGGGAGGCCGTTGAGCTCTCCTTTCGCATCTTCTCGAGCAGCTGCTGTGGGTGGACAATCGGCGAGACGTCCGCATGCAGACGGTCGACAATGCGGCGCACTTCATCGGGGGGTTGATAGGGGTGTATGTGCCTGCTACTCATCAGAACCTCCTTGACCGGTAAGTGCCGTCCTCACCCCCAGTGTAAGGGAAGACGCAGAGCTCTTCCAGATGATGCAAGAGGCAGAGCTTCTGCGCTCCGGCACCTGTCGCGGGCCACGGCAGCCTAATGAAGCTCTTCGGCGGAGGCCCGGCTGTCGGGTTGGGGCGTTGCCCGTCAGGCTTGATGGAGACCGCGCTGGGATAGCTGGAGCTTCTTGCCCTCGGTCTCGGCCGGCAACTCTCTGGTATAATCTCCGCAAATGGATATTAGAGATAAGGTTGCCATCATCACCGGGGCCAGCTCGGGCATAGGATTAGCGACGGCAAGACTGCTTGCCAGGCATGGGGCAAAGGTCGCCCTTGCCGCCCGCTCCAGGGATAGGCTGAATCAACTTGCCGCAGAGCTGCCGAGCTCTTTCTCTATTCCAACCGACATGACATCACAAGAAGCCATCAGGAATATGGTTAGGAAGGTGCTGAAGCATTTTGGGAGGATAGATATTCTCATCAATAACGCTGGCAGAGGGTACGACGCCCCGCTAGAGCAAATCGATATTGACAAATACCGTCAGCTCTTTGAGTTGGACGTGGTAGGACCGTTGATCGCTATGCAACTGGTGATACCAATTATGAGAAGGCAGGGCGGCGGCATGATTGTGAACATCAGCT
>Ga0315293_10002236_pt1 | contig 18675 bp, 18 predicted proteins | sample YL17G13_20_MG_FD_203071 | JGI IMG/M metagenome (GOLD analysis project Ga0315293, IMG submission 203071) | Sediment microbial communities from Yellowstone Lake, YNP, Wyoming, USA - YL17G13_20 | ecosystem: Environmental > Aquatic > Freshwater > Lake > Sediment | place: USA: Wyoming | collected... | reverse complement strand
TTACCCGCTAAATTAACAAAAAAACACTTGACAAGAACACCCCCCATGCTATAATGTTCATATGGTGAACATTATATGAACAATGAGAGCGAGTTGAAAATCATCGAAGAGATCTCCCGGAACAGCAGGCTTACCCAGCGCGAATTATCCGAAAAAACCAAACTCTCTTTAGGCGCGGTGAATATCATCCTTAAGCGTTTAGTTAAAAGAGGCTTTGTAAAAACCAAAAACTTGACACCCAAAAAGGTTGAATACATGGTTACCCCTAAGGGTTTCTCGGAAAAAGCCAAAAAGACCTACGATTACATGCTTAAAACCGTGAATCTGGTGAAAATTGTTAGGGAGGAAATCGCCAAGATAGTTATAGAAGAATATAACCGAGGCCAGAAAAGGTTCATAGTTTATGGAAAGGATGATCTGGCGGACATAATTGAGTTAGCTCTTAAGGGATTTGAATATGAGAGGATAGAAGAGATTAAAAATATAAAAGATGAAAAGGCCTTAATCCTGATTGGAAGCAGCGAAAAAAGATTAAATGGTTATCGTTCAATTAATCTGGCGGATAGATTGGGGGAAGTATATTGGGGAGTGGAGGAGATTTAGATGAAATTCACTATAGGATTTGAAAAAGAAGATGCGGATAAACTCCATAAATCCTGGGATGAAATAATAGAAACCCAAAAATGGTCAGAGGGTAAATTTACTGAACAGTTTGAGGAAAAATGGCGCGAGTATAATAAAGTTGACCAGGCAGTTTCTTTTTCAAGCTGGGGAGGGGCGGCGCTGGCAGCTCTCGAATACTACGGAGTGAAAAATCAGATCGTGCTTTGTCCTTCCAACACCTTTATGGCTACTCCCTTAAGCGTGGTCAAAGCTGGCGGGTGGGTGGAGTTTGTTGACTGCAATAAAGAAGACCTATGCATGAGTTTTGAAAATCTGAAGGTAAAAGTTGAAAAATACAAGCCCAAGGCCGTCTGGCTGGTACATATTGGCGGCCACATCGCATTCCAGACCAGAGAGATCGCTGAATATTGTCAGCAAAAAGGGATAATCCTGTTGGAAGATTGCGCCCATGCTCACGGGGCCTCTTGGAACGGGAAAAGAGCTGGAACTTGGGGCGAAGCGGGGATTTATTCGTTTTATGCCACCAAGACTATATCCACCGGCGAAGGGGGCATGCTGGTCACTAAAAATAAGGATTTGGCTGAATTTGCCAAAAAGTATCGCAATTACGGCAAATTTGATTATCAAGTTGAGGGTTTGAATTATCGTATAAATGAGTTTGCCGCCGCCATCGGATGTCTTCAGACGGATCGTCTGGAGGAGATAGTGGCTTGGAAGAATGAATACGCCCGAAAGCATCTGGATCCCCAATTTAAAAATCGCATTATATTTCCGAAAGGCATGGTTTCCGGTTATTACAAATATATTGTTTTTGAGCCGATCGAAAAATCTACCGGCAAGGTATACGACCAACCCTGCCATAAGATAATGGGCAAAGAATATGAGTTGCCCAATACGGATTGGGTGGCGAAAAATCACTGGTGTGTGCCTTTATATTATAAGGGAGATGAGGCATGAAAGTACTAGTTACCGGCGGATCGGGGGCGATTGGTAGTGTTTTAGTGGATAAATTGTTGGAAGCCGGACATGAGGTTATTAATTTTGATAAAGACAATCCAAAATATCAATGTCAAGCTGCCTATATTAAGGGAAATATTCTTGACCTGTCGAAGCTGATTGAAGTCACCCTCAATGTGGATTGCATTTATCACCTTGCAGCCGAAGCCAATGTGGATATTATCAAGAAGAACCCGATTTATTCTACCGAAGTGAATACCCTGGGGACGATCAATGTATTGGAGGCGGCCAGGATCAATAAGTGTAAAAGGGTCTTATATGCTTCAACCGATTGGGTTTACGGCTCAACCACAGTGCCGGAGGTTGATGAAAATACACCGCTTTATCCCCCAGCCCCTTCACATATTTATATGGCGACCAAAATCGCTTCTGAGATGTTATGCAGGAATTATAGCGAACTCTATGGGGTAAGGTATACGATCATGCGTTTTGGCATCCCTTATGGGCCCCGATCCAGAAAAGAAACAGTTGCTCCTTTATTTATCTCAAAAGCCTTAAACGGGGAGCCTATAACCATCCATGGGGAGGGGGAACAATTCCGGCAGTTCATATATGTGGAGGATCTGGTGGAAGGATGTATCGCCTGTTTGAACGAAAAAGCGGAAAACGAAATATTTAATTTAAATGGACCGGAAAAGGTATCGGTGAAACGAATTGCGGAAACCATCAAGAAGCTGATAAAAGAAAAGGAAGTCAAGATCGTTCAGCTGCCAGCCCGGGAAGGGGATTTTAAGGGCCGGCTGGTGGATTCCTCCAAAGCCTATCGACTTCTGGGCTGGAAACCCAAACATAGTTATGAAGAAGGCATGAAAAAATATATCAAATGGTTCATGGAAAATGAAATGTTCATGAAGATCATAAATATTTCTGATTTGATGGTTTATGAGGATCAGACTGTGCGGGAGGCTTTGCAGGCCATATGTAACGGGCATATCGGGATGGCCCTGGTGGTGGATGAGGGGCAAAAACTTAAAGGGATAATCAATGATGGGGATGTCAGGTGGGGACTAGTTGAGGGAAAGAGCCTGGAAGACAAAGTGGTCAAATTCATGAATGTTGATCCTATTGTGCTTGAAGAAAAGGATTTGGCCGATAAGGAAATCATCGAAAAGAAGGTTCTAGCCCTGCAGAGGAAAACCGAAACCAATCGTTTTATCCCCATAGTGGATAAAAATAAGCGGATCATTAAGTTGGTATTGTGTTCGGATCTGATTAAAGCTTTGTCGAACGGAGAACCGCTGGAAGTGCGGCAGGTTTTGATAGCTTGAGGAAAAAATAGAATGGCAAAAGTTTTAGTAATTGCCCCGCATATGGATGATGAGGTTTTAGGCTGCGGCGGCACTATTGGCAAGCACGTAAATAATCGTGATGCGATCCATGTGATTATAGTGGCCAACCGGGTTTATGGCCATAAATATGATGCAAAGAAAAATGAAAATGAAAGGTCGCATGTGCTTAAGGCCAAGAGCATTCTAGGCTATGAAGATATTACTTTCCTGGATTTTCCCGACGAGCAACTGGACGGGATGGTTCAGAATATCATTATTCCCCTTGAAAAACATATGAATAAATTGAAGCCCGATACGGTCTACGTGCCGTTCCGGGGCGATAATAATCAGGATCACCGAGCCATATACGATGCGGTGAGGGTAGTTATCAGACCGGGGGCCACTCCGTTCATTAAAAATGTTTATATGTACGAAATCTCATCCTCCACCGAACAATCCCCGCCGCTTCTGGGAAATGCTTTCGTTCCCAATTATTATGTCGATATCAGCGATTTTATGGATGATAAATTAAAAGCACTATCCTGTTACAAAACTGAGGTCAGGAAATATCCCCACCCCCGATCTTTGGAAGCGGTAAAAATCTTGGCGCAAAAGCGCGGAGTGGAAATTGGATTTAAATATGCGGAGGCATTCATGTCTTTAAGAGGGATTTGGAAGTAAATATGCAATTGTTTGATTGGTTAAGAGAGAAGATGTTGAGAAATTATAATGACACCAGAGATTATATCAGGGTTTCCGGCAGAAGAAAGGCATTCAGATTTTTTATGAGACGGGGCAATTTATTCCTTCAAATAAAAGATCGCCTGAAATGGTTCTTGGCTCCCCAATTTAATTATATAGTAGATTTTCCTACCCACTTGGAGGTTGAGGTGGCGGCAAGCTGCCAGATGCGGTGTCCCATGTGCAAGAGGGAACAGATGCCTAAGGATAAAAAACAGGGATTGATGGATTATGAATTGTATAAAAAAATCATCGATGAGGCCGTGCAGAGAGAGGTGTTTTCGGTAAAACTATCCTGGAGAGGGGAACCGCTGTTAAATCCTAAGATATTTGAAATGATCAGATATGCCAAAGATAAGGGAATAAAAGATGTCGCTTTTTTGACCAACGGGGAGCGCCTGACCCCTGAAACATCTAAAAAACTGATCGAATCGGGCCTGGATTGGATGAGCATATCTGTAGATGGGATGGGGGAGACTTATGATCGTATACGTTGGCCTGAAAACTTTGAGGGAATAGTAAAAAAGCTGAGAGATTTTAAGGAGTTGAGGGATAAATCCGGGAGCAAAAAGCCCTTGATCCGGATCCAAACCATCTGGTCGGCGGTCAAAGAGGATCCCGACAGTTATTTCAGATATTTTGAAAATATAGGGGACAAGGTTTATGTAATCGCGGACCAGCAGAGATCCGATTTGGCGTCTTTCCCCAGGGTGCCGAAATATAAATGCCCCATGCCCTGGCAGAGGATGGCTATCGGATGGAACGGCCTGGTCATGAAGTGTGTTTGTGACTACAACGAATATGAGATCATCGGGGATGCCAGGGTGCAATCCCTCCATGAGATCTGGCATGGAGAAAAAATCAGCAAATATCGGGAAGTTATCAAAAGCGGGGGAATATATACCCTTAAGTCGTGTGCCACCTGTAATGATACAGGCAGGATGAAAGATCTTGAAGTGCAAATATTAGGAAAACCAGTGAGGTTGAGTTTATATATAAATCAGGATATCCCCGTAGACAAAATCGAGGCCCGGCCTCCTAAGGCGGTTTATGAAAAAACTAAAGGGTAAAGTTGCAGTAATAACCGGGGCGGGTCGGGGGATAGGGCGGATACTGGCGGAAGGTTTTGCGAAAGAAGGCGCCAGTTTGGTCCTAATAGCTCGGACCCTCAGTGAACTTAAGGAAACCGCCAAACAGGCCGGGAAACAGCAAAAGGATATTTTACTTATTAAGGCCGATATCTCAAAAGAGAAAGAAGTTGTCAGGGTTTCCAGGAAAATTGGCAGGAAATACGGGGCGATCAACATTTTGATAAATAATGCCGGAGTACTGGGTCCCTTGGGAATGATCACTGACAGCAAAACCGAGGATTGGATGGAGCCCTTAAAAATCAATTTGCTAGGGACCTATTTGTGCACCAAGTATTTGCTTCCCTTAATGTTTAAAAGCGGCGAAGGGAAGATTATAAATCTCTCCGGGGCGGGAGCAGCTTATCCGAAACCGTGGTTCAGCGCTTATGCGGCCAGTAAAGCAGCGGTAATCAGACTTTCCGAAAATCTGGCGGAGGAATTAAAAAAATACAATATCCAGGTCAATGCCCTGGCTCCCGGAGGGGTAAGTACCCGAATGCAGGAGAGGATCATGAATTCTGAGATTGTGCCGAAAGACACTATCCGGGAAGCAAAGGAAATCTTATCCGGGGGCGGGACCCCGCCCTCTCGCATTATTGATCTGGCGATATTTCTGGCGACGGAAAAGTCAGCCAGGTTGACGGGGAAATTTATACACGTGAATGATCCCTGGAGGGATTGGTCGAGGTCGGATATAGATGAAATAAATAGATCGGATCTATATACCTTGCGAAGGATAAATCCAAAATGAAGAAGATCGGCTTCCGGGTTGATACCGGTAATATTGTCGGCTCCGGTCATTTGATGGAAATATTTTCCATATATAAAAACATGCTTGATCGGTTTTCATTCAAGCCGCTATTTATAACCGTAGGGAATGATTATATTGCCGAAAAACTGCAGCAGGCGGGGATTGTTAAGGAAAGTATATATTATTTCAGAAAAAGAGTCAGCGCTGAGGAATTAACGGAAGAGGAAGACATTGAGGAAACCGCAGCCATCCTTAGGGACCGGGAATGTGAATATCTGATAATGGATCTGCCCAACCGGACCGATGAATATTATAAAGGAATGACGGAACGGCTTAAAGGCAGTGTGGCCATACTTGATAATGATAATCCAACTGAAATTGCCCCAACCCTGGTGGTTAACTTTTCCATAACCCAGGATGCGGATTATTATGCTCGGCTTAATAACAATTACAAGTATCTGATAGGGCCCCGATATGTTCCGCTGAACGAGAATATATTGAAACATAAAGCCAAAGAATCGGCGGAGGAGGTGGAGACCCTGTTCATCAATCAGGGAGGCAGTGATCCCTACGGATTGACCAGGATGATAATTTCTGCATTGGAAAGAACGGAGGGCCGCTTTAAAGTGGATATATTGATCGGCGGATTATTAAAACCAAAACACCGAACGGAAATCAAGGAGAAGGTGGCTAAATCGATCAAGCATGAATATCAATTGCATGAAAATATTCCGCAGGAAAAAGTCTATACATTAATGGAGAGAGCGGATCTGGCCATTTCTGCAGCGGGGAACACCTTATATGAACTAGCTTATTTCGGCGTGCCGTCCTTAATGATTGCACCCCGCCGGGAATTTTTAAGGATAACCAAAGATTTTAGCCAGTCAGTCGGCAATATAGACCTGGGGATCAAGGATAATATAAATGAAAATATATTGAAAGAAAAAATCAGCGAATTGATAGGAAAAGCCGAATTGAGAAAAGCCATAGCCTTTAAATTAAAAAAGCTGGTGGACGGCCGGGGGACGGAAAGGATATGCGATCGGATATATAAAGTAATTTTTTGTGAGAATTAAGATATGATCAAAACCGCTCAACCCTATTTTAAAAACAAGAGGAAGATATTGAAAACCCTGGGCCGGATATTATCATCCGGGAGGCTGATGGAGGGCGAATATGCCAGGCAATTTGAAAATAATTTCGCGCAGTATTGCGGAACTAAATATGCCGTAAGTGTCAATTCCTGTACTACCGCCTTAGAGATAGTATTGAGATATCTTGAGGTAAAGGATCGTGAGGTCATTGTTCCCACCAATACTTTCATTGCCACTCCCAATGCCGTGGTATTTGCCGGTGGAAAGCCGGTATTCGCGGATATTGAACCTCAGACCTTTTGCCTGGATCCCCTCGATTTAGAAAAAAGGATTACCAAAAAGACCAAAGCAGTGATCCTGGTGCATATCGCTGGTTTTATCTCTCCCCACATGGAAAAGATAAAAAGTATTTGCCGGGCTTATAAGATTAATCTGATCGAGGATTGCGCCCATGCCCACGGGGCGGAATATAAGGGCAAAAAGGCGGGAAGCCTTGGGATTGCCGGATGCTTTTCTTTTTATCCTACCAAGATCATGACCACCGGGAATGGCGGCATGATCACTACGAATTCCAGCGAGCTTAATGCTTTGGCGAGAAGCTTGCGCGTTCATGGACGGGGAGAAAGCCTCTCCCATATCGTAAACCTAGGAAATGATTGGTTCCTGGATGAGATCCGATGCGCCATAGGCCTGTATCAGCTTAGGGAACTGGAGGATATGCTTCGCGCCCGCAGGTCCATAGCGGCTAAATATATCCAGGCGTTAAGGGGCGAGAATCAAATAATTCTGCCCGAGATACCGGAAAACCTGCGGCCGGCGTATTATAAATTCCCACTAACACTTAAGCAGAATGCCGCTAAGCTGAAAAAAACCTTTGTAGCAAAATATAATCTAGAGCTGGAATCGCTTTATTATCCTCCCTGTCATCTTCAGCCGATTTACAGGAATAAATATAGACTGCCAGTGGCGGAAGATATTCTGGGCCGACAGATTTGCCTGCCTATCCATACTAAGATAAAGAAGAAAGATTTTGAATTTGTAGTGGGGGCTTTAAGGAAAGAGCTGAGAAAATGATCATTTCTATACATCAACCGCAATATTTGCCCTGGTTGGGCTTGATCGAGCGGATCGCCCGAAGCGATATTTTTGTGTTGCTGGACAATGTTCCTTACTCAAAGAATTATTTCTATAACCGAAATCGGATAAAAACCGCTAACGGCTGGATCTGGCTGACTATCCCGGTTCTATTTTCCGGAAAATACGGCCAGCTGATAAAAGATATTAGGATCGACAATAAGGTCAAATGGCGGGAGGATCACTGGAAAAGCATCTATTTTGCCTATAAAAAGGCGCCCAGTTTTGAATCATATCAGAAATTATTTGAGGAATATTATTCGAGAGATTGGGAGTCCCTGGCGGAAGCCGGCATTGAAAGTATGCGGATTTTGCTGGAACAATACGGGATCAAGACCCGGCTGGTCCGGGCCTCCGAATTGTCGGCACAGGGACAGAAAGAAGAACTGCTGATCAATATTTGCCGGGAATTGGGAGCGGATGAGTATTTATCCGGTCCCGATGGCCGGAATTATCTTAATTTGGAAGAATGGGAAAGCGCAGGCATAAATGTTGAGTTTCAGGAATTCAGGCATCCTTTATACTCTCAGTTGCAAGGCGAATTCATCCCGCAAATGTCCGCCCTAGACCTGCTTTTTAACTGCGGGGAGAAGAGTTGTCCTATTTTACTGGATGAAAAAGGGGAGAAGGTTGAATGTGTCCTGAAATAAAAATTGGCAATAAAATTATTGGGGGGGGGAATCCCGTTTATATTATTGCGGAAATCGGCTGTAATTTTGAGGACGATTTTAAAAGGGCAGAGGAGATGGTTGTGACGGCAGCCCGAGCAGGGGCGGATGCCGTAAAATTTCAGACCTTTATTCCTGAAAAGCTGGCCAGCAAGGATTCCCCTAAGTTTTGGGATATTGAAGGCTGTCCCGGAGAAACTCAGCTCGAGGAATTCCAGGCCATGCGACTGCTTACGCTGGAAGAGTATAAAAAGCTTAAGGAGCTAGCGGATTGGAATAAGGTGGCCCTATTTTCAACTCCTTCTGATGAGGATTCGGTTGAATTATTGGAAAAGGTAGGGGTCCCGGCCTACAAAGTTTCCTCCATGGACATTACCCATTTCCGCTTGCTCAGTTATATAGCTAAAAAAGGGAAACCGATTATCCTTTCAACCGGGGCTTCAACGCTTGGGGAGATTAAAGAGGCAGTGTCGGTGATCGAATCCCAGGGGAACCAGCAGATCATTATTCTACATTGCATCACCAATTATCCGACAAAAATAGAGAATGTTAATTTGAGGATGATACTGCATCTTAAAAGGGAATTTCCCGAATACCCGATTGGTTATTCTGACCATACGGAAGGGGAGGAATCGATTTTGGTCCTGTCTGCGGCGGTGGCGCTGGGGGCCCAGGTCATAGAAAAGCATTTCACTTTTGATAAATGCCGGCCTGGTTATGATCATCAGATCTCGGCGGATCCTGATGATTTAAAAAGGATAGTGGCCAATTGCCGGGTGATTGAAAAAGCCCTGGGAAAAGAAGCAAAGAGCCCCATTGACTCAGAGGCCAAAGCTAGGAAATATGCACGGCGCAGTCTGGTGGCAACCCGCACGCTGAAGAAGGGGATTGTTCTCGACCGGTCTATGATCGAGATAAAGCGTCCGGGGACCGGAATAACGCCAAATGAAATTGAAAAAGCACTGGGCAAAACGATCATGAATAATATTGATAAAGATAATGTCATAAGATGGGATGATTTAAAATGAAGGTTCTTTTCTTGTATCCTAATACAAGTGGATCCGGAGAGATTCCGATCAGCATAAGTTATTTGCAGAGTATTTTGAAACGGGAAGGACATGAAATTGAAATATTTGACACTTCGGATTACAAATCGTGTTCTTCAAGGCCGGATGAATATCAAATTCATGTGGGTCAATTTAAAACAGTTGAAAAAAGATCAGATATGCCGCAATTATCTTTGAAGGATTTGGATCCAAAAGAAGATATTATCCGAGTGATTAAAAGTTTTAACCCCGGTTTGATCGCTGTGACTTCTTTTACCACGAATTATAAATTCGGCGTATCTTTGCTGAGGGAAATCAAAACGCATTATAAGGATATTTATACAATATTTGGTGGGATTCATGCGACGCTGATGCCAGAAGAGGTTATTTCGGAGCCCGCGGTCGATATGATATGTGTGGGAGAGGGTGAAGAACCGCTTGTGGAATTGTGCAATAAATTGAGTTCCGGCACGGATATCACTTCAATCAGGAATCTGTGGTTTAAGACAAACGGGAAAATAATTCGAAACGAAATGCGGCCTTTAATAAACCTTGATGATTTACCTTATCAGGATTTTGACGGTTTTAACGAATATAACTTCTTCAGGCCTCTAGCCGGTAAAATATACAAAATGGCCAATGTGGACATAAGCAGAGGGTGCATATTTAAATGTTCTTATTGCATAAATCACACATTCCAGAAAAAATTTAAGGGATTGGGAAGTTACCATCGGGAAAAAAGCGTAAGAAAAGCAATTGATAATCTGGTCCATATAAAGAATAAATATGGGGTGGAAATTGTAAGGTTTTGGGATGAGGACTTTACCGTAAGCTCATTTAAATATCTCGAGGAATTCTGCGAAGAATATCGGGATAAAGTAAAACTACCGTTTTTGATTTATGCGAGCGCCAGCACAATGACAGAGGATAAAATCAGGATACTGAAAAAGGCAGGGTGTGTCACGGTCGCAATGGGCATTGAAAGTGGCAATGAAATTATCAGAAGAAATGTTTTGAATAGAAGAATTACAAATGAAAATATCACAAAGGTCTTTCACTTAATAAAATCTTATGGTGTTAGGATTTCAGCATATAATATGATCGGTTTGCCCCATGAAACGAGGAAGCACATCTTTGATACGATTGAATTAAATAGAGTGTGCAGGCCGGATACATCATCAGTGGCATTTATGGAGCCGTATCCGAATACTGAAATATATGAGGATTGTGTTAAAAATGGTTACATTGAGCCGGGATACACGCCAACATATGATTTCTTTACTCCGCATATAAAGGAATTGTTGATATCCCATAAAGAATTAAGGGGATTGATTAAAACATTTACCTTGTATACAAAAGTGCCATGGTTATTTTATCCGTTAGTGAAAATATGTGAGATGGATAATTTAATATCAAACATTATATTTAAATATTTAGTTAAGCTATATGGGGGACAATGATATGATACTGGGTATAATTCCTGCTAGAGGGGGAAGTAAAGGTATTCCCCGGAAAAACATAAAGATGCTAGCAGGTCGGCCACTGATAGCCTGGACCATAAAGGCATCTCAGGAGGCAGAACTTTTGGATGAAATATTGGTATCCACTGAGGATGAGGAAATAGCGGAAGTGTCTAAAAAATACGGAGCCAGGGTCCTTCTCAGGCCGAAAGAGTTGGCGCAGGATGAGACTTCAACTATGGAGGTATTGCAGCATATATTACAATTGAAAAAAGCAGATATACTTGTTCTTTTGCAGCCGACTTCTCCTGTGCGGAATGCAGGGTTGATTGATGATTGCATCAGAAGGTTTATTGATTCCGGGACTGACAGTTTAGCAACTGGATTTGTTTGTAAATATAAGGAATATGGAAAGAACAACTTAAGAAGACAAGACATTGATGGCTTTTTCTATGATGATGGCAATATTTATATAATAAAGGCAGATTTAATAAGGGAAGGGGATAGGTTTGGCCATAAAATCGAGAAATATTTTGTGTCCCGGGAAGAAAATATTGAGATAGATGATGGGTATGATTTTTGGATCGCTGAACAAATATTATTAAAGAGGAATATTGGTGAAGCAAGCTAAAATAAGGTCATATTTTAAAAATCATCTTAATGTCTGGTGGCTTAGGCCGGAAAGCGCCCTCTGTGATGCAATATCCTCAATTGAAATATCAAAATATAAAATAAGTCTTCCTTCTTTAGATTTAGGGTGCGGGAATGGAATATTTAGTTTTATAACAGCAGGCGGAGAATTATCCATAGATTATGATTGGTTTATTAATATTGACACTAAAGGATTTTGGTTGGGGAAAGATATTTATGATTATTTTAAAGTTAACAAGTTAAATAAATATATCATAAAGAGGGCAGAATATTCTTTTACTTATGGGTTAGATATTAAAACAAATCTATTAAAACAGGCAGCAGCTTTGGGATTATATCAAAATATAATCAGGCATGATGCTAATTCTCCCTTGCCATTTAAAGAATATGAAATTAAAACGGCATTTTCAAATATTATTTATTGGTTAAAGGATGCGGAAAGGTCATTATTGGGAATAAATAAGATTCTTACCAAGAATGGAATAGCCATCTTATGTATACCAAGCAAAAAGTTTTACGATTATTGTATTACTTATCAATGGAAGGACAGAAAATCGGAATTATTACGACTTCTCAATCATGGAAGATCAGATAGCATATATTGGACGGTATCTTATGAAGAATTCTCAAAGATGGCCCAAAACAGCGGTTTTGAAATTGTTGGCTATAAATCCTATCTATCCCCACTAATATTGAAAATATGGGATATTGGACTAAGGCCCCTATCCCCATTATTGATTAAAATGGCCAATATAATGGATCAAAAAGAAAGAAGGGCGATAAAAATCGAATGGATGGATACAGTTATAAAATTCCTACTAAATCTATATGAGATTGAAGAAAGCAGTAAAGAAGAGGGCGGATTTCATTTGTTTGTATTACGGAAGAAATAATGGATAAAGAATATTATTTAGCTACAACAGGCATTTCTGATGTTTGGGACTTAAATAAGGTCTTGTTAATGCTTGGGCCTTGGTGTATGACCAACCCTAAAAATTGGGAATATTTTAAGGGTCGCGAATTCCTCACCGTTGATCCGCTGTGGAACTCGGCGGAAAAGGTGAAAGAGGCGAATAACTATTGTTATCAAATATATTGTGAAGCCTGGCCTGAAATAACACGCGTTATGAATTTGATTCATTCGGTAAATTATCCTGAAAAATATTGGAAAGTGTTAATAGGGCCTTGGCTGTTGCATTTTATCGGGGTGCTTTATGATAGATATATGAGAGTTAAAAATGTCAGAACAGCTTATCCTGATATATATACGCATGTAATTGAAGATGGGTATGATTTGTCGCCCGAGAATATGCAGGACTTTTACGGGAAGATAATATCAGATTTATACAATTTTCAATTAATTAGTTATATCTGTAAACATCTGTGCATCAATAGGATTGGAGTTAAATTGGATGATATTAAGAAACTAAATAATGGTGCAAAGCGGAAAAATAACAGAAAGAATAAAGTCCTTAAATATATAGCCAATATGCTCAAGAAAATATTATCCACGATTACTGTCGGCCCAGTCGTGCTATCCGATATGTACCATTTAAAATTGAAGGATTATCTGGCATTAAGTATAAAAACAAAGTTCAGATTAATTAAATATATGATATATGACAATGAAGGGATAGCCTCAATTTATTATTCTAAAGAGAAGCGTAAAGCTATGGCATTCCAAAAGGATATTTCGGAGTTTGAGAATATGTTGTTTGATATTTTGCCATGGTCTATGCCAAAAGTGTATATTGAGGGTTTTAAATCAAATCAGTATAAGGCCCTAAATAAGAATGAGCAGATAGAGGTAATAGGTTCGGCCACTGGTTGGGAAGCGAACGAAGAATATAAGTTTTATGCCGCGAACATATTGGCGAATAAAAAGAAAATAAGCTTGGAATTTCAGCATGGCGGGGGGTATGGTACATCTGAATCTCTTCCGGTAGAAAATATAGCAAATGAAAAAGACATATTTTATGTGTGGGGATGGGGCCAAAATGCTGGCAAAAAGAGAAATCTGCCGTCTCCGCATTTATCCAGATTAAAAAATAAGTATTGTCGGCGATATAATAAGGTTCTTTTTGTGTCAACCACCCAACCCAGATATCATTACAGATTCTCAAATGGGAGTATGCCGGAAGCGCATATTGAATATTTAGATCACCAGAAAATGTTTCTAAATGCAGTGCCAGATTATATAAGAAGGGACATTGTTTATCGTCCGCACATGATAGATTTCGGGTGGGGTGAAGGGAACAGAATCACGATAACATTTCCCGAAATTAAAATTATAAAAAAGGGAAAAGCAGTTGATCTTATGAAAAAAGTAAAACTGGCCATTATTGACCATCCGCTAACTTCATTTTTGGAGGCCTTAGCCATTAATGTCCCAACCATATTATTTTGGGATCATGATTTATATATAATGCGGCCGGAAGCGGAAAAATATTTCGAGCTATTAAGAAAATCAGGAATTTTATATAAATATCCTCTTGAAGCAGCAATAAAAATGTTGGAAGTATATAAAAATCCGCAAGAATGGTGGGAAACCCCGGAAGTACAGGCGGCCCGAAATATTTTCTTGGAACATTATGGTTATTCCAGGAAAGACTGGATGGATTGCTGGATAAAGGAATTAAGCTCATTGGTGAGTAAGACCCATGTTTAATAATATTTTTAGAACAGAAGAGCATACTTTAAAGAAAAGATATTTTTACAAATTATCCTCCAATTTATGGGGATTGCTTGCCGGATTGGTGACCATGGTGATCATTCCCCGCGCCCTGGGCCCTGTTGCTTATGGCGATTTCAATTTTTTAACCAATGTGTTTAACCAAGTAGTCGGTTTTTTGGATATGGGGACCTCGACCGGTTTTTATGCCAAATTGTCCCGAAGACAAAAAGAACCGAAGCTGGTCTGGTTTTATCTTAATTTTGTAGGAATAGTGGTCATTATTATTGGCCTCTTCATGGGTATAACTTATTTTACAAAATTATATAAAATACTCTGGCCGGGGCAATTGATTTTCTTTGTAGGTTTGGCGGCGGGCTGGGGGATTTTAACCTGGGTATCGCAGATCTTCAGCCAGATGGCCGACGCTTACGGCCTGACCGTGCCTGCGGAAATAGGCAAAGTCATGCAGAGGGCTTTAACTGTGATCTTAGTGTTTTCATTATTCATGCTGGGCGGATTGAATTTGGCCAATTATTTTTATTTGCAGTTTTTATTATTAGCGGTTCTTATCGGAATATTTGGATTAATAATATATATTAAACAGCCCCATTTCCTGGTTAATCGGGGATTGGATGCTTTAACTACTAGAAAATATATAAAAGAATTTTATGAATATTGCCATCCTTTATTCCTGTACGCCTTGGTGGGGATGCTGGTGGGTATCATGGATAGATGGATTTTGCAGTTCTTTGGGGGCAGTATTCAGCAAGGATTTTTTGGTTTGTCCTATAATCTAGGAGTTTTCTGTTTTCTCTTTACCGGTGCCATGACGCCCCTACTCATGAGGGAGTTTTCCATTGCTTACGGTAAATCCGATTTGCCCAAAATGGCGGTCATGTTCCGCAGGTATATCCCCGTTCTATATTCAATTGCCGCATACCTGGCTTGTTTTGTGGCGGTTCAGGCGGTTAAAGTGGTTCAGGTATTTGGCGGCAAGAATTATGCGGCCGCGGTCGTTCCGGTGGCCATTATGGCTTTTTACCCCATTCATCAAACTTACGGACAGCTGAGCGGATCGGTGTTTTTGGCTACGGGCCAGACTGTCTTATACCGAAATATCGGTATAATCTTTATGGTGCTGGGCCTGCCCTTGACTTATTTTTTGATCGCCCCGGCCGCTCTGGGTGGGATAGGGGCGGGGGCCTTGGGCTTGGCGTTGAAGATGGTGATCCTGCAATTTGTGGCAGTCAATACCCAATTATATTTCAATGCCAAGTTATTAAAGCTCTCCTTTTTAAAATATCTGGGGCATCAATTGCTCAGCCTCCTTTTCTTTTTGGTTTTGGCCGGCCTGGCGGCTTTGGGCATAGATCAATTCAAACTGAACCCGGTTTCAAGTCTTATAATTTCGGGGATTTTATATTCGGGCTCGGCGATATTGATTATTTATCTTTTTCCGCAGATAGTGGGGTTAAAGCGAGATGACTTCTCTTTTGTCATGAAGTATCTGGCAGGAGATAAAATATGAAAATTGTCAGGTTTAAATTGAACAAGCAGGAACCCGCCCAATTCGGTTGTTTGGAAAAAAACCATATTTATGGTCTGGCGGGTGATCTTCTGGAGGGGGCGGGGTGGGGTCCTTTGATAGCTTCATTAAATGAGGTAAAGCTTCTGTCTCCCTGTTTACCCCGGAAGATTATTGCCATAGCACTTAATTTTCCGGGCATCGAAGGTTTTTCTCCCCAAATGTCCGAGCCCCTGGTTTTTATCAAACCGGGGATCTGTGTTGCTGATCCGGGGGATTTAATTGTCAATCCCTTTCCCGATCTTCCCTGGTGGGGGGAGGCGGAATTGGCAGTAGTTATAAAGAATAAATTAAAAAATGCTTCGGTTGAACAAGTAAAAGAGGGGATTTTGGGATTTACCATCGGTAATGATGTCACAGTGGAAAATGTGGAGGGGAGGGACCATCATCTGGCGCGATCCAAATGCCCGGATGATTTCTGCCCCCTGGGCCCCTGGATAGACACAGATTTTGACGCCAGGGATTGCCTGATTGAGGCGGTTCAGAACGGGGAAGTGATACGCCGGGCCCGCTCCAGCCAGCAGTTCTGGCAGTGGCCTAAAATAATTTCCCGGCTTTCGACTTGGATAACCTTGGAACCCTGGGATGTGGTATTGACCGGCAATCCTCCGGATACGGTGGGAATGCGCTATCTTGAGGATGGGGATGTGTATGTTGCTCGCATTGAAGGATTGGGTGAATTGACCAATACTTTTACCATAAAAGGGAGGAAATAGAATGTATGATTTTTATTTTGGGACCAAAGAAGATATTAAAAAAGATGAACAGAAGTTTTTAATCGCGGTTAAACGGATGATGCCCAGATGGGTGAATTCCTTGCCGGATTCGGAGTTTTTAGCGCTGGCTAACATTATGGATGAGAGGGGGAAAAGTCTTCAGGCCAATCAAAAGTTGGTCATAGTAGAAACCGGAGCCGGAGCCAGCAGCTTGGTCTGCGCGTTTTATGCCTTAAAATATGACGGCTTGGCTTTTTCATGGGATTACAATGGGGAAAAAGGATCCCTTATCAGAACGGTCTGTACCGAGACCATGTGTAATTACTTCCGCAAACATATAGATAATCACTGGAAGCTGGTGGCGCATGACAGCCTTTCTCCCTACCTTGGTCTGCCGATATTAAAAGAACTGGTGGATCACGTGGATGTATTTTTCCATGACAGCGAACATGTGTGGAATACCGTGCTGGGAGAGCTTGAAGCGGTTGACCCTATGCTGGTTGATGGATCGATCGTGGCTCTGGATGACGCCAATCAGGATTTCCTGCATACCAACCTTGCCTATATAAACACTTTCAGGAAAAAACTGGGCCTGGCTGCCGTTCCGTGGCCTGAAGAAAACAAAAGCGAGCCGTTTTATGTGGGAACGGAGAAATTCCTAAAAAGCAACTGGGAAAAGGTCGAATATCTGCCTGATCTTTATAAAGAAAAGTACTTAACTGACCCGTACTTTTCATACTACAACGCGGAATTTGAGGTAAAGGCCAATCTGGGTACCGAACGCACCGAAAAACTGGAGCACCGGTTTGACAGCTGGCGCGTAACAGGAAGGAGAAAATAAATGAGAGCGATAGTCACCGGGGGAGCGGGATTCATCGGTTCCCACCTGGCCAAACGTCTGCTGGAAGAAGGATGGGAAGTACTCGTTCTGGATAATTTATCTTCCGGCTTTCGGCACAATGTCCCTGAAGGGGCAAAATTTAAGTGGCTGGACTTGACTAATGAGGATTGCGTGGTTGAATTGCCAAAGGACGGGGCCGAAGTGGTTTTTCATCTGGCTTCTCATGTAGGTCAAGAATTATCATTTGAGCGGCCTCTTTTTGACCTCAGGGCAAACGCGATTTCAACGATGATCCTTTTAAAATGGTGCCTTGAGAAAAAAGTCAAAAAATTTATCTTTGCCAGTTCCATGAACGTTTACGGCAATCCTTTGGAAGAGAAGGTTTCTGAGATGACCCCGGTCAGCCCTCCTTCGCCTTATGCCGTCGGAAAAATCTCTTCAGAATATTTATGCCGGATCTATCAGAATTTCGGGCTTAATTCCACTTCCTTGCGTCTGTTCAATGTTTACGGGCCGGGCCAGGACATGTCTAACATGAAACAGGGAATGGCCAGCATCTTTATGACCTATGTGGCCAGGGGAGAGCCCATCCTGGTTCGAGGGTCCAAAGACCGCTTTCGCGATTTCATCTACGTGCCGGATGTGGTTGACGCTTTCTTCCGCTGTATGGATAAGCGAGCCAACGGGAAAATTTATAATGTCTCGACAGGTAAAAAAACCTTTGTCTGGCAGTTGCTGAATGAGATAGCCAAAGCTTTTGGGCATGATCCTGAAAAATATCCCATTACTTTTGGGGAAGGGACCCCGCAAGATCAGTTCGGCATATATGGTGATTCAACCCTGCTTCAAAATGATCTAAGCTGGCAACCCAAAATAAAACTAGAGGAGGGAATACCCGAAATGGCCAAATGGGTGAGGCAATATGGCAACATCTAAAATCATAATCGGCATTCCAGCCAGAATGGGGTCCTCCCGCTTTCCCGGGAAGCCCCTGGCCCGGATCCTGGGGATCCCGATGATAGAGCATGTGTATAAAAGATGCCAATTCGTAAAAAATGTGGAGGATATCTTTATAGCCACCTGCGATGAAGAGATATTAAAAGCAGTGCAGGATTTTAATGGTAAAGCATTCATGACACCCAGGGAAATTCCCCGGCCGGCCTTGAGGGTGGCGGAGGCAATTAGACAGCAGTCCTTCGCGGATGACGATATCATCGTGGTGGTGCAGGGGGATGAGCCGCTGGTCCATCCCGGAATGATCGATCTGGCGGTGGA
>Ga0315293_10002235_pt1 | contig 18675 bp, 18 predicted proteins | sample YL17G13_20_MG_FD_203071 | JGI IMG/M metagenome (GOLD analysis project Ga0315293, IMG submission 203071) | Sediment microbial communities from Yellowstone Lake, YNP, Wyoming, USA - YL17G13_20 | ecosystem: Environmental > Aquatic > Freshwater > Lake > Sediment | place: USA: Wyoming | collected... | reverse complement strand
GAATAACATACTGATTACTTACAATATGGTAAGACTCTTTAACATTTTCAACAATTGACCCTGAGACAGCCCATGTACCATTTGGCCAAATGTCCTGAATAGATTTTAAAACATCCTCCAAAATGGGGGCATCAATAATTGGATTTTTACAATCAATATCAAAATATAGTTTGTGTGGGTATGAAGATATGACCTCGTAGATTCCGTGGTTCTTTGCGATTAAATCAAGTATTTTATCAGATGAGCACTGACCCCACATTTTGCCAAGTTTCTTGGTCTCACTCAGTACTATAACGGTTCCCTCCTTTTTATTATCGATAACGTATTTCATTGCTCCTCCATTCTCAGATGCGTTTTTATACCAATTCATTCCATAAGAAACAATAATTTTAAGTTCGGGGTCGGTGGAAGTTGTCATCGGGCGTTATAAATAATACAAAGATATTATTTCTAAATAGTTTTTCATTTAAACTTATATATTCTCCTAAATATTATGGGTCCAGGAGGATTTGGCGGAAAATGGCAAACTCTTTATTTCGCCAATAGTATTTTTTGTTGTTTGCTCTGACAATCTCATTAACATAGTCGCGATTATCTTCGACCCATTTCTTTTTGACCTCTTTGACCCTCTCTTTATTGTTGTTAATCCATTTGGCAGATGCTCTTTTTTGAGCGTCGGAAGTTTTTGACATTTCTATATATAACTATCAGATATTTCTAAATCCTTTTGAGAATATATTTTTCCTAAATAATCTTGGCCGAGGAGGATTGAGAGGATTTATAGCCGTCGGGTTTTGATGGCAATGCGACGAAGTCGCTGGTCTCTGGCGGTTCTAGAACCATGGGTGGTGCGAAGACGTTTCTAAGACGCTCAAAATAGTTTAATGTGATTATGCGGTTCTGTCTTTCTTGTTTGCTAAATTGGGGCATTATATAGTAAGCCTCTATATTATCTGTGCCAACAGAATATATTATCAACAAAAAAGATTTCAATTTTTAAGCTGCTCTAAATCCTTTAATATGCTTTTTTCGCTCTCTGGAATATTTTTCCAATTCAACCAAAACCAAAATCTTTCAAAACAGCCCATATATATATGCCTCTATTATCTATGCCAACAAAAAACATTCTCACTATAAATATGAAATGCGGAGCGGCGCTTGTTTGGCATTGGAATGACTATGTCAGCGCACCACCCGATAACCCGCCGATACACTTCGTATATTTCGTTTGATACAACCACGCAGTACCAGCCGCCCTTCATTAGCCCCCGCCATGAAAGCAAACATACAGTCTCATAAAAAACATTCCACTCATCTTTGGTGCGATATGGCTGGTCGGTATACCTCTCAATGTTATAGAATGGCGGTGAATAGAATACCATATCATAGCCCACCGAGTAGTAATCAAAATCAAGACAAGAAACCCAGTTCATATCGATTTCTGTGGATGAGTGCTTGTGTAGTTCGTGTATCATTTTCATATATGGCTCTTTGAGCGCCACATTGGTTTCGCAACCAATCCACCTTGGCACAGAATAAGCACAAGCGGCTGTCAGCAATCCACCCCATCCAGCACAGGGACAGAGCACGCAAGTGGGTTTAAATCGGTCGAACACAGACATTGCGATGTGAGGCTGTAATATGTTTATCGACCCAAAATAGAAGTTGAAGATACGATACAAAACCCACACTTCCTCTCTCCAAGGTTCGTTATCGTGGTAAAACAAAAGCATCTTTTGGACGTAGCCCTTTGAGAGGACGTTATCTTTGTTTGCTAAAAAATCAATAAACGAAATACCGGAACGCCCGACAGTGTTCATCCTCTCAGCGTGGGTGAAATAGTTTACAAAGTCGGCGCCAACTCGCAATCGCATTTTTGGATTTCCTCTAAATAATGCCAGCTGATAGAAATCTAAAATAATTTGTTCGTGGGTGAGATTTGGATAAATGAGTCTTGAAATTGCTAAATTGTCCATTTTAATAGAGGGAGAGAGAAAATTAAAAACTTCCAACTATGTGTTTGTAAAATTGGCTTGGGGACTTTTTAAAAATAATGAAAAAGTATCTGCCTCTCCACTTCTTGATATTACATACTACAATATCATGAATATACCATCCAGTCTTTTCCATTTCATCCAATCGCTTTGGTGTCAGAGTTGCAAAACATCGGTCATTACTAAGAAAGGCGATTCCCTTGTTTGCCTTGGCAGTATAGTATTTCAATAGTTTGAAAAATGCATTTTCTCTCTTCACCCCGTCATCAAGCTTAAATGGTGGATTAGTAATCACCCAATCAATGTCGCCCGTGTAATCTTTATAATCACGTCCCTCGGTTATTTCCGTCCAGTCTTTCTCAACAAAATCTGGAAATGAATTATAAAATGCGCCCTCTCCGCGGAATGGTTCAAACACTTTATCGCCGTGGCATAAATCTATATGCTTAATCAATTCTTGACAAAGTGCTTGTGGCGTTTGGTGAAAATAGTATACATCGTTTTTCTCCATTTTAATAGAGGGAGAGGAAAAAACAGAGGCTGAGCCCCGAAGAAGTTACTCTTTATCGTGGATTTTGATATAGTTTTTAGCTTGGGCGACGGAGGAGCCCATTGCCTCCATATCTTTTTCCATCCTCTCGGTCTCTTCCATCAACTCTGAGTACTTACTTGTCAAATAGAAATGACGTAATGAGTTCACGCCCTTGGCCCCGCCAAAGATTTTGTTGAGACGCTGATTAAGAGACACGGCTGATAGAGGCTCCAAGTTTGAATTGAATAAGAGCGTATCGACCTCTCGTGGAATGACAGCAATCCATTTCATAAGAATCTTTTTCAAAGATGCTGGAATCTCCAACACCTGGGTTCCCTTTAATTCCTCGCCGTTCTTCTTGGCGGTCTTAAATCGGTTGAATACAAACAAGTCCCGGTCGAGGTCAACATAGTTCTCATTTTTTTTATCGTAGTTCTGGTATTTACACTCCACATAATCGAGACTACGGCGTGGAACGACGTGGCCATTATAAAGTGAGAGGATGATGTACTCTTGTATTTCCATGAGGTCGGGGACACGGTGCGTCTTCTTCTGGAATAGCGCGTCGGCATTCTGTTTGAGACCAGCTGTAATATCGCGTATCTCATCTGCACTAATGGCTGACTCCTTTAGCTTGTCAGTAAGCTCGCCCTTGTTAGTGTCCTCTCTGTATGTTTTTATATCACTCATCATTTCAGTGCGATATGGCTCGATGGTTGGTGCGATACACACGAGTGCTGCGAGATATGTCTTGCGGGTATTAGCAGACTTCTCGCTGAGGTGGTCCAGTACTTTGCCATAGCGTTTGGTGAACAGTGTGGCATCAGGTTTGTCGCTGGCGCCGAAGGCGCCCTTGTAAACAGAGCGGAGCAAACTGTTGTAAGTCTTTAATGAGCCAGCGCTTATCTTGGGTTTGTTAGTTTTGATTTGGTCGGTGAAGTCCATAGTTGCTATACTATTGCTAAAGACTTTAAGCTGTTTAATTTCTCAATTATTTTTATAAACGGGGCGAAGCCCCGCGTGAGCGAAGCGAACGAACGCCACACTGAAACAAGAGCGGACAGCAAGAGACCACAAGCAAACACGGGAAAAGCAATGCGAGTAGAGCGGGGCGAAGCCCCGCGTGAGCGAAGCGAACGAATGCCACACTGAAACAAGAGCGGACAGCAAGAGACCACAAGCAAACACGGAAAAACCAATGCGAGTAGAGCGGGTTAAGAGCCTTAATATAAACCCGCGTTTGAGGGGGGGTCCAATGTCATTAAAATATTTTATTTAAATAAACCGTTCGTAAAACCGTTTAATTTCGGTTAAATCGGTTTAAATGGCATCTGGTGCGTAAGTCCGCACTGAAAATCAGTTTAATCTGTCATAGATAAACCGCCACACTGGTTTCAGTGTGGCGGTTGTGTGTGTGGCTCACTCCGTTCGCCACGCGGGGCTCCGCCCCGCTATGGGGGCTTCGCCCCCTACATCAATATAGAGAACCAAAACACCACATTAATGAACTTGCTCAGCCCGTAGTATCCAAGCAAAGACCGGATAGCATAGTAAGCATCAAACGACATTATAGTGTTCACAGCAATAATAACCGCACGAGATGCGTTGACTTGTTTTAAGAAACGATTGACTAAATAGTCCTGGATGTATTCCAAGCATTTGTCTTTTATTGCCTGGATTATTCAAAGAACCTTTTTCTTGAACCAGTCAACAACACTGTATGCGCATAACTTCCACGCTGGGTGTTTTATGATATGACCATTATCCCAGAGAAAATCACAATTTTTTTGTAGCGTATCAATGTCAGTCGGTGAGATAGTTCCATAAAGGGATTTATAAATCTGTATCAGCAAAACCTTCTTATCGATTTTAAGCTTATCCGATTTATCACTATTGCTAATTCCGCTGTTTTCAATCATATTGCACACAAGGGAAACCAATTCCATATTGTGTTTGTTCTCACGAATCTCTGCGGGCAGATTCGTTATTGTGTCAAGAATACGCGCATGGACTTTGGCTATTTTTGCTTCTTTCCAAAGTCCGTTCCGAGGTTTGATGAAAGAAAACGTAGACATTATAGAGGATACAAAGATTTTAATTTATCCGATGCGGGTCCAACTAACATTTGTAACCAACTCTGTGTTTGTTCCGCTAGTAACAGTTGAACGAGCATTTACATAAATCGTTGTAGCAGCAGTGACAGAGACCACACCTGTGATTGTCCCTCGCTGTCTTGCTTGTGCTGACGGTGCTGTCTCATCTATTTGTTCAAGATATGTTAATCCTGGAGCAGCAGCAGTGTTGCTTGCGCTTGTTAGAGATACAACTACTTGTTTTAACTCAATCGTATTTGCTGCGTTAGATGAAAACTGATAACCACATATAACCAACCACACACCCTTTGATGGTAAGCTAAAATTACTTCTTTCAGCAAGGGCATTTGTCATAGGGTCCGTAGTTGTTGTTTCTTTATCAGTATAACCCAAAGCAGAGCTGTTTATTGGTGGATAAGTGTCTTGCTGAACGAATAAATTAGTAGTAACATCCACCCTAGTATTTTCAATAGTCAATTTATTAGCAAAATTATTTCTGAATCGTATAATACCAGCAGTAGGCAAGTCAAACGTGATATCGCTTGCTACCACATCTAAATCACCACTCGTCGCCGTGATTAGAATGTTTTGAGCTGCTGTCAGAAGTAAATCAGCATTCGTCGCTATGATTAGCACGCTTTGAGTTCCGGTAATGCCAACATCATTTACTGCGGTAATAGTCGTATTTGTGACGCTGTCAATTGTTACAGCACCAGCACTATCTAATTTCAATGTAGATGCTCCTCCATTTGATTTGATTGTGTTTATTCCATTATTTACACCTTGAAGAGACAAACCAGAAGTAGCTCCTCCTGTGGCGCTTAATCTCATTAAATATCCAGGTCTAGTGTTGTTTTCTAATGACAAGTCGGTTCCTGTCGTTACGCTAGTGTGAAGAAAAGAAGTTGCTGCCGATACATTCGTAGTCATTGTAATTTGATTGCTTGATGTAATAATGTCATCTGCTGCTGTAATTGTAATATCATTCCCCGTCCCTGTTGCTGTTATTGCTATTGCTTGTCCGTCCATCGTAATATTTGCAGAAGCATTAATATCTAATAAACCACAATTAATTTCTGTTTCACTTGCTCCTGAACCAAGAGTAAATTTCCCAACGCTTGTAATGTCAATAGTTGATGCTGAATCTGTTGTCATAGCACCAGAAGCATTAATATCTAATAAACCACAATTTATTTCCGTTTCACTGGCTCCTGAACCAAGAGTAAATTTGCCAACGCTTGTAATGCCAATGGTTGATGCTGAATCTATTGTCGCAGCACCTGTTGCGTTAATATCCAAAACTCCACTATTTATTGTGGTTTGTTGTAGACTTAAAAATGTGCTATTTGCGTCTGATGTAATAAATATATCACCGAGTGCGGTTGAGGTTTGTATTGTTATATCATCCGAGGCGGTCATAGTAATAGTTGAATCTACATCTATTGTCGCAGCACCTGTTGTAATAATATTCAAAATGCCACAATTAATTTCTGTTTCACTTGCTCCTGAACTAAGAGTAAATTTCCCAACGCTTGTAATGTCAATAGTTGATGCTGAATCTGTTGTCATAGCACCAGAAGCATTAATATCTAATGCGACACAATTTATTTCCGTTTCGCCACTACTAGTGAGCGTTGTTGTCGTTCCAGATTGGATTAATGTTGAAGTGGTTGCTTGGACTTGGATTCCAGCATTTAAAGCATTCAATGCAAGTCCGCCTGATTGGATTGTCATAGCCCCTGTATTATCATCAACACCATTGCCTTGTTCTTGAATAATCTGTCCATCAAATTGCCCAACGAATGCTGTATCACCAATCATATCTATTCGAACTATGTTATTTGGCGCATCTTTAACAAGTGCTATTTCCTGTGTAAAACCAGAAGATTTCAAAAACTTTGATGTTGGAATATAACTGGTTTCCAGTGTTTGGTTCATTGATTTCATTAATGTTCGTGATGTTCCTAGTCCATTCCCATAATACCATTGAAACGCTGAGTCAGCATTACCATCTATTTCACAGTTCAAAAACTCGCGACTTGTTGCTCCGCTGTCAGTCCAAAATCCCAAATAGTCATAATCATTCCCTGTGTTATTATCATAGAGAACCAGTTTCTTTTTAGATGCTAATAGGGTTCGTGTTATATACATTTCTCCTGCGGTTATGGTTGCATCATTTGCTACTTCAAAATTATTATTGACCAATAGAGAATCCATCTGAGATGTGCCTCCTGTGCTTGTAAAAACATTTGTTGTTGAGATTAATCCTGAAGAAGTGATTCCAGAACCAAATACACTTGCCACTGTTTGGTTGAGTTCAACACCTGCAATAGTGCTTCCAATATTGACACGCCCTGAAAATGTGGTTCCTGTTAACGCCGAAAAAGATTGGGTGGTTGTTTTTGTTTGTAAATCTAACACATTTGCCTGAACTGTATTCATTTCGCCCTGTAAAGTTCCAATTGCTGCGTTTTGTGCTGCTTGTCCTGCGTTAGTTGAAATAATTTCAGCAGCAAGTCCTGCCGCTGTTGTGGTTGCCAATGCTAACGCCGCATACGCCACTGGACCATCACCAGCGGGTCCTGCTGGTCCTGTTGCTCCATTGTTTCCATTGTTTCCATTGGGTCCTGTGGGTCCTGTGGGTCCTCCTGATGGTCCGGTTGGTCCAGTTGGTCCCGCCGGTCCTCCTGACGGTCCCGTTGGTCCTGTGTCTCCAGTTGCTCCGTTTGTTCCGTTGGTTCCATTGGTTCCATTTGTTCCTGAGGGTCCCGTTGCTCCCGTTTCTCCCGTAGGCCCCGTCAATACATTTGATACCTGATGAACCGTTATGATTACACTCGGTGTCTCTGGTCTTGTAGGGGATGCTCCCACCGCATTGTGATATAAAAACATATCTAAATCTGCTGAATGCCACGCTATCTGAATATAATCATTCGCTTCAAGGGGAAGCATATAATTATAAGCAGCTCCCAATCTATCGGGGGTGCCTTCCAAAGTATATATGCGATTTGAGTCTGAAATATTGACTCCATTTTTCCTTAACCATATTTGCAATTCATCTGTTCCTCCGTCTATCTTATCTACTTGTGCCGAAAACTGAATATTATAAACACCAGCATTCAACACTTTGATTTGCGAACTGGTCGCACCTATTTGCACTCCATTGTTGCTGGGGTCGCTATTATTAACTGTCATAAAATTCGCACTTGTCGCACCAGCGTTTGCTTGGTCTATATTGCTCCAGAATGCCCCCCAATAACCTATCGTTTCTAAACCAGCGATAATGCCGTCGATTTGCTGTTGGATTGTTTGATTTGTATTGATTCCCTCTAACATATCAAATTGCAAATCACTTATGTCTGGGTCTGATTTAGTCAAAACATCTGTGTTTACCTCATTAGCATTTACCGAAGCCAAATTTGTAAGATAATTATAAGCAGTGAAATCCAAATTATTTATGCTCATTTAATATATCGTTAGACAATATATGCCAAATCTTTCAAATACGAATTACAATCATATTTCTGTTAAAACAGATTCTATGGTTAAAATGCTTGAACAGTTAGCTAAACTGGGCGTTTTCAAAAGTAAACCTAAAAAACGTAAATCCTCTAAATCCGCTTCCGATATACGGCAAGACAACGACATGGTCGGGTCTGTGTCTTCTCTGGAAGGCGAACCTGGGCGTGGAGACCCCAATCTGTTTGCGTTGAGACAGATTGAACCCGGTATGAGCGAACAAGAAATACAGGATGTTCAAGAGAGGAATAATGCGGGGATTGCCGCTTTACGAGCCGAAGTGGCACAACAACGATTGGAGGATGTTCGACAACAAGAACGATTTGTTGGCAGTTTGGCAACAGCAGCTGCTGGAAGATTTGGGCAACTTGAAAGTGGTCTTGCTGATATTCGGTCTGGAAAGTTTGGTGCTTCATCTGAACCAACAAGTCAATCTTCTGTAATTTTACTTCCAAATGTGCAAGAAGAAACTTTTACACAATCATTAAATGAGGGTGGACCACAGGCGAAACCTGCTATTCAAACTGAGTTTTTTGCTGAAAGTGGAGAGGAAGAAGGTATTCCTACAAGTGGTAGTGGTGGTCAGCCTTTCCAACCTGTTGGTAAAATCCAACCTATTGGTGGGGGTAGTAGACCTTCCTTTATTCCCCGTATCCAACCTATTGGTGGAGGTAGTAGACCTTCCTTTATTCCCGGTTTCCAACCTATTGGTGAAATAAAGAAAGGCAAACCTACTAGAAATGAATATTTGCAATTAAATGGACTAGCCCCTCTACCACCAAACACTAAAAATACTACTCTACAAACTATGCGTGATTACTATGACGACTTTTCACAGTCAGTTGGGATTGATGCCGATGAATCATTATTTTCAAATAGAGCTAGCATGTATAAAGATATGGTTCAAAAACTTGATGATTTGATAAATCTTTCTATTGATTAATATATATATGGCCGACTTTGTCAAAGAGAACGAAAGAGAATATGTTATTGATTTAGAAAACTTGCCAGATAGTTTGGTATATAAACTAATAGAGGCTGACTTTACTTATGGACCAGAACGGTTTGGTGTAAACGAGCATCTTCACATTGAATATTACGAACGAATGTTTGAGCGAGCATTTCCTGGGCTTTTACAACAATTTCCTTGCCTCTATTATATAGTCGAAGATTGGCAGCGAGAAGCAACCAAGCGAACACCATTGGAGGAGATTTTAGCCAAGAAAGAACAATAAATATATAATTCAATTATATATCTATGAATGCTATCCCCAATTCAAACCGTCCTGGTGTGTCTCTTTACGATTCTTTACGGGTTGGCTATTTACCTCAAAATAAACAAGGACCCGAGATGGCAAAATATGGTTATCAGATTGATAAAAAGCTGAGCAATGAGAATCAGCAGGTTTATTTTAATCCTGAAAGCAAGAAGCTCCTCTACAATGTCACTGGGTCTCAATCATTAAATGACTGGGTCAACGTGGATGCCAAATTGGCTCTCGGTGGCACTATTGGCAAAGGCATCAAGGCCATCGGGAAACCATTGGAGCGTGGGATTGAGGCATTGCTCCCTTCATCTTGGAGAAACAAGTTTGAGAGAGGATACGAGAACATTGTAGGTGGGTATCGCGATACCGACCGATACAAACAGGCTAACGAAACCTTAAAAAAAGCCAAAGCCAAGTATGCTCCCACTGAAACGGCAATCACGGGCCACTCGTTGGGCGGCCGAATTGTACAGGACATCGCCAAAAAGTCGGACAAGGTGTATGCGCTCGACCCGGGCCAGACCATCGGGCAAAAAGTGAAAGGCAACCAGAATGTCTATCGCTCTGCTGGCGATATTGTTTCACTTGCCTCTGCTGGTTCTAAGAATCTTAAAACGCTTCCCAACCCACATGTCAGGAAAATTATTCCTGCTTTGCTTACTGGCGACCCTAAAAAAATTGGTCTCGCTGCTGCGATAGACGCGTACCACGCACACGACATCGGGAACATTAAGGACTCTGATATATTTGTATAGGTATCCAAGATTATTTAGATAATTAGAATTAAATATTTCAATTTTTTTTATGAAACTATATTATATAGATATGTACCAATCACGAAGTTTAACTTTACGCTCCTATGATATTAATGCGAGTAATGTCAATACAGTATATTTTTCAAATGTAGGTGCCGCTGTTGTAACTGCTGCTGGTTCTGTGGCCGATAACAGAAGCACCATGATTTGGAATAATGTCAATATCCGTCAAGCAATGGGCGACACTTATTATGAGAAATATAATAAGTTCCATATTCGCCTTAATTCATTTTGGCAAGGCCAGTGCACCACTTCTGTTGCTGCCGCAACCGCCGCAACCACTGATGCCCGTTCTGTAAGTATTTATTTGAGTGGATTGCCATTTGAACCAGCTCCTTATAACCAGGGTTCATCGTCTAAAACTGGCAGTAGAGTTCAACTTTGCAATGCTGTATTACCCATTTTAGCAACCACCGCAGGGCAGGGAGTCGGCGCCGTCATAAATTATGCCGACGGACAATCACCTTCTTACACATTTAGCAAAACATCAGATAATCCCACTATTATGATTCAAATAGTTATTGCTAATACACAAACTGCCTATATACCTTTAACCAATCTTCTAATATATGGACATACCGAGTTCATGTTTGAAATTCACGGAATACCTGATGATGAAAGTGCTACAAGCAACAATCCTAATTTAATGAGACGATAAATATTTCGCTAATGCTTATTATAATAAATGTGTATTTATTATAATTTATTTTGGTTTCTTATGTGTTAGATACTGACTTTTTGCAGTATGTGTTAAACCCGTCATCAGACGGCCTTCTCCCGCTTTGTGAGTCGGCATAAAACTGGGATAAATCTTACCACTTGGTAAATAATGGACTTTTCCTTTGGGCATTATAGAGTGTTCTCAGATTTTAATACCGGGCGTACATTACGCCATTTTCTGCAACTAGCACTTGGTCATAAGAGGCAAACGCCGTTTGGAGGATGGTAACGTTTCCAGCGGGTGTGAAATTCGCATTGTAGAAGATATCAGAATTGTTGGTATTCGTTCCGGCGAAAATGGAACTCTTATCGGCATTGGAATACACCTCCATATCCATACCAACGACGAAAGAACCGGAATCAAGCAAACTTGCATCACTAGAACTGGCAATGGTGTTGGGGACATCTAATGCGTAAGAAATCAAATCGACCGAGGGCTGGAAAGCCAAATCGGCAATGGAGCCAAAGCATTTGACAGCCTCAGAATAAAACTCTGGGACCGAAACAGGCGGAGTCGAAGGAAGCACTTCCGCACCCACTCTGAAAGAATAACTGGTAAGACCATACTTGCAGTGGGAGTTGGGATACAATCCATCGGCACCCACGGAGGTTCTTGTGGCGACAAAGAGGTTCTTAAGGGACGAATATTTGGCGGGAATTGCAAAACTGACTTGAGTCCCCGCAGTTGTGATTGCAGCACTGTTGGTGAAAGACCTGAAAGAAGGCAAGACCATCTGCATTGGGTTAGAAGAACCAGCATTGATAGCAGAGATGGCTGAATCAGGGAGTTCTAAGAACTCTCCGCAGTAATTTACGCTACTAAGCGCAAAAATCTGGGCAGTAGCACTTCCAGCAAGAGACATCAGAGATGTTACAACTGTTGATTTCAAAACGATTTCGACACGGAGAGGAGCGGCGGTCATCTGCCACAACGGCAAATATTTCTCACCAGACAAAGCACCTACGAGCGAAATCAAGTTGATAGCAAAGGCGACAGTGGTGGCGGTGGTTGTAACACCCGTGGTGGCACCACGATTTACACCTCGGACAATGGTTCCGGAGGTAACATTATATTGAGGGTTGGTGGCACTGGTGACAGCAAGGCGGCCCTTAACCGCATCGTCGGAAGCCTGAAAATCATACAGGATTTTCGCCAACTGGGCATAGTTATCAATATCTTCTAATAAGTTTGACCCGTGGAAAACCCTAATTCTCTGGATGAAACCGTGAACACCCGCTGACTCGAAAGTAGCAGCAGTGGCGTTCGCAGTCGAACACGAAAGACTTAAAGTGCCTTTTAAATAGGACTCGGAGGGAATGAGAGCAGTGTTGGCTCTTGTGGGAATGTTGATGGTGATTGTCTCACCCATACCGAAGGAGGTGGAGCCTTGCGGTTGGATTTGCGTGAGAAATCTTCGTGCGGGTGCGGACTCAACCTTGGACTGATATTTGAGGTTTGCGGGAATCATGTTATAATATTGCCACAGATAAAAAACATTTGGAATTGTCTAAATGTTTTGCCGAGGATTTATCGTTTCAAAACCCGTCTTTCTAAACCACCAGAAACTTTGCGAACTAAGGCATCCGCCATTTCTCTGGCAACAGGCCGCATCAATAGAGGAATCTTTGAACCAAGTTTCATTTTTCCAAGGGGCATCTTGAAACCCAGCATCTGTTTTCCTAAAGGGGGTTTATAGCCAATCATTATAAGTTATGCCTATATTTTATTCATCGGTGAACTTCACACAATCTAGTTGGAACGTCATTTGGTATTGTATGCCATTCATATTAATAAGACGCGACTCATTATCTAGTAATCGTATTTGGATTTGGTCTAATTTATTCACGTAGAGGTTGGTTCTAAAATTATTGGGGTTGGTATAAGTGATTATGCTAAATGGCGCGACATACACCGGTATTGTTGCCAGGATGTTCTGATTGTATGGTTGCGCTATATTTACATTATATGTCGGAAAGTTTACCTCTACATTGATGGCGCGGATTTGATTCAGATTTACACAGTCTCTTCCATAGAGGAGGTTGGCAGCCGATGTAGTATTCGTTGTTTTACTAAATCCAAGGATGTGATTAATTGTAGAGGCATATATTATAAAATTGCTTGTAGAATGAGTAATCAAGAGTTTGCTGGTTATACTACTATAAGTTATTGTATACGATGCGCCCATTGCTGTTTTGATAGCATCTATAAGTTGGGTTATTGTGTAATTTCCGGGTTGTATGTAGGATGTAGTTGCTGGGTCCCCAATGAGACCAAAGATGAAGGTGTTGTCGAAATCGCTGATGGAATAGAAGGAGTACGGGATACTGGCATTTTGGAGTGAGAGGTAGATGTGATGGCCATCTGGAATCTCAATCACAGGCAAATAGTAAATACTGTTTGCTATGTTATCGCTTACTGTTTCAGAGGCATACCGCGAGTTTAGGTATATTTGAATACTATTAATGTGCTCCATTTACAGTATAGCGAGATTTTGTGTTTCTAAATATCTCCTGGCTTCTTTATCGTGAGTTCATTGAAATTGCGATACAATTTTCCCTCTATGGTATCTATGTCTAGATGCGAATATTCTTTGTCATAAACATATTCAAACAATTGGCGCGCGTCTTCGTCGCGCATCTGTATGAGTTCTTTATTCAGCGAGTCCCACTCCTCTCTGTTCTTCGGTTTGAATATCGTCGCAAACGTCGTTTGCTTCCTGAGCATCTTTGGCATATAGAGGTAAGATTGCAGTGTGAATATAAAGCACGTATTAAGATGGCGCGCTTTTATCAACATCGTATTCAATAATCGCTGAACATCTTTTTCTTTGAGTGAGCTTGCCATATCGTCGATAATAACACAATTGTATTCCATATCATCGTCTTCCTCTCTGTCTTCCTTTCTGGATTTCAATTCATCATACAACTCGTTCAAGTTGTCGCGTGTCAGTTCATTAATCACTTTATCGTGTTTCTCAAACGGGTGCTTGACCACACTCTGGAAACTGATTGCCGGTGTAAACAAATAGAGGTGGTGAAACTTGCGATGGTAAGCACCACCCTTTCTAAACTGATTCAACAGCAAGCTTGTCTTGCCCGATCCACCACTTCCTATCATCAAGTAAATCATTCCATTTCTGCGAGAGATTCCCTCTACAATATCGGGGATGTATTTATCCATAGACTCCTTCACTGGTTTGGTATCTTTGAACTTATCATTGGGTACTTCACTAATATCGAGTGGCATTATAAGCTATACCGAGATATTTAGGGCGTTGTTTAATTACGCCATTTTTATTTTCTCACACTGATATATACCATGGATGACAACGAACCACACGACGATACCGAGCCACTCACCAAACCTAAATCAAAAAAAGAGAGGAGCCCAGCTCAGATTGCCTCTTTTGAAAAAATGAGGGCGGCTGCCAGTGCTAAATCACAGGGCAATAAGACACTCGACCCCACCAAGAAGGCTGTCCTCGCTATGGTAAAGGAGAAGTTGAACGGTCCTCCAAAGAAGGCGGCTCCGCCGCCCGAGTCTGATGAGGAGTCAGAGGAAGTAGAGGAGGTTGCCCCTCCGCCAAAGAAAGTGAAGGCCCCCAAAGTTGTAGAGGAGCCAGTTAAGGCACCCAAGACGAGCAAGTCCCTCCCCTTGCCAGAGGAGAGCGAATCAGAAGAAGAAATCATCATTGTCAAAAAAAAGAAGAAGAAGCCAAAGAAGAAGACCATCATCTATGAGGAAAGCAGCGAATCCGAGGAGGAAGCCCCTCCACCTAAGAAGGAGGCGCGAGCTACCAAGACTCAGCAAAATAAAGCCTCTATGTTTAAAGTGAATCGACCTGAGGAAAAACCTGCTGGCCCAGTTTGTTATTTCGCATAATAGTATATATGGCTTTCACTTACAAACAGAAGTTTAATAAAAAATATGGATTTGAACCTAGCCAACCGCACAGTTTAGCAGACATTAGTCGTATTACCGGTTATAAGAAGTCGGGATTAGATACGATTTTTTCGAAAGGTGTGGGGGCGTACAAAACGAATCCACAATCAGTGAGGAAAGGAATACGGTCCCCTGAGGCTTGGGCTTATGGCAGGACCTACTCTGCCGTCATGGGAGGAAAGGCGGCTAAGATTGATGCGAAACATTTGATTCGTGCTCCTTAATCCATTGTGCTCGTCGCCTCTCTACTTTCTCCAATTCCAGCGTTATTTTGCGCCTACGCCGTTCGGTTGCTGTCATCACAGTTCTGACAACAATTCTCACATTCGGGTTTGGGTGTGGTTCATCACACCGTCTGTGAACTGAGTCATTCACGACATATCCCCGTTTAGCATCTCTTTGTCGTGAGCGCAATTCATTGTATTCATCTTTGTGTGTATCGTACCAGCGCTGCCAAGCTTCATGCTGTTTCTCTGGGGTCTTCATATAATATATCCTCTCATATTATATGAATATTACTAAATCCACTCGTAAGGGCAAACGCTTCCTCGCTACATTCAAGAATGGGACCAAGGTTCACTTTGGCGCCGCAGGCGCCTCCACTTATATAGATAGCGGTGACAAACAGAAACGAGCCGCCTACATTGCAAGGCATCGTGTCAACGAGGACTGGACTAATCCCTACACTGCTGGGGCATTGAGTCGCTTCATTCTGTGGGGTGATTATACCTCCATGGATGGCAACACCGCTGCGTTTAAACGGCGGTTTAATCTTTGAGAACCGCGTTTAAATAGCGGTTTATATTTTGCCAGTTTTTCATTAAACCACGATTCTCAGAGTCGTCGTTTAATTAAGGCGGAACTTGGTGGTTAAGGGAGAATTCGGCAAAGTAGGTTTTTCAAAGGTGGCAAAACTCCGATATTGTCATTTTATATATAGAAAAACTACAATATCGGAAAATCGCCACCTTTAATAATTCCCAAAATAAAAAAAAACTAATTCGGCAAGGTAGGTTTTTCAAAGGTGGCAAAACTCCGATATTGTCATTTTGTTATATAGAAAAACTACAATATCGGAAAATCGCCACCTTTAATAATTCCCAAAATAAAAAAAAACTAATTCTGCAAAGTAGGTTTTTCAAAGGTGGCAAAACTCCGATATTGTCATTTTGCATATAGAAAAACTACAATATCGGAAAATCGCCACCTTTAATAATCTCCTTCATCAACGCATATTTGGTCGTCATCAATGAATACTTTCCCCTCGAACTTCTCGGTAGTTTTTCTTAGAAAGTTCGCACAAAGATTCTCTATCTTAAGAAGCCATTCTTCCATATCTGGATTCAAATGATATAATACGTCCTTCGTATCGCTTATTTTAGTACAAATAATGTTTGCTTTGAAAGCTGTATTTACAATGGATTTATAAATCTGATTTTTGGAACTTGTACTGGAAAGAGTTCTAAACTTAAACTCTTTAAAAATCTGCTCTACCACACCGACAGACATTTTTATTTGTTTTTTAAAAGCTGGCGCAGAAAATAATGATGTCCATTTGTTCTCGTCCCGAATACAATCAAAAACTGTCTTTTCGCCGATGTGGTCAACGAGTCAATCTACAATGCCAAACATATTGAGGTCCCATGCTGCCGCAAGAACTTCATCGTTTTTCTCGTCTGCCTCAAACTTCAATTTGAAATAGTATTTTTTCAACTGAAACTTCATATACATGGGACAATCATTTATCATAATCAAATCCTCAATGGTTCCAGCTGTGATTGAATCAACGTCTTCAATATTCCGATACAAATACTCAAAGTCCGCATTACAATACTCTTGTACTTCTTTGCTTACGTCCTTATCAATTACTATCTTGTCGCGCTTCATCTTGTAGGGGGCCTTCTGACAAAATAGTTCAAATGCTTTTCTGCGTGGGGCCTTATCTTCAATCAAACTGTCCTCATACAATTGATTATAAACCGGACATTTCATATCCTTGCGGTCATCTATATAACATTCTGTGTTGGATTGCTTCCCCATATAGTAGACATCAATTTCATTGCTTGACAAATTGCGGATGCGAGCACTGACTTGAATAGATTGACGAGGTGTAATAAATGATGCCAAAAACATAAAAACCTTATCAAAGCCTGCCATATCATAATTAACACCACAAGTTATAACAGAATTACAAATAACACAGTCATATTGACTCCATGTCTCATTTACATTTTGAAGTCCTTTTTTGATTTTGTCGTCAACATCACTATTATACATAACAACGCGGCAACCTGCGGCGGTTTTTATCATTGTCATAATTTGTTCCATTGAAAATCTACTCGCACCTCCATTTTTGTAGGGATAGAAAATAAAACATTTTTTTCCGCTCTTAATAAATGTAATGATATGCTTCAACGCATTGCTGAGATAGTCTTTATCGTCGTTATCATCCTTATTTGTAGAATGAAATGTCAGCGTTTTTGATGGTCTGATGTTGGCTTGTTGAATAACATTAATTTTACAGGATGGGTCAATAAGGCGCAACAAATTAATAGTTTTCATAGTAATGAATGCGTCAATCAAAATCACCTTCTTTGACCGTAATATCAGATTTTTAAAAATGGCAAATGATTTGCTTTTTTGTTGCATAAAGTCGCCCATAAACGCCTCAACAACGGATTCAATCTCATCAATAACAAGCGTACGATATTCTTTTTCAAAGCTCAAATAATGGAGCGAGTGCGCGCAGATACACAGATTTTTTTCACTGTTCAGTGCGCCTTTTGCCTTGGTCTTCGCATCAAAAGCAAGATACGATTTACAATCCACGTCGGCAGATTTTAAACGTCCAAGAGTTCCAGCAACAAGGGCTTTGTTATGGGCAATCCAGCAAAAACTTGTGCCACTTTTCAAGTAGTCAATTGTCTGTGCAGTTTTACCAGAGCCCATTGTCAAATGTAGAATAGTTGCCTTGTATTCGTCGTCATAGTGTTCTTGTGATAGTCGGTCGATAGATGTTATATCAATGTCGGCTGGTAAATTGAACTGATTTGCGAATGTTGTCATGTGTTGGTCGCGTTTCAATGCTGGATAGTAATATTGTAATAATTTTTTCATTTGACACGGTTGAAATGCTGGAAACTTGTGTAAGTTATTCCACATAGTGCGCCCATCGTGTCTGTCTTCCCAATCAGCCCAAGCCAGATATTCTTGATATGATATTCCATTATAATATGCGAACCGGGCAATATCGTGAATGTATTTATATTCAAAATCGTTTTTATTGTTTTTGTATGGTAGTAAATCCAACATTTGATGTGGTGTCATACCATAAAAGTTTAAATTGTTAGGCGTGGGCAAACTCAAACGTGGCAAACACGCCATATTTACTTTTTTACTTGCTTGTTGGATTGCGATTTGTTCTTTTAATTCTTCCTGAAAATGGCAGTCAATTGGTTCGCAATAGTCTGGTATGAATGAGCAAATAAGATGTTTGCGCCAGTCGTCTCCCCTGATAACTTCTTGTACTCGCCCGTCGGCCTTTGATTGGTTGATACATTTCATATTGCGATTTTGAGTATAGACCTTCCAGTCAAATGCGTCATTTTTTGATTGTAAATATTTTACTGCGGATTTTACCATGTCGCGTTCTGTGTCATTATGAATAACATACTGATTACTTACAATATGGTAAGACTCTTTAACATTTTCAACAATTGACCCTGAGACAGCCCATGTACCATTTGGCCAAATGTCCTGAATAGATTTTAAAACATCCTCCAAAATGGTGG
>Ga0315293_10002233_pt1 | contig 18686 bp, 19 predicted proteins | sample YL17G13_20_MG_FD_203071 | JGI IMG/M metagenome (GOLD analysis project Ga0315293, IMG submission 203071) | Sediment microbial communities from Yellowstone Lake, YNP, Wyoming, USA - YL17G13_20 | ecosystem: Environmental > Aquatic > Freshwater > Lake > Sediment | place: USA: Wyoming | collected... | reverse complement strand
CTGACCGCGTGGCGCGCCTCGTGCTGACCAACGTTGTCGCTTACGATTCCTGGCCGATCGACGATATGATCGCGCTCGGAAACCCCAATTGGCGCAGCAAGTCGCCAAAGGAAATCGCCAACTTTCTGGCCTCGGGCTTGCCGGATGGGATCTTCAACAAGGACCGGCTTACGCCGGCGTTCGAGGCGGGCATCGTGGCGCCGTATAGCGACGAGGAAGGCAAGATCTCGATCATCCGCAATGCGAGTGCGCTCAACACCAACCACACGACCATGCTGGTCGAGAGGCATGGCGAGATCCGCTCGCCGACGCTGTGTCTGTGGGGTGTGCACGATCCCTGGCAGACGATACGTGATGGCGAGAGGCTGTCGCGCGAGATTCCAAACGCCCGCCTCGTGCGGGTGGAGGATGCATCTCACTGGATCCCCCACGATACGCCCGAGATCTTCGCCGAGGAGGTACGCCGCTTTCTCGCGTGCGGCTGATAGAAGTTCCCGCGCGTCCCTGCGGTGGCGCTCTTTTTATGTCTGCTTGTAGCTTGTAAACGCAACCCTCGCCGCCTTGTCGAAGGAGCATAACGAGGATCAGAGCGCGAAGTACTGTTTGAAAACTCTGACGTTCTTCTGGCAGGTAGAATTTCAGTCTCAATTGCGGAGATACGAAACCCGCCGACACTCGCGACATCCATCCTGAAGGCACAACAGAGAAAGCAATTCTCAATATCTTTTGCCCGGGCACGTTTTCACACAGCCTGGGTCAGTCGGCGACACAAGCTGGCGATGCGTTGATGTCCGAAAAGGGCTTGGAAGCGGGCGTTAGACCACGCCGCGTGAATGTCGCCGAAGTGCCAGAAGCGGAAAACCCGCCTGGAGTGTTGCCAAGACGACAAACTCGGCGACTCGCATGCTGCGAGTGGCCTTGACCAGAAATTGGCGTTATTTCCGGCGTTCCATCGGTAGCGAGCCTTTCAACGCAAATCGTGCCGCGCACCAGACCGAATGCATGGCTCGCTTTAGCACGGCCCCATCCACAGCAAGGATGCGGACCAACATCCCGGCCGACTTCGGCAGTTGCGTGAAGCCGATCGCGGCCTCGCCGTGATCAAGCCTGATCTTCTGAAGCTCGTCGGAAATTTCGCGCGGCAAGCGATCTAGGCAGGCGATGACCAAGGTGCCTTGGGCCCCGAACGAACCTAAAATGCCGGGGCGAGACGCTTGAAAAGCCCTGTCGATCTTCAAGCGGTCGATGGCCAGTGCTTCGCCGACCGTATTCTCGATAATGATCTCGGTGCTGTAGGCCGAAAACATTCCATCCCTTCCGCTGGGATCGTGCTGGAGAAAGGAGTCCGAAACCACGGCAATCGCACGCTCGCAAAGCCGAACGCTGATCGCCGACCGGCAGCTCGAACCCGGAAAGAGAATCTGAGGATCGGGGAGGTACTCTAGGTACGATCCCCCTTCGCATTGAATTCGCACCCGCTGCTCGGCGCTTCCCGTAGGCATGCTGTGAACGACGGTTGCAGACTGGGTAGAGACATGCACCTCCGCATGTTCACGCACCGCGAGAGTGAGATCGAGACGGTCATCCTCATAAACGCCGCCAGAGCAGGACTGGATGTAGAGGGTCGCAAGGCCAGGAATGTCGCGGTCGTGGAACTGCACGCGGCAGACATGAAACGGATAGCTGGCATATTGGCGCCGAAGGTAGGTGCGCACATCCGCGTCTGCTACAAATTCGAGGTCGAGCCGGCCGGATACGAGCCTGCGCCCCACTCTTGCGGAGGAAGCGATCTCCGGTTCCATCATGAACGCTCTTTCAGCTGGTAAAGATAACGTCATCGACGAGTCGATCCACGATAGCCTCGACGCCGTCGCCGGTCTTGCAATTGGTCAGCATGACGGGGCGACCACGTCGCACTGCGTTCGCCTCTTTGACCATCAGGTCAATGCTCGCGCCGACAAAAGGAGCAAGATCGGTCTTGTTGATCACCAAGAGATCCGAACGCAGAATGCCGAGGCCACGCTTGCGCGGGATGTCGTCGCCGCCAGCCGTGTCGATGACGAACAGCCAATAGTCGACGAGCTCGAGCGAGAACGTCGAAGCCAGATTGTCCCCACCGGATTCCACGAGGACGACATCCAGTTCCGGAAAGGACTCCACGAGCTTCTCGACCGCCTGGATGTTCAGCGTAGGGTCCTCGCGAATTGCCGTATGCGGACAGGCCCCGGTCTCGACGGCCAGGACGCGGTTTGGATCAATCAAGCCAGATCGCTTGATCCTTTCGGCGTCTTCCTGCGTGACAATGTCATTGGCGACGACGGCGACCTCGAGATTGCGGGCCTTGAACACCGGTATCAGGCGCTCCACCAATGCCGTCTTGCCGGATCCAACGGGGCCGCCGATGCCGATGCGAGCGACACCGGGCAACCGTTTGGCTTTCATCGTCATCTCAACATGTACTTTTGCGCGAGAGGTAGAACCTCTGCCGGCTCGCACGTCGCCAGCGCGCCGTCGACATAAACGTCGAACGTCTGCGGGTTTACCCTGATATGCGGGCAAGCATCATTGTGCAGCATGTGCTGCTTGTTGAGCTTGCGTGTTCCCGCGGTGGGGAGAATTGCCTTTGCGAGATCAAGCTTGCCTGCAATATCCTCCTCATTTGCGAGCGGATTGACGAAACAGGCGCTCAGCGCCTGTTTGGCCCGCCCGAAGGCGCCCCATTGTGGGCGCATGAGCAGAGGTTCGCATGTCATCAGGCTTGCTGCGCTGTCGCCCATGGCGCCCCAGCATATGAAGCCACCCTTCACGACAATTTCCGGCTTGATGCCGAAAAATCCGGGACGCCACAGCACCACGTCGGCGATCTTGCCGGGCTCCAGCGACCCGATAAAGGCATCGATGCCGAAGGTGCGGGCAGCGTTGATCGTGTATTTGGCGATGTAGCGTTTGATGCGTTCGTTGTCGCCGCGCTTGCTTTTTTCGCTAGGCAGCCGTCCCCGCTGATCCTTCATCTTCGAGGCTAGTTGCCACGTCCGGCAAATCACCTCGCCGATGCGGCCCATGCCCTGACTATCCGAGCCGAGCATGGAGATGGCACCAAGATCGTGAAGAATATCCTCCGCTGCGATGGTCTGGGGTCTGATGCGGCTCTCCGCGAATGCAACGTCCTCCGGAATCGCAGGGTTGAGGTGATGGCACACCATCGTCATGTCGAGGTGCTCATCGAAGGTATTGACGGTGTACGGATTGGTTGGATTGGTCGATGAGGGGAGGCAATTGATCTCTCCTGCCACGCGAATGATGTCGGGTGCGTGCCCGCCACCAGCGCCCTCCGTGTGATACATATGGATGGTACGCCCGCGAATGGCGGCAAGGGTATCTTCCAGGAACCCGCTTTCGTTTAGCGTGTCCGTATGCAGCTGCACCTGGAAGTCGAGCTCATCGGCGACCGACAAGCAGGTGTCGATCACGGCAGGCATGGACCCCCAGTCCTCATGAATCTTCATGCCGATGCACCCCCCTCTGATCTGATCGAGAATGGAGCGCGGACGCGACGTGTTGCCCCGGCCGAGAAACCCAAAGTTGATGGGCCACTGCTCGGCCGCCTGAAGCATCTTGCCCACGTTGAAGGCGCCGCCGCAGTCGATCCCAACCGTGATCGGACCGAGCGAGCCGCCGATCATGGTGGTAAGGCCCGAGCTGATCGCATGCTCGCAAAGCTGGGCAGAATCGAAATGCACATGGACGTCGATGCCGCCCGGCGTCGCGATCATTCCTTCGGCATCGCGCACCGTAGTGGCTGCTCCCACGATCAGATTTCGATGCACACCGTCCATCGTTGCAGGATTGCCGGCCTTTCCGACCCCGACGATTTTTCCATCCTTGATGCCGATGTCGCCTTTGACGATGCCGAGCACCGGATCGATCACTAGCGCATTGCACAGAAGCATATCGAGCGCGCCCATGGCGCTGTCGTAGCCGGGGGTCATCCCGAGGCCGTCACGGAGCGTCTTGCCGCCGCCGTGTAGGCATTCCTCGCCAGGAACGGCGAAGTCATGCTCGACCTCCGCCAGCAAAGAGGTATCCCCAAGGCGGATCGCGTCGCCTGTCGTCGGCCCATACATATGCGCATAATCTTTGCGGCTCATCCTTGCCATGGCTTCAAGCTCCCTTGAAGCCGCGCTGCCGCGCGCGCAGTAAGGCTTCGGTTCTGTTCGCCTCGCTGCGCCAATTGCCATCGGTGAGGCTGTTAAGTCCGAGGAGCTCGCCGGTACCGCCGAACTCGGTCAGAACGACCTCCTTCGACTCTCCGGGACCGAAGCGCACTGCGGTTCCGGCGGGAATATCGAGGTGCATGCCGAAGCTCTTTTCCCTGTCGAAATCGAGAGCCTTGTTGGCTTCGAAGAAGTGATAATGGCTGCCGACTTGGACGGGACGATCGCCGGTATTCATGACTTTAAGCGTGGTCTTGCGTCGACCGGCGTTGAGCTCGATGTCTCCGTCATCGGTGATGATCTCTCCCGGAACCACCTCGTCTTTCGCGCGGCTGCGCTTGCCGGGACGGATCGGATCATGGACCGTTACCAGCTTGGTTCCATCCGGGAACGTCCCTTCGACCTGGATCATCGGCATGAGGTGCGCGACGCCGGGCATGACGTCGTCGGTGGTCAAAAGCGTCGATCCCCAGGCAATGAGATCGGCAACCGAGCGCCCCTCGCGGGCGCCCTCCAGGATTTCGTCAACAATGTACGCGACGGCTTCGGGATGGTTCAGAGGCAAACCTTTTGCCCGGTGCTTGCGAGCAAGCTCGGCAGCAACATAGATCGTCAGCCGTTCCATTTCGGTGGGCGTCAGTAGCAACCTGCACCTCCCGCTCCTGCCGGAGCCTAGTTGGCGAAGACCCGCGTGATGTTGTTGACGTGCCGCATGACAGCGATTTCAGCTTCGATTCCGTAAGTGCTCAGCGCGTTGATCGGGGGCACTGGCAATTCGGCAAGACGAGCAGCTTCGGCGCGCGCCTCGAACAAAATTCGCTGTGCATCGATGTGCGTGAGGCAGCCCAACCGGATGCCGGCGCCCAGCAAGCCGGTGCAGAAGGTATGCGCCGACAATGCGATCGCATCCCGCTCGCTCAATCCGGCGCGTCCCCAGAGCAATCCCTGCATGGGAGCGACATGACCGTGGGCGACACCCTTCTTTATCATCTTCCGATAGGCGGACGGGACGCCGTCAACTCCAAGCCGTTCGAACACCGACAGCATCGCCTCGCCCATCCGCCGCGAGCCGGAACGAAGCTCGGCGGAAGCTGTTTGGATCTCCACTTGATCGTCGATGGCTACAACGGCTTCGAGGTTCATCCTGGCTCGGTGCGCCGCCACGACCACGGCGCGATCGAACTGCGCCCAACGGGCGTGGAGCTGGCCGATGACAAATGAGTGGACCGACTCGGCGCTCGTCACGGCCCCATTCTCCGTGAGGCCCTCTAGTCCCCACGAAAAGGAGACGGCGCCTGAGGGAAAGAAGCTGTCGCCGAACTGTAGAACCCTCATCGTGGCGGCAACGTCAATCATCGCCCACCATCTCGATTCTCCCCGCGCTCAACAAATGATCGAGGCGAGAGGCGTAGTCTTCGACCGGTCCCTGCATCGCAATTAGCAGAGCGCCGGGCTCAAATTTCACCCTCCAGTGATTGTTTCCGGCACAGTAGCCAACCTCGAGCGCGGCATCGGCATCCCGAGGAGCTATGCGGAGCCAACGATCATGCGTCATGCGCACAACAATCGCGCGCGAATTGTCTAGTAGCAGAACTGCGCCGTCGACGAGCTGGCTGTTCCGCTCCAGCGCAATGGCGATGTCGGTACCCTTGTCAGTTCTGCCACGCAACCGGCGGCGCAGAGCATCCTCCGGATCGACGACCAACACCTCGACGCGATCCTGGTGCTCGAGCTTGTGCAACGCGTCGGCGAGAGACGGCTCGCTGGCTGTGCCCAAAATCCTCGTCAGGGTAATCATGTACGATGCTCGGCGCTAAAAGCAGAACCTCCTACTTCATGCCTGAGCCGCCGTGAGGTCCGATCGGCGAAGCTCGGGATCAACCAACTCGCCTCGTGCTCTTGCCATGGCGGCCATCAGCCGCAGGATCGTGCAGACCGCCAACCGCGAGGTCGTGCCGCTGACGTCGTAGACCGGGGCGAGCTCGGATACGTCGATGATGCTCACTGTCTTCCGTTCGCCGATCACGTCTACGACCCGGACCATTTCGCGGCTTTCAAGTCCGCCCGGCTCGGTCGCCGTCACGCCAGGCGCGGCAGATGCATCCATCACGTTGAAGTTGAAGCTCAGATATTGGGCGTCCGTACCGTCCCAGACTTTCGACACCGCCTCTTTGGCAACGGCATCGATACCGCGCTCGTAGATCTCGAACATGGGATAGAAGCGGAGGTTTCTCGCTTTCGCGAGATCGATGTAGTCCTTTGGATTCATGGAATTGCGAGCTCCGATATGCGCAACGTTGGAAGCCGCTAGGTTCGGCAGCTCGGTGATGCGGGCCAAGGCGCAGGTGCTTAGCAGCCTTTCTCCAGCCCAGCTCTCCGCGAGGTCGAGATGCGCTCCGAAGTGCAGGCAGCCCATTCTCTTGGCGCGGCCGATATGGTCGGAGAGGGCGCGGGTGGCCTGGATTGAAATTGATCTGTCGCCGCCGACGATAATCGGGGTAACGCCCGCCTCGAGTATGGTCGTGACCGCTCGATAGATCCGTTCTCGTGCGCTGTCGGGATTAACCTTGGGCATCGGCACATCACCACAGTCGACGGCCAGCCCGTCGAGATCGACGCCAAACTCGAACCAATATGACAGGTACTCCTGCGATGCGATGCGGAATTCGCGCGGCCCGTCCTCGCTACCTGGCTTGCCGATGTTGCCTTCATCGAAGGGAACGCCGACAAAGGCATATCGCGCTCTATGAGCTTTGAGCGCCGCCGTTTCAAGCGGCACGTGCGGCGCGCGCAAGAAGGTCAATTGGCCTGGAGCTCGGTAGTTCTCGCCGCCCTCTCCGCCAAGTGGCGAGAACAGATGTGCGTAGGCTTTCGCGGGGTTCATGGTTGTTTCGCTCTTCTATGGTGCAATGTTGCTGATCAAGGCGTCTTTCCGAGGTCGCGCAGGGTTTTTGCCCGGCTGCCGAGGAAGTGGCAGATCATCAGGACGGCAGTCTTGATGCTGATATGGCTCACATCGAACTGAGGACAGAGCTCCGACACTTCCATGATATCGGCACCAAATGTGCCGGCGGTTCGAGCGAGCTGGATGACCTCGCGACCTTTGAGACCGAAGCATTCCGGCGCCGTCGTTCCCGGCATGCAGCTCGAGTCAATCGAGTCGGTATCCCATGAGAAATAAACGCCGTCGGTCCCGTCCCAGGCTCGCGTGAAGATTTCCTTCGTGCATTCGGCCACGCCGCGATCGGCGACCTCATACATCGGGATCAAGCGGACCTCGTTGTCGACGAAGAAGTCGTGCCAGTCCTTCGGATTGAGACCGTTCCGCGATCCCATATGCACCAGGTTCCTGGCGCTACAGTTCGGAAGATCGAGCGCGCGTGAGGGGCCGGAGCAATTCGTAAAAGCGTTGCCTGCCCAGTCCGGTGCCGCATCGAGATGGCAATCGACGTGGAGATAACCGATGCGGCCATTCTTGTGAAAATCGGAGAGCGCTCGTGCGCCTGGTATGGGAACTGAGTGATCGCCTCCGCACAGAACAACCTTAGCCCCGCCGTGCAGGCACTCCGTCAGATATTCATAGATGTACTGATGAGACTTGGCATTGTTCCCCGGAACGATCGGCACGTCTCCGCAATCGACGATGTTGAAGAATGTCAGCAGATCGACGTCGTACTCGAACATGTAGGAAAAATATTGCGTCGAGGCTTCGCGAATGCCGGCTGCGCCTTGCGAGGTGCCGGCGCGGACGACCTGGCCCTGGTCCCATGGCACGCCGATGAAGCACACCTTGGCGCCCATCTCGCGGATCGCGTGGCGATCCGGAGGGCAATAAGGGGCCCCGAGGAAGGTTGCGATACCTTGCGACTTGAAGGTCCCGTTGTGCAGCTTTGGCGAATAAATGTGATCGTCGGAGCCTGTGTGCTGATATGGGCCGCGGTGTTGATGCGGTACGTGCTGCCAGACGTATTGATCGCTATTGCTCATGTCATGCTCCCTGGCATTTCGTGAGATTGTTTTCGGCTGGCGACAAGTTGCTCCTTCGGCGCAGACGCGTCGTCTGCGTTGGCCGCGACAAGCTCGATAGAGACGAGTTGCATCTCGCGCCCCGTGAGCACCTTGGGGGTGGGTCGTCCACAGTCCGGACAGCGAAAATTGTAGAGTGCCGCCGGGGTCTTCACGGCCTCGCAATGGGTGCACATCACGGTGAGAGGCACCTCGTCGATGTGCAAGATCGCGCCCTCGCAAATCGTGCCGCGCGACGCCGATGGGAAGCAGAAATAGAGCGCCCGGGCAATCCCGCTCAAGGCCCCCATGCGGATGCTGATTGTCGCGACGCGCTCTGCGCCGGAGCTGGCTGCATGCTCGCCGACCTGCTCGATCAGCGCGTTCGCTATGGATAACTCATGCATGTCGGAGCCTCCTCAACGGGCTCGCGCTTCGCGTTCGGCCGAACTGATCAGCCAGTCGATCCAGCCATCCATGCCGTAGCCGGTCCTCGCAGACACTTGAAGGACTGCGATATCCGGGTTGATCGACCGTGCATGCCCGATGCACCGATCGACATCGAAGTAGACATGCGGCAAGAGGTCGGTCTTTGACAGCACCATCGTACTGGCGGCGGCAAACACGTCCGGATATTTGAGGGGCTTGTTATCTCCCTCCGTCACCGAAAGGATTGCTATCTTCTGAGCCTCGCCGAGATCGAAGCCTGCGGGACAGACGAGATTGCCGACGTTCTCGACGAACAGGATCGAGTTCCGCTCCAGTGGCAACTCCTCCAACGCGTGCCCGACCATATGCGCGTCGAGGTGACAGCCGCGACCGGTATTGATCTGAATGCTCGGCACGCCCGTGGCGCGGATCAGCTCGGCATCGATCGACGTCTCCTGATCTCCCTCTATTACGGAGAGTGGCATCCTCGACTTCAGCGCCTCGATGGTCTTCACCAGCAGTGTGGTTTTGCCGGAGCCCGGGCTCGATACGAGGTTGAGCGCGAAAACCCCTGCCTCGTTGAGGCGATTCCGATTCTCCTGCGCGTAACGATCGTTTTTGGCCAGGATGTCCTTTTCGATGCGCATCAGATCATGGGGCGCATGTCCTGCGTGCGTGTGGCCCGCGTGTTGGCTATCCTCGACCTTATGACTGCAGCCGCATACGCCGCACATGGGTGCCTCTCCTACTCGTCGTGTTTCAATGTGGTGGGGGCGTCTCTTCAACATCCTTGCGCATCTCATCGCGCATGAGATGCATGATCTTCTTTTCCAGCTCGTAGAATCCCTTCGCCTCCATCATCTCCTCATGGCTTGTGAAGCGACGGTTGCCCTTGAACTCGGTCACGACGTTGTCGCGGACGGTTCCCGGGTGCCGGGACATGAAGATGATGCGGTCTGCCAGGAATATCGCTTCCTCCAGATCGTGCGTCACGAGGAGCACGGTGGCCTTAGATGTTTCGACGATGCCGATCATCAATTCCTGCATCTGCCACTTGGTCTCGGCATCGAGCGCGCCGAACGGCTCATCCATGAGGAGGATTGAGGGTCCGTTTGCCAGAGTTCGCGCGATAGCGACCCGCTGCTGCATGCCGCCGGAAAGCTCGTGGGGATAGGCATTCTTGAACTTGGTCAGCTTGACGAGCTGGATGAAGCGCTCTGCATTCTCGCGCCGCTCGGCGCGGGAAATACCATTGATCCGCATCCCATACTCGACATTTTTCTGTACTGTCATCCAGTCGAAGGACGTGTAGCGTTGGAAGACCATTCCTCGGGACTTGTCCGGACGATCGATCTGCCTGCCATCGAGGAACATTGCGCCGGTCGAAGGATCCTCCAAGCCTGCGACCATGCGGAGAACCGTCGACTTGCCGCAGCCAGAGGGGCCGAGCAGCGCGCAGATCTCCCCTTCCATCACATCGAAGGACACATCCCGCACGGCTTCAATCGTCCCGCCACCGCCTAGGTCATAGAGCTTCCCCACGCCCCGCACCGAGAGCTTGGCTAATCCCTGAGCCGAAACGGCTGGTGGCGAATGCGATGCCATGTCCGCCAAACTTCTTCTCATCTCGCACAATCTCCCGGCATTAGAAGAACCGGAGGTATTCCTTCTTTTCCCATTCTGTGATCGTCTCGTGGAAACGGTCCCACTCGTCTTGCTTATGGAGCGTGTAGAGCCGATGCATCGTGTCGCCGAACACATGCTTGGCAAGGGGATCATCGGCGAAACCGGCTATGGCCTGGTCCAAGTTTCGCGGCAGGGGCTTCACTTGGAATTCGTCGCGCTCCTCCGCCGTCATCTCGTATACCGACCTGGCGAGCGGAGGTCCCGGATCAACGTTCTCGCGCATGCCCTCCAGCGAGGCTGCGCAAGTCATGGCCAGACCGAGGTACGGGTTCACACACATGTCGACGGCGCGGTTCTCAATGGCAAACCGCGCTTGCGGAAAGCGGATCATGGCCGACCTGTTGTTGACGCCATAGGTCATGTGCGTTGGCGCCCATGTCACGGTACCTCCCTCGAATTCGCGTGATCGGGCTATTAGACCCTTGTAGCTATTGACCGTCGGACAGTTGACCGCGGTGAGGGCAACCCCGTGGCGCAACACGCCGCCGACCGCGCATCTTGCTATGTCGCTCCAGCCTCCGCTCGCCTTGTCCTTGAACAGATTGGCTCCTGGATTATCCGTCGATTGAACGCTCCAATTGATGTGGGCGCCGCTGCGCCAGTCTCCTTGGGCGGGCTTGGGCATGAACGTCACGAACATGCCGTGACGCTTGGCGATCTCCTTCAGCAGAATCCGAAGGAACGTGAAGCGATCGGCCATGCCGAGCACCGTCGTGTAGTCGAAATCGACCTCAAACTGCGAGTAGGCGCCTTCGCAGACGACATTCTTGAGGCCCCACCCCATGCCATTTATTTGTTCCACCACGTCCGCCAGAAACGGCATCGAATCGAGGGAATACTCAATGTCGTATCCGAAGGCTTGGCGCCGCGGCCGGAAGCCCTCCCCCGAGGCGGGATCGTCGTCGATGGCTTTTACTGGCTGCCCTTGGTCGTCGTAGCGGAGAACGATGAATTCGGGTTCCATCCCCGCATAAAACGCATAGCCGGCATCGGTCGCCTTCTGCACGGTTCGCTTGAGCACCATACGCGGGCAGACATCGTAGGGTGCATCCTCATAGAAGAGATCGGCGAAGACGATTGCGAATTCCGGGTTCCAAGGGCAGACGAAGAGTGCATCGAGGTCGGGGATCGGAACCTGGTCGGGATCGGCCGGGCCGAGCTCTGGAAACATCGAGACAGAGTGGACCGCGAATTGCGGGCCCTTGCCGATGCACAGGTTCTCGAACTCGGAGATCGGAACCGGTTTCGTCTTGGCGCTTCCCAAGATGTCGATCCAGCACGAGAAGACGTATTTCACGCCCGCCTTCTCCAGGTCAGCCTTGGCCTTGTCGATGCGCGATCTCTCGGGAATAGCTGCCGCCAAGGACGTCGGATAAATGCCAGCCATGAATGTTCCCTCACCAATCGGTTTTTGTATTTGGCCAGGCGGTTCGGGTATATCCGCCTGGCCGGTACTGCCGCTCGTCAGCCGCGATAGCCGCTGTCGTAGAGATCCTTGAGCAGGCTGCAATCGATGCCCTTCTCGGGAGGATATTCCTCCTTCACCACGCCGAACTTGACCCACCAGCTGTTGGTGAGCTTGTAGTGGTCGACCATCTGGCCATTCTTCTGGCCGAAGGGCGGATCCCCCGGCGCTACGCCGCAGAACTGCGCGGCTTGAATGAAGGTGTAGGGATCGAGGCCGGCATCGAGACCGGTTCCGTCCTTGCCGATCACCAGCTCGACATCGGCAACGGACATCTTCATTCCGTCGGCGATAATCTTGTTGCCTTCCTCCGGATTTGCCTTCCACCAGGCGATGGCGTCGTACATTGCCTTCAACGCCTTGAGTGCGGTCGGCCGGTTGTTCTTGGCCCAGTCGGCGTTGATGAAATGGGCATCGGCGATGAGCGCGTTGGCAGCCCATTCGGGGTCCGCCGTGCTCGCAACCACCTTTGAACCGGGCACCGCTGACAATGCTTGGGTGCCGAACGGCTCCCAGAGTTCCGCTCCGCCGACCGTGCCGCCGATCATCGCAGCGGCGGCTTGGTCCATAATTACGTTGACGTACTCAACGGAGTTGAACGGTAGACCGTTCTTTTCCAGATAAATCCCCATCATGATCTGGGGCAGGCCGCCAACCATGACAGCCACCTTCTTGCCCTTGAGATCGGCAGGACTCGATATCTCAGGGCGCATGATGAGCTTGTCCGTGCCGTGTGAAAGATTTCCGTAGGCGAACATGCGCACAGGCATGTTCTGCGAAGCGCCGATCGGTGCGAACTCCGCCGTGCTGGAAATGATTTCCAGCTGCCCGGAAGACATCAAGCCGAAGCTCTGAAAGGGATCCTCGATGGCCTGGTAGGTGATGTCGAGGTCCGGAGCCAAGTTCTTCGCTTTCGCGATGTACCACCATCCATAGCCTGGCCATGTTAGGCCGGCGACCCGAACCTGCTCCTTGGCCAAACCCGGGTTTGCGGTGAGTAAGGCGAGCCCTGCCATCGCCATGGCCAACAAACATTGTCTAGATCGAGATAATGATCCCTTATGCATCGTCGTGCACTCCCATTGAACGTGACCAGTGCCTACGCGAAACCTTCACTATCGTTCTTCCCGCGGCACATACGGAAAGAGCAATCGCTGCGCCAAGCGAAACAGGTAATCGAACGCCAGTCCGACCGCTCCAATCACCACGATTCCGGCCATGATCTCGTCGACCTTCAAGAAGCGTTGACCCCGCATCATCACAGCGCCTATGCCCGTGGTCGACGCCACGATCTCCGCAATGACGAGATATGTCCAACTCACCGCCAACATTTGACGCATCGATATGAGAATCTTCGGCGCGACTGCAGGTAGCACGATCGTCGAAAGGATCTGCCATCTACTGGCGCCCAGAGTCATGGCCGTTTCAATCAGCTCGGCGCGCACGGCGCGGGTGTGATCCATGATGAGGGTAATCAGAAAGAAAATGACGCCGATGAAGAGGAGCGCGAGCTTCGACCCTTCGCCTACGCCGAACCACATCAGCAAAAGAGGGATGAAGGCAGGGGCGGGAAGATAGCGCCAAGCGCTGACGAAGGGGTTTATGAACGCGTCAACGGTCCGGAACGAGCCCATCAAGACGCCGAGTGGAATGGCGACGGCACAGGCAAGCGCGAAGCTTGCAAGAATTCGGTAGATGCTGATGCCGATGTCGGTGAGAAATCCCCTCTCAACGATCATCGTGTAAAGCGTCGAGAGCACGCGATGCGGCGGAGGCATGAAGAGGGTGTTGACCCAATTCTTGGCTGCGGCAAGTTCCCACAGACCGAAAAAAATCACCCAGATCGCGATTCCGAGAGGGAGAGACCAATGCAGTGGAATCGGCTTGTGGTACTCGAACCAACGCGCCCGGCGCGCCCTTACCTCGGGCGCCGGCGTGGTTTGGCGAGGGATCACACGCGGATCCCCATACATGGCTAGGGCTGTCCCCATTTCAGCATGTTCTTGTACATAGCGAGGCCGACCATCGGCTCGACGGATGCTAGATCTTTGCGGCTGTAGCAATGTTCGCGAAGGAACAGGGCCAGTTGATCATGCGTCTCGCAAATCACTTCGATCAACAGATCGTACCGGCCGGCAACGAAGAGGACATAGGTCACCTCATCGCGATCGCGAAAGTAATGAGCGGCCTTCTGCGGATCATGTCCTGAGGCCAGCTTCAATCCGACCATGGCGTAGGCGTCGTAGCCAAGCGCCATCGGATCCGCGACGCCGATGATCCGCAAAACCTTGGAATCGATTAATTGTCCGACGCGATTGCGAACCGCGCCTTCGGAGATTTCCAGCTGCTTGGCAATTGCCGTGAAGGCGGCACGGCCGTCGTTCTGGAGAATCCGGATGATGGTAAAGTCAATTGCGTCGAGGACGGCAACGGGTTGCTTCGGCTGCGCTGGTGAGCCGGCAATCGTCCCGGCCTGTACCGCTGTTGCGACGGCGGTGCGTCTGACAACGGTCAGGGGCCTTTTCGGTACAGCCATCCGACCCCAGCGCTCCAACGCATTGCGCATATCGACGGTTGAGTGCCCATTCTCTTCGAAATTTTGCGATCGGCAAGCCCTTTACTAGCAAATACGTATTATTTGGGCATATTGCCTACGATTTCCTCGTCGAGGGACTTGCTGCTGTCCGTTCTCAACGTAGGATTTGTTCAGGAAACAAGGACGAAGCCTACTTCACCAGAGCCAGAAGCTCCTTGAACTCGGGCGTGTCGACTTTGCCCAGCCACTCGAACAGCACCATCTCGCTGTCGACGATATCGGCGCCGGCCTTGAGCAGCCGCGCCAAAGCAAGTCTGCGGCCGGCCTTAACCCGCGAGGAGACCGGGTCGGCCATCACGAAAGCCTCGAATCCCTGCTCCTTGAGATCGATTGCCGTCTGCGCGACACAGACATGAAAGCACTGTCACGTTAATCGGAAATTTGCAGGCCAAATGACCATGGCCGCAACGGTTCACGCTGCGACTGTCGCTTGGCGCCATGTTGGCCTCCTGGTGCATCGTCTCGTCCGTGCTTGTGGGACCCCTCGCCTTGCTGACTCTGGGAGCCGAAGCTTAACCAGTCCAGGATTCTCGCGATCAATTGCCGCCTCGCGCTACAAATATTTGCTGATGAGCTTGAAGTCCTGGATCGAGCGTCGCCCCACGCGTGAGTCGTTGTTAACGGCGCGTTCCAGGCAGTGGTCGATGTGGTCGTACACCAAGGTCTTCTTGGCTTGAGCGACCGCCTTTTCGACGGCGTGAAGCTGCTGAGCGATGTCGCGGCACGGCCGCCCCTCTTCGAGCATGGCCACTATCGCGCGAATGTGACCCTCAGCTCGCTTGAGCCGCTTCACGATGTCCGGGTGAGTCTCGTGCAACTTAGAATTTGTAGCCATGGCCGTTGATCCTATCCTACTGGAGGGGATACTAACAGATAATGGCGAGTCCCTCCTCCCAAATATTTCGGCTGTCCGCCTGAAAGCCTGTACGCGCAGAAAGCGGCCGGACTGGAACTCCTTCCATTCGTCATTCATCCGCCCAGGCAGCGTCCAGCCGTGCGCCGGCAGGTCTTCGCCACCGAGACGGACGCCGAGCTCGTCGGCGCGCGCCAAAAGGATATCGGTCTCATCCAATGATGCTAATCAGCGACGAACCGCAGAGCTATCCGAGTTACCGTGACATTGCCCATTGGTGAGATCGCCGAGACACGGGGCGCGCTACGGCTACCGATCAAGCGCTGAAGCCTGCGAGCCGTGTGATCAGCCAAAAGGTGGCGATGGTTCCTATCAGATAGGCGGCAAGGAGGCGCGCCTGGGGCAGTGGCACCATGACCACGGTCTGAATAGCGCGAAAGGCGATCAAGACCGCGGCAACGAACAGCAACTGGCCCGCCTCGACGCCCAGATTGAAGGTCAGAAGAGAAAGCGGAATATCGGTCTGCGGCAAGCCGGTCTCCTTCAGCGCGCCGGCGAAACCGAAGCCATGCAGCAGACCAAACGCGAAGGCGACCAGCCACGGATAGTTCTCGGAGAGCCGGCGCTGACCGGCTCGAGTCTTGATCAACTCGCTAGCAACAAAAGCGATGCTCAACGCGATTGCGGCCTCGACAGGTTTTTGTGGCAGGCTGAAATAGCCAAGCGTCGCGCCGGCCAAAGTCACGCTGTGCGCCAGCGTGAAAGCGGTGATCGTCTTGGCAAGCATCCAGCGGTCACGGATGAGGAGAACCAGCGCGAAGACAAACAGTAAATGATCATAGCCGGACAGGATGTGGTCGACGCCGAGGAGAAAGTAGGTGCGGGCAACTTCCCAGCCCGATTGAGAACCCGCGACGACGAAACTTGGCGCTTCTGGTGTCAGTCGCGCGATCTCGACGGAGCCGTCGCGATATTCGATCCGTGCCAGTGCATCCGTCACGGTCGCGCGCAGGCCGTCAACGATGATCGACTGCCCCCTAAGGTCGCTGCTGCAAAGCGCCGTCCATCTCTCCATATAGGCTGAGTCGACGATCGACCGGACAGGCTCTGCCTTCGGTTTGCAGCTCGCGGGCAACTGAACATAGAGCCCAAGCCGCTTGTCGCCCATCGCCGGCACTTTCCAGAGGACGGAAAATTCTCCCGGCTGCGTTTCCTGCAAAGCGAGATATGCAGGGCGCATTTCATGAGCAAAAGACGCGGTCGCCAGCACCGCCTGGACCACCAACATAACGAGGAGCAGAAGCCGGTTCATGGAGCGGAGCCTCCCGGTTGCCCGCTCTCGATCCTCACCTTGTAGCGCTTCAGCAGCGCATCGATCTCGGCGTCGGCAATCTCGTGCCGCCGCTCATTGCTCCACTCGCGCAGCACCGCGCTCCGCACCTCGGAAAGCGGCGGCAGGCGGCCTGGTTTGCGCTCCGACACCCGGACGAGATGCAATCCGTAGCTAGAGGCAATCGGGCCGCTCCAGCTCCCCGGTTCGATCCTGCTCACGGCGTCGGCAAAATCGCTGCCGAAGGTCTCGCCGATACTGCTCACGCTCGTCGGCGGCAGGTCGGCAGGGAGCAGCGTCGCATCGCCGAGCGTTCCGGGATCGGTGCCGGGATTGGCAACAAGGGATTTGAGCGCCGCCGCGGCATCCGCCTCGATCCTGTCGCCATGCTTCTCCGGATTGAAGAAGGTCTGCTCAAAGCCGATGAGCGGATCGATTTCGAACGTGTCGGGATGGGCCTTCAGATAGGCCTCGAGATCGGCATCGGTCGGAGACAGCTGGTCGACACCGAGGTCGGTCAGAAATTCCATCTTCTGCTGGAGGCGACGACGGATCACGGTGTCGTCCCGGTCGAGGCCGAGCGCCAGGGCCTCGCGGACGTAGATTTCCTCCTTCACGTAGTCGTCGATCAGGCCCTTCAGCTCTTCGGCGCTCGGCGGGCGCTGCCAGGTCTTGGCAAAGATGGCCACCATCTGCTCGATCTTCGGTGCGGTGACGACGATGACGTTGTCGCCGCTGCGGGCGGCATGCGGCGTCAGCGCGTAATAGATGGCGAAAATGACGAGGGCCAATCCAGCGAAGTGGACCAGCGGTTCTCTCAACAGACGGCCAAACAACTCGCTATCCCCGCGCCCTGGCGACACGGCCTATCCCGGCAGGATGCCTGCCGGGACGGCTTCGTGAAGGGAGGTGCTCCGCCCAAACTAAGGCGTGTACCAAATCGGACTGGTGTAGGCGCGCTCCTGCGTCGTCATCGGAACGTCGGGCGTCATGGCGACGTTGAAGCGGAGGGCATCATAGGCCGTCCAGCGGGGCGTCGGAATTTCGATGACCCTGGCGTAATAGAACGCCGACTGCTTGGCATCGAAGTCCGGGTCCGACCACACGGTGATGAGTTCCGGCGAACCGATGGTGTTCTTCCACGTCGCCTTCTGGACGTCGACGGTATTGCCGACAGGGGGTACCTTGCCGTCAGGGCCAGGCTTGCGGTCGTCGCTCCAGACGACGTCATAGACCTTTTCCTGGGTCTTTCCGTCCTGGTCGAGCCAACCCTTGACGATCTGGATGCGGTCGAGATTGCCGCTGTAGGGATCCTTCATCGCCGCCACGAGGAAATTCGGCGCTTTGCCGGCGGCCGGCGCCTTCGGCAAGTCGCCGCCCATCGGCACGCCCTTGGCATAGCCAGCGTTCGCGGGAAGGCGGGACTCGGCGTCGTCCATCGCGAAGTCCCAGCCACCGAAGAAGCGGACGGTCATCCGCGTCCCGGTCGTTGCATAGGTTTCCTTGCGCTTCATGGCGTCGAAAATGGCTTCGCGAGTGTTCTCGGTCGCCCAGACAACCGCCAGGCCGCTCGCCGCCTGCTGCCAGCCCTTCACCACGAACTTCGGATCCGGAGAGTCGATGACGACATGCTCCCAGCGATGCGGTTCGGGCTCGACGCCGGAATGCTTGCCGAAGAAGTTGTCCTCCTCGGCGGTGGAGAGGGACGTGTGCGAGTCGGTGCTGCCGATCATGCCGAACTTGTAGGGGTTCACGCCAAGCTTGGCCTGGAGCGCAAGGCCGGACTTCAGAGCCTCGCGGGCATATTCGTATTTCAGCATATCCGGCGTCTTCGGCTCGGTGCCGTTCAGGTTGGAACGATCCCAAGTCTCGTAGCCGGCAAACTCGTCGTTCGGCGACAGGAACGGATGAGACTCGCCGTCGCCCTTGATCTGGGTGACTTCGATGATCGGCTCATACCTGATGCGCATCGCCGCCAGATCCCTGGTCAGCGGCTTGCCGTCAAAGGTCTCGACCGTGAACATGCGGCCGTTGCTGAGATTGCCGTTGTGCGGAATTGCCAACACCTCGGAGCCGGTCTTCTGCTCCAGATCGGCCAGGTATTTCCA
>Ga0315293_10002232_pt1 | contig 18697 bp, 15 predicted proteins | sample YL17G13_20_MG_FD_203071 | JGI IMG/M metagenome (GOLD analysis project Ga0315293, IMG submission 203071) | Sediment microbial communities from Yellowstone Lake, YNP, Wyoming, USA - YL17G13_20 | ecosystem: Environmental > Aquatic > Freshwater > Lake > Sediment | place: USA: Wyoming | collected... | reverse complement strand
CCTTCACCGAGTACTATCACCAGCTGCATTGGCCTCGACGAACCGCCGGATGCGGACCCGCATGTCCGGTGGTGTGAGAGGGAGGATGGGCGACCCATCCTCCCTACTCGATCCCTCGCTGGAGCCGGCGCATCGCCGTGATAGAATGCGCCCCCGGCCTGGGACGGCATCTCCCTGCAGGGCGGTCCAGGAGTCATGAACTCTCGTTCGCGACGGACAACCGCGCTCCTTGCCCTGCTGGCCACCTGTCTTGGGCTGGCGATGGCCGGCTGCACACAACCGGGGCAGGCGGCCACGCGCGATCCGGATCCCGCCGCGCCCGCGCCAGGGACTCTCACAGCACCAACGCCACTGCCAGCCACCCCTGCGCTCACGCCGATCCCATCAAGCGTGCCGTTGGATGATGCCTCCCCGCCGCCATCCCGTCCAGGGCCGGTGACCGTCCCCATCCTCCTGTATCACCACGTGCGCGCCTCCGCCCCGCTTGTGCGCTACTCACTGGATGCCCAGCGCTTCGAGGCGCAGCTCGATGATCTCGTCAACCACGGTTACCACACCATCACGATGCAAGACCTGGTGGACGCCATTCGTACCGGAGCGCCGCTGCCCGATCGGCCCATTGTGCTCACCTTCGACGATGGCAACCTTGATGTGCTCGAGCAGGCTTTTCCACGCATGCTGGCGCGCGGAATGGTTGGCGTAGTGTACGTCGTCGGGAACCGGATCGGAGCCGAAGGTTTCCTCTCAGGCGAGGATCTGAAGAGGTTGCGCGACGCCGGCTGGGAAATCGGATCGCATGGAATGACCCACCTGGCACTCTCGGACCTGCGCGCCGAAGCCATGCCCGCGGAGATCGAAGGCTCGAAGACGGCCATCGAGGCTGCACTGGGCAAGCCGATCCACTCCTTTGCTTACCCGTTTGGGATGGTCACCGACGAGAGCCTGCTGCTCGTAGTTGCGGCCGGGTACACCTCCGGCGCAGGGCTCGGCATCGGCAACGAGCATCGCCCGGACGGGCTGTTGTACCTGTCGCGCCGCGAGGTCCGGGGGACGTACGATCTGGAGAGCTTCCGCGCGCTGTTGGGCCCGCCCGGATAGCGGGCGTTCGCATCGGAAAGGGGGGCAGGGGGATGCACGAGATCCACGCCGACGATCTGGTCTTGGTCGCCGTGGTCAAGCGGCCGCGCGACCTGGAGATCGCCCGGGTGCTGGGCTGGTACCGGATCCCGGTCGGCACCCCGCCGAAGACGCTGCGGGTCGACTGGGTGGCCTTCTACCAAACAGCCGCCTTTGGCGCTGAGCGCTGGTCTGTCCGCTACGCGGCGCCGGTCCGCGGGTTCGAGCTCGTTCGCCGGGGTGAGTTGCTCCTGCACGAACCCGGCCACCCGCGTGCCGACGAGACGTACTTCAAGATGCAGCTGGGACCCGTGCTCGAGCTTCCTAGGCCGATCCTCTCCGTACGTTGGAGGCGGTTCGTCTTTGTGTACACGACCGGGGACCGGCTGCTTCTCGCGAGCGACTTGACGGATCTGACGCTCCCGACGGCACCGCACCGCGAACGGCTGCGGCGGATGTTGCGCGACCGGGGTGGCTGGCCGGAGCGCGTGACCACCCCGGGGCAGGGGTGACCCGCGGGCCGGCGGCTTCCGTATAATGAGCCTAAGACCAGATGAGGATGGGAGGCTGCATGGCGCAGACCCTGATCCGAGGCGGGACGGTGGTGACCGCGCAGGGCTCGTCCCGGGCCGATATCCTGATCGAGGGTGAGCGGGTGCACCAGGTGGGGAACGCGCTCCATGCCCCGGGGGCCAAAGTGGTCGAGGCTTCCGACAAGCTGATCCTGCCAGGCGGAGTCGATCCGCACACCCACTTCGACCTGCCGATGTTCGGCACGGTCTCGTCCGACGATCACTACACCGGCCACAAGGCGGCCGCGTTCGGCGGCACGACCACGGTCCTCGATTTCGTCCCTATGCCGGAGTCCGGACAACTGCGTGAGGGCCTGCAGGAATGGCACGCCAAGGCCGATGGCAAGGCAGCCATCGATTTCGGGTTTCACATGAACATCACGCGCCTGGCTCCGGGAACGTTGGACGAAATCCCGCGCCTGGTCGAAGAAGGCGTGACGACGCTCAAGGTGTTCACGGCCTACAACAACCGCCTGCGGTTACAGGATGGTGAGATCTTTCAGGTCATGCGCGTGGGCGGGAGGCACGGCCTGCTCACGATGCTGCATGCCGAGAACGGCGACGTGATCGACGTTCTCGTAGCCGAGGCGCTCGCTGCCGGCCATACTTCGCCGGAGTGGCATGCGCACACGCGCCCGGCCTGGGGGGAGGTCGAAGCGGCGCTGCGCGGGATCGCCCTGGCCGCCCAGGCGCAGGCGCCGCTCTACCTGGTCCACATGAACGTCGCCGGCGAACTTGAACAACTGCGGTTTGGGCGAGCGCGCGGCGTGCCCGTCATGGGGGAAACGTGCCCTCCGTATCTGTTCTTCACGGTCGATGACCTGCGCCGCGACGACGGCGCCAAGTGGGTCTGCTCACCGCCGATGCGCGCCGCCGAGGACAACGCCGCGCTGTGGGGCGGTCTGACCGATGGCTCGCTGCAGGTCGTCGCCACGGATCACTGCCCGTTCTTCTTCGATGGCAGCCGGCCGATACAGTACGAAGGCCAGCCGGTGGCGATCCCCGGGAAGGAACTCGGCCGTGGGGACTTCACCAAGATCCCCAACGGGTTGCCAGGTGTCGGTGACCGGATGCCGATCCTGTGGACGACGGGCGTGGTGCAGGGGCGGATCACGGCCAGCCAGTTCGTGGCGCTGACCTCGACGAATCCGGCGAAGATCTTCGGGCTGTACCCGCGCAAGGGGGCGATCGAGCCGGGGTCGGACGCCGATCTCGTGATCTGGGATCCCGAGCGGCGCCTGACCTACGGCGTGACCCAGGCCCAGCACCGGACGGACTACAACCTGTACGAGGGCTGGGAGCTGTGCGGGTTTCCGGAGAAAGTCTACCTTCGCGGGCAGCTCATCGTGGATCGCGGGCAGTGGCTAGGTCGTCCTGGGATGGGCAAGTTCCTGCACCGCCAGCCCTTCGCACCCGTCCTATGAGGATTCACTCACCGAAGGAGTAGCAGGCGGCCCGCACGGGCCTCCCCCGATTCGAACGCCGCAATCCGGGCCCCGCTTACAGTGCGCGCAACACGATGTCCATGCGCTCCAGCGCGCGATCGATGGCTTCCACCGAGTTGGTGAACGCAAGCCGGACATGGCCCGCGCCGTACTCGCCGAAGGCTGTGCCCGGGAGAAGCGCCACGCCGCCCTCCAGCATGCGGGCCGCGAACGCTTCGCACGACAAGCCGGTCCCCTCGATGTTGGGGAAGACGTAGAACGCGCCTTCCGGCTTGCAGCACCGGACGCCGCGCAGGCGGGACAAGCCGTCAACGATCCGGTCGCGGCGCCGGTGGAACTCGGCCACCATTCGGTCGACCGAGTCCTGAGGACCCGTGAGCGCCTCGATGCCGGCGATCTGGGTGAAGTGCGCCGTGCAGCCCAGACCGTGGTTGAGCAGCAGGCTGACCCGCTCGGCCAGGGGCTCTGGCATAATGCCGTACCCCAGGCGCCAGCCGGTCATGGCGTAGGTCTTGGAAAACCCGTCGAGCAAGATAGTGCGCTCGCGCATTCCGGGCAGCGCCGCGATCGTCGGAACCGACCGGCCTGCGAAGGTGATGCGCGAGTAGATCTCATCGGACAGAACCCAGCAGTCATGCCGCTGGGCAAGGTCCGCAACGAACTCGAGATCCGCCAGCGGGATCACACCGCCGGTCGGGTTTCCCGGCGAATTCAGGATGATCAGGCGCGTGCGGGCGTTGACCAGCCGCGCCAGGCTGTCCCGGTCAATCGAGAACCCGTTCGACTCCAACAGTGGCGCCGGACGGCCGACGCCGCCTGCCACCCGGATCATCGCCTCGTACGTCGGAAAGCCAGGGTCCGGGTAGATGACTTCCTCGCCCGGGTTCACCAGCGCCAGTGCCGGGAAGAAGAGGTTTGGCTTGGCGCCAGGACTGACAACGACCTGCTCCGGACCAAAAGTCAGTCCTCGTCGCCGGCCAGCATCCTCAGCGATGGCGGCGCGCAGTTCGCGGATACCCGCCGATGGGTTGTAGTGTGTCTTGCCCGCGGCGATGGCGTCCGCCGCCGCGCGCGAGATGTTCCCCGGGGTGGGGAAATCCGGCTCGCCGATCTCCAGATGGATGATGTCCTTCCCGCGCGCTTCCAGTTCCTGAGCCCGGGCCAGGACTTGATAGGCGCCTTCAAGGCGAAGGCCGTCCGTGCGCTGAGCGAAGGCTACCGTCATTCCAGCTCCCTGGGATGCGTGGTCGGCAGTGGTGGAGTCCATGTGCGGGCTCCGTGGGATTGTGATCCCACTGTACGCGAGGACGGGCAGGCGGGCAAGGGCGGTTCGCATATACCCGGTACGGATGACCATCACGCGTGCGCTGTGCGCAGTACTCTTGTCCGAACAAGGAATTGAACCGCGCTACGCATGTGCCCGGAAGAAGGGATGAGCGGGGTGTGTCTGGTGGGCGGGCTGTGCCCCCCAGTCACGGGTCTGTGACGTCAGCCAGGAAGCAAGAGGCGAGGTGAGGTGGGCCAACCTCCGACCTGACAGGTGGCTTCGCTACCTGTCAGGTCGGAGTGGGTCCGCCGAGATGCGAGGTCCTTGTCCGGCATGCCTGCCCATGCTAGAATCCCGTCAGCCTCGGGATGGGGGTCGCCGCAGGGTGGTCCTGCGACGGCGTTGAGCACCCCCGCTCAGCGACAAGTGCCACCCGGTCCCTCCCTTTCCCTCACTGCGATGACCTACTGGCGGACGTACATCACGCCCCGAAGCCTTGACGAAGCACTGACTGCGCTGCTGACAGCGCCGGGGCCGGCGCGCCTGGTTGCCGGAGGCACCGACCTGCTGCTCGACCTGCAGCAAGGCCGTCAGCCACCGGTGGACACGCTGATCGACGTCACGCGCCTTCCGGAATTGCGTGCGGTGTTTCTGGATGGAGACAGCCTGTTCATCGGCGCGGCGGTGACCCACGCCGAGCTGCTGGCCGATCCCCGCATCGTCGCACAGGCGGGCTGCCTGGCCGAAGCCTGCTCCCTGATCGGTGGGCCGCAGGTGCGCAATGTCGCCACACTGGGGGGCAACGTGGCCCACGCGTTGCCCGCTGCTGACGCGACCATCGCCCTCCTGGCCATCGGAGCGCAGGCCGAGCTTGCCACCGCCGGCGGGCGGCGCCTGGTGGCCATCGAGTCCCTCTTCGCCGGCCCCGGAGAGACCACCTTCGACCGCGCTTCGACAATCGTCGTTGGCTTCCATCTTCCTGTGCGCCGGCCGGGCGAAGGGTCGGCTTTCCACCGCGTGATGCGGCCTCAGGGAGTGGCGATTGCGATCCTGAACATGGCGATCTGGGTCCGCCTGTCGCAGGACGGCGTGATCCAGGAGGCGCGACTCGCAGCCGGCCCCAGCGCGCCTCGGCCGCAGCGAGCACGGTCGGCCGAGGAGGCCCTGCGCGGCCAGCATGCGGAGACCATCGACTATCCCGCCGTGGTTGCGGCGCTGCAGGTGGACAGCCGGGTCCGCTCGAGCGCGCACCGCGCCTCGGCGGACTACCGCCGGCACTTGTTGGGTGTCCTCTTGAGTCGCACGCTGCCCGCCGCGCTGCACGACGCGCGCCGGTTGCTGGAGGCATCTGCATGAGCGGCCTGGTGCCTCTGGAGCTGACGGTCAACGGCACCACCGTGCGGGTCGAGTGTGGGCCGGCGGAGATGCTGTCGGAGGTCCTGCGGGAGCGCCTGGGCCTGACCGGGACGAAGATCGGCTGCAACGAAGCCGAATGCGGCGCGTGCACGGTGCTGGTCGACGACCTGCCGGTGCTGTCTTGCACCTACCCCGCGCTCAGGGCGCAAGGCCGGTCGGTGCTGACCATCGAGGGCCTCTCGGAGGGCGAGACGATGCACCCGCTGCAGACCGCCTTCGTCGAGCATGGGGCGGTGCAGTGCGGGTTCTGCATCCCGGGGCAGATCATGACCGCCGCAGCGCTCCTCAAACGTGACCCCGATCCCTCGCCGGAGACGATCCGTATGGCGCTCAAGGACACGCTCTGCCGCTGCGCGGGCTACCCGACCATTGAACGCGCCGTCCTGGCGGCGGCTCGAAGCCTGCGGACGGGTGAGCCCGTAGCCGGACCGACGGCCACCGCTTGGCCGGGAGGAGCTGTGGTCGGCAGCACCCAGCCCCGCCCGGACGCGACGCCCAAGGTCACCGGCCGGGCAGTCTTCACGGACGACCTCGTGTTCGCCGGTATGGTCCACGGACGTGCATTGCGCGCCGGCGTCCCGCACGCCAGGCTGCGGCGGCTCGACGTCACCAGGGCGCGGCATCTACCCGGGGTGTTGGCCGTTCTCGTGGCCGAGGACATTCCGGGCGAGCGCTGGCACGGGCTCGTGGTCCATGACTGGCCGGTTCTGGTCGGGGTGGGCGAGAAGGTGCGCACGGTGGGGGACGCGGTCGCCCTGGTTGCCGCCGAGACGCGCGAGATCGCCACGCAGGCACTCGACCTGATCGAGGCCGACTACGAACCGCTTCCGGTGGTTTCCGATCCGGTGCTGGCGCGCCGGCCGGAGGCGCCGCGGATCCACGATCAGGGCAACCTTCTCAAGCATATCAAGGTGCGCAAGGGCGACGTGGAACTGGGGCTGCGTGAGGCGGAGATCGTCCTCGACCGCACGTTCCACACGCCGATCACCGAGCATGCGTTCCTCGAGCCCGAGTGTTCGGTCGCCCGGCCGCTGGCTGACGGGCGCATGGAGGTCTACGTCGGCTCGCAGATCCCCTATGCCGACCGCGAGCAGATCGCCGCCAGTCTCGCCGTGCCCCAGACGTCGGTGCGGGTGATCGGCATGCTGATCGGCGGAGGCTTCGGCGGCAAGGAGGACATCACCGGGCAGATCCATGCGGCGCTCCTGGCGCGCGCCACCGGACGGCCGGTGAAGGTCCTGTACGACCGGCATGAGAGCCTGCTTGTGCATCCGAAGCGGCATGCGACCCAGATACGGGTCACCCTGGGCGCCCGGCGCGACGGCACGCTGGTGGCGGTGCAGACCGAGCTGTACGGGGACACAGGCGCCTATGCCTCGCTAGGAGACAAGGTGATGACCCGGGCGACGACGCATTCGGCCGGGCCGTATGTCATCCCGCACGTCCGTGCCGACTGTTACGCCATGTACACCAACAACCCGCCCGCCGGAGCTTTCCGTGGGTTCGGCGTCACGCAGTCGTGCTTCGCCATCGAGTCGGTCATCGACGAGTTGGCTGCAGAACTGGGGCTGGATCCCATCGAGATCCGGCGCCGGAATGCGCTGCGCGTCGGGGCTGAGACAAACACCGGGCAGCGGCTGACCGAGAGTGTCGGTCTGCTGGAATGTATCGATCGGCTGGAGGCGGAGCTCCGGCGCCGCGTGGACGGGGATCCGTTCCGCGCTCGAACGGTGCCCGGCGCGCCGGCGCAGCGCCGAGCGTGGGGTTTCGCCGCCGGATTCAAGAATACAGGGCTGGGAGGCGGCGCGCCCGACAAGGCCGGGGCCGAGGTCGAGCTGTACGACGATGGCCGGCTCGAAGTCCGCACGGCGTCGACCGAGATCGGCCAGGGGCTGGTCACCGTGTTGCAGCTCATCGCCGCTGAGGAGATGGGCGTGCCGGTCGAGGGCGTGCGCGTCCTGCTCTCCGACACGGACCTGACCCCCGACGGCGGCCCAACGACGGCCTCGCGTCAGACGTTCGTGGCGGGCAACGCCGTCCTGCACGCGGCGCGCGCTTTGCGCCAGGCCGCCGCGGCGACCGTCGCCGAACACCTGGATTGTCCGCCGGAGCAGGTCCGGTTCGTCGAGGGTCTTGCGCAGGTTGGAGACCATCGGGTCCCGTTGGCTAGCGTGGCGGGCTGGATGCGGGCGGAAGGTAGACAGCCGAGAACGGCCTACGAGTATTGGGCGCCCGAAACCCAGCCGCTCGGGTCCGGGGGTGACATCCACTTCGCCTACGCTTTCGCGGCGCAGGCGGCTGAAGTCGAGGTCGATGTTGAGACCGGGGAGGTGCGCGTGCTACAGGTGATCGCCGCCAACGATGTCGGCCGCGCTCTCAATCCCCTCGGGCTGCAGGGGCAGGTCGAGGGCGGCGTGATGATGGGCATCGGGAATGCGCTGACCGAGGAGTTCATCGTCGACGACGGCGTGGTGTTCACCGACCGCCTGGCCCGCTACCGCATGCCGTCCATCGTGCAGACGCCCGAGATCGTCTCGATTGTCGTCGAGCATCCGGTCTCGAGCGGGCCGTACGGGGCCAAGGGCGTTGGTGAGATCGTGAGCATCCCGACCTCGCCGGCGATCACGAACGCCATCTACAACGCCTGCGGGGTGCGGGTCCGCCGTCTCCCGGTAGACCAGGACTGGCTGGCGCTGCAACTTGCCCATCGAGGCGGCGCGTGAACGCCCACCCCTGGCTCGACTGGGCTCGCCGCCTGCAGGCGCTGGCGCAGACGGCACGTCACTACGCGCGCAACGAATACGATCGCGAGCGGGCGGACAAGCTGCTCGATCTGGCGGCCGAGATCGTCGCCGACCACGGCAACCTGGCGCAAGTCGATGTACGAGCGGCTTTCACGGCGCAGCCGGGATACGTTACGCCGAAGGTCGACGTCCGGGGCGCCGTCTTTCACGACGGCGAGCTGCTCCTGGTGCGGGAAGCGATCGATGGGGGGTGGACCTTTCCAGGCGGCTGGGCCGATGTGGGAGAGGAACCGCATACAGCCGTCGAGCGCGAGGTTTTCGAGGAAGCCGGACTGCGCGTGCGTGCCGTGCGCCTGGTTGGGGTGTACGACGCCAACCGGGTCGAAGGCTCGCTGCCGCTCTTCCATGCCTTCAAGCTGCTGTTTCTGTGCGAAGCCCTCGGCGGAGAGCTGACGACCAGCAGCGAGACGTCCGAGGTGCGGTACTTCCCGGTTGACGCGCTGCCCGACGGTTTGTCCCAGCACCGGACGACGCCGCGGCACATCGCCGATGCAATTGAGGCGCAGCATGACCCCGCACGCCCGACGACCTTCGATTGAACGACCGGATGGCGAGGGTATTGCAGCCCAAGGAGATGCCCGCGGGTTCGCAGGCCGATCGCGGATGGATGCGCTCTTGGCGGAAACCCCGCGAAACCGGGAGGATGGATGGGCACAGAAGACGCCTCGACGGGCCGGTGAAACCGCCTGGGTCCGTGCGGCGCCCCAGGGGATGTAATGGGCGCCTGGCAACCGAGGGGGAGCCCTGGCCGAGGCCGGTCACGACGAGTGCCGGCGCATCCCTGCGTCAGCCGAGGATCCCGCCCTAGGCAGCAAGATGGGCTATCATCCGAGGCGCTGAGGGCTTCCATCAGCGGCGGCGCTCTGTCGTGGCGGACAGACAACTTCGACGGGGTGGCGGCGAGGTGGGGCTACGAGCTGGTCGTGCGACCGGGGCCGTCTCCGCACCTCCCCGGCGCACTCTGGCGGGGGACACGCCACGGATTGCGGTCGATGTGCACAGCGGCTGACGCCCAACCGGGCAGGGGTAGGAGGACCATGACCGACCGACTGATTCTCACGCTGGCCGTCCTCGGAGGCACCGGCAAGGAGGGGCCCGGCTTGGCGTACCGATGGGCACGGGCCGGGTACCACGTGCTTATTGGCTCACGCTCGCTGGAGAGGGCCGAAGCGGCCGCGTCGGCGCTCAACGAACGCCTCGGGGGTGAACTCGTGCGCGGGATGACGAACGAGGAGGCCGCACGCGCCTGCGATATCGCCGTGCTGACCGTCCCCTACAGCGCGCAGCGCGCGACCGTCGAATCGCTGCGCTCATTCCTCGAAGGGAAGGTACTCGTCGATGTCACCGTCCCGCTGGGCGCCGAGATCACGCGCGTCAGCATGCCGCCGGCCGGCAGCGCCAGCCAGGAAGCCCAGGCAATTCTGGGGGCTGGCGTCCAGGTTGTGGCGGCCTTCCAGAACATCTCCAGTGTCCATCTGGGCGACGACCATCCGATTCCCTGCGATGTGCTGGTATGCGGCGACAGCCAGGCGGCGCGCGAGCAGGTCCTGCAACTGGTGGAGGCCGCCGGGCTCACCGGCTGGGATGCCGGTCCGCTGCAGAACGCCGTGGTCGTCGAGGGGCTGACGTCCGTCCTGCTCGGGATCAACAAGCGCTACAAGATCCGCGGCGCCGGAATTCGTATCACTGGTGAGCCATCGGAACCCCGCACCTGAGCCGCATCCCTTGCCCGCCCGCCTCGTCCTCACCGCGCTAGAAGGCCTGCCGCTGGTTCGCCCCGGAGACGACCTGGCTGGCGCAATCCTGACCGGGCTGCAGGCGTCCGGATTGCGGCTGGAAGCCGGCGACGTGATCGCCGTGGCTCAGAAGGTGGTCTCCAAGGCCGAAGGCCGGCTCGTTAACCTGACGAGCATCACACCTACGCCACGCGCCCGCGAGCTGGCCGCGCAATCTCACAAGGACCCGCGTCTCGTCCAGGCCATCCTGTCGGAGAGCCGGCAGGTTCTGCGCGTTCGCCCCGGCCTGATCATTGTGCGGCACCGGTTGGGGTTCGTGTGCGCCAATGCCGGCATCGACCACTCCAACGTGCGCGGGGATTGGGGCGAGGCTGACGATTGGGTGCTGCTGTTGCCGGAAGACCCCGACGCCTCCGCCCGCCGGTTGCGCCAGCGCCTCGAAGAGGCCCATGGCCAGCCGATGGGCGTTCTCGTCATCGACTCGCACGGCCGCGCCTGGCGCGTCGGGACGGTGGGCGTGGCCATTGGCATCGCCGGCGTCCCGGCTGTGCTCGATCTGCGCGGGCGGCCGGACCTGTTCGGCTACCGTCTGCAGACCACGGATGTTGGGCTGGCTGACGAACTGGCGGGAGCAGCCTCGGCATTGATGGGCCAGGCCGGCGAGGGCACGCCGGTGATCCACCTGCGCGGCGTGCCGTACGGCCTGCGCGACGGTTCGGTGAGCGATCTCATCCGGCCGGAGTCGCAGGATCTGTTCAAGGATTAGAACGGGCCGTTCTTGGTCACCGCCCCTTGTCGGGCGGGTGGGAGGTACGAGTGTCCAACCTGATCCCGGAGTCGCATCGCGACCTGCTGCGCGACGACGTGAAGGCCTTCGCCTTTCTGGCGACGACGATGCCGGATGGAAGTCCGCAGGTCACGCCGCTGTGGTTCGACGTCGAGGGCGAGTTCGTGTGGGTGAATACCGGGCGCGGGCGCACCAAGGACCGCAACATGGCCGCGCGTCCGAAGGTGGCATTGGCGATCATCGATCCAGCCAACCCTTACCGTTACATGCAGATCCGCGGCACAGTCGTCGAGACGCGTGAGCAGGGTGCGGTGGAGGACATTCGCCGGCTCAGCCGGAAATACCGAGGCACGCCGGACTTTGTTGTCCCTTCCGGTCAGGTGCGGGTGACCCTTCGCATCCGGCCGGACCATGTCAGCGCGCAAGGATGAATCTGGAGGCCGACGCATTGTTAGCGTGGCTTGAGAGCCGGCGGTCGGTGCGCCGCTTCCGCCGCCAGGACATCCCGCGCCCCGTGCTCGAGCGAATCCTGCGAACGGCGTGCACCGCGCCGTCGGCTCACAATCGCCAGCCGTGGCGCTTTGCCGTCGTCGCCTCCGGAGAGCGGCGGATGAGCCTGGCGCAGGCCATGGCTGCCGAGTTCCGCCGGGACCTGCAGGCCGACGGATGGACCGCCGCCGAAGCCGAGTCGCGCGCCGCCCGCGCAGTCGACCGCCTGGGCGAGGCGCCCGCGGCGATCATCCTGTGCAGCACGCTGGCTGGCATGGATGCTTACCCGGAGGCGCGCCGGCAGGAAGCCGAGCGTATTATGGCGCTGCAAAGCGTCAGCCTTGCCGGCGGGCAGCTGCTGCTGGCGGCGCATGCCGAGGGGCTGGGCGCGTGCTGGATGTGCGGGCCGCTCTTCGCTCCACAGGCCGTTCGGGCGGCGCTGGATCTACCGGATGATTGGGAGCCCCAGGCGGTGATCGTGCTCGGGTGGCCGGACGATGAGCCGGCGGCGCCCGACCGCCGGCCGCTCGAGGATGTGACGCTGTGGCGATGAAGGTCGTGGCGCTCGCCGGAGGGGTGGGCGGAGCGAAGCTGGCCGATGGCCTGGCCCAGATCCTCGCGCCGGACGACTTCACAGTTGTCGTCAACACAGCCGATGACTTCGAGCACCTTGGGCTGCATATCTCGCCGGATCTTGACACGGTGGTCTACACGCTGGCCGGGCTGTCGAACGACGACACCGGGTGGGGAAGGGCCGGGGAGACCTGGCGGTTCCTCGACACCCTGCGCGGACTGGGAGGCCCGACCTGGTTTCAGTTGGGGGACCGCGACCTGGCCCTGCATCACGAGCGCACCCGGCGGCTGGCCGCGGGCGAGCGCCTGAGTGCGGTCACTGGCGACCTCGGTCGGCGGATGTGCGTGAAGGCAACTGTGCTTCCCATGACGGACGATCGCGTTCGCACGATGGTCCTGACCGTCGATGACGAACTCGCCTTCCAGCGGTACTTTGTCGAGCGGCACTGCGAGCCTCCCGTCCGCGGCTTCCGGTTTGAGGGGATCGAGGCTGCCCGGCCTGCGGACGGCGTGCTTGAGGCGCTGGCCGCCGCCGACGCGATCGTGCTGTGTCCGTCGAACCCGTGGGTGAGCCTAGATCCGATCTTGGCCGTTCCCGGCCTGCGCCCGGCGCTTGGCGGAAAGGTCGTCATCGGCGTCTCGCCGATCATCGGCGGGCAAGCGCTCAAAGGACCCGCGGCCAAGATGGCGCGTGAGCTGGGAATTGAGCCGTCCGCCGGTGCCATCGCCGAACACTACCGTGGCGTGCTGACGGGGCTGGTCATCGATGAGCTGGATGTTGCCGACGTGCCTCGCGTGGCAGCCGCCGGCATTCGGGGAATGACGGCGCAGACGGTGATGAAGAGCCGGGCCGACCGGCGCCGGCTGGCGAACGATGTTCTCGAGTTTGCCCGGCAGCTGGCCGGGTGATGCGATGAGTCTGTGGGCGATCGTGCCCGTCAAGCCGCTCGATCAGGCCAAGTCCCGCCTGGCCAGCGCGCTGGGGTCGGAGGAGCGGGTGGCTCTGGCCAAGAGTCTGCTGGAGCGCACGCTCGACACGCTTCGGCAGGTGCCGTCTATCGACGACGTGCTCGTCGTTACCGGCGATCCGGGCGTGCAGGCGTGGTGCCGCGGCGCGGGCATTCAGGTTCTGCACGAGGCAGGAGAACCGGACCTGAACCGCGCCCTACAGGCGGCAACTGACGCGGCGCAGGCGAACGGCGCGCAGGCGGTCTTCATCGTCCACGCCGACCTGCCGTGGGTGACCTCGGCCGAACTCCAGGCGATGGCGAACTACATCGACGGGGATCCGCTCGTCGCCGTGGCGCCGGACCGGCATCGCCGGGGCACGAACGCCCTGCTGTGCGCGCCACCGGGTTTGATAGAATACCGATTCGGCGATGACAGCTTCGCCCTGCACTGCGCACAGGCACAGGCCGCCGGCGCCCGGCTGGAGGTCTGCTCGGCCCCCGGCCTGGCCCTGGACATCGATCGGCCGGAGGATCTTGATGTGCTCCGCTCTGGAAGGCCAACCTGCAAGCCGCCAGGCTCCTCGAGCACAGGGTGACCGGTGCCACGTCGGAACTCCTGTCTCGAGACCCCGGTCAGGCGACAGGGATTGAGCTCGTCTCAGGGCCGGATTCACCCAAGCCGATCGGGCCGGGGCGATGTGTCGGGGAGGATGGCAACCGGGCGGGTTGTCGTCAAGCCGGAGGGGTCGGAGACCTTTCCTGCGGTCCAACGGCAGGTGGAAGCACACGCCACGAAGGCCAGTCCGCTCGTGGCTGTAGATCCGGTTGACGAAGGGCTCGCCGCGCGCAGTGTCCTCCGGCTGGCCCCATTTGGGGAGGGAGAGGTCCATGAAGAAGGATAGCTATGGCGACCCGTACTTCATGACGATCCAGCAATTGCGCGCCGAGCTTCTCCGCTGCGAGTACTGCGAGGAGAAGCCGTGCATGATCGCCTGCCCCTGCAACTGCTCGCCCTTTGACTTCATCATGGCAGCCCGCCTGGGAAACCCATCAGACCTCCGCCGTTCCGCCGGCGAGGTGATGCGCAACAACCCGTTGGGCGGCGTGTGCGGTTTGGTGTGCCCGGACACGCACTGCATGGCTGCCTGCTCGCGCCGGCTTTTCGACGGCGCTATCGATATTCCTCGCGTACAAGCAACCGTTGTCGAGATGGCCAAGAACCTGGGTGGGATCCCGAAGTTCGCTACAGGGGCGCCGAATGGCCGAAGGGTCGCCGTTGTTGGCGGCGGCCCTGCCGGGCTGGCCGCCGCCGGCTCGCTGGCTCAGATAGGCTACGCCGTGGACATCTTCGAACGCGGCGACCGGCTGGGCGGGATGATGGCGCTGATCCCCGATCACCGGCTTAGCAAGAGGGTGCTGGCCACCGACATTGACTTCGTCCTCGCGCTGGGCGCCATCCAGGTGAAGTTGGGATCCAACGTCGACGACCCCAAGACACTCCTCGCCCAGGGGTACGACGCCGTATGCGTCGCCGCCGGCCTGTGGGAGTCGATTCGTCTGGGAATCGAGAACGAGGATCTGGCAGTCAAGATGGTGGACCTCCTGTCTGCGCCGGCGGCGCATCACTTCACGGGAAGGGTGGTGGTCATCGGAGGCGGCGCGACGGCCCTGGATTCCGCCGTCACCGCCAAGGCTCGTGGCGCCGAGCACGTCGAGCTCTTCATGCTGGAGAAGCTGGCCGAGATGCCCCTTACGGCAAAGGAACGCCGAGAGCTGGTTGACTTCGACATCGAGGTCAGCGGCCGCATACGCATCCAACGCATCCTCAAGGCTGGGAACCGGGTGGTGGGGCTCGAGACCATCAAGGTCGAGCTCCCGGCCGGGAAACCCTTCCATCCCTCGAACGTGCAGGACCAGGCCGGGACGGAAGCCGTCCGGTCCGAGATCACGGGCGTGGTCGTGGCGATCGGGATGCGGCCCACGCTCCCGGTGGTCCGTGTGCCGGGATTGTTCTACGCCGGCGATATGACGACCGGCCCGAAGAGCGTGGTGGAGGCCGCTGCCTCCGGCAAGAACGCCGCGGCGCAGATCGATGCCTACCTGCAGAAGCAGAAGGAACCCGTCATCGAGAAGATGACCAAGTCCACATTCGCGCTGCCGGGCTTCAACCGTGTTCCGGTGTCCCTGGGGACCACTTTCTTTGGCCGCTCGATCCGTTCGCCCTATCTGCTGTCGGCCTCTCCGGTCACGGACGGTCTGGCCGCGATGACCGAGGCCTATAAGGCCGGTTGGGCCGGTGGCGTGTTGAAGACCGCGTTTGACAACGTCCCGATCCACATCCCGTCCGAGTACATGGTCACCTTCGACGCCTTCACCTACGGCAACTGCGACAATGTGTCGGGACATCCTCTGGATCGCGTGTGCCGGGAGGTGGAGCAGCTGGTAAGTCTATGGCCGGACCGGCTGACGATGGCCTCGACCGGTGGCCCGCTAACCGGGCACGATGAGCCCGACGCCGCGGGGTGGCAGTCGAACACGCGCAAGCTGGAGGCTGCCGGAGCTATGGGCATCGAGTACTCCCTGTCCTGCCCGCAGGGCGGAGACGGCACCGAGGGGGACATCGTCTCCCAGAACGCCGAGCTGACGGCCAAGATCATCGACTGGATCATGGACGTGGGTTCCCCCGACATCCCCAAGCTGTTCAAGCTCACCGCAGCCGTTACTTCGATCGTGCCTATCCTCCGGGCTATCCGGAAGGTCTTTGACCGGTATCCTGGCAAGAAGGCGGGGATCACACTGGCCAACACGTTTCCCACGCTGGCCTTCCGTGGGGGCGGAGACGGACGCAAGTGGGAGGAAGGCGTAGTGGTTGGGATGAGCGGGGAAGGCGTTACCCCGATCTCCTACTTGACGCTGGCCAAGGCGGTCCCGGAACGGATGGCCATCTCCGGAAATGGCGGGCCGATGGACTACAAGGCTGCCATGGACTTCCTGGCCCTGGGAGTTGAGACCGTCCAGTTCTGCACCATCGTCATGAAGCACGGCTACGGGATCATACGGGAGCTAGAGTCGGGGACGGCATACCTGATGCAGGAACGCGGCATCCGCTCCGTCCGCGAGCTCATCGGCATCACCCAACCCAGCCCGATCACCGACTTCATGGCGCTGTCGCCAGTGAAAGGGATTTCCGAGTTCGACCGGGACCTGTGCGTGTCATGCGGCAACTGCACGCGCTGCCCGTACCAGGCGATTGCGCTGGACGAGCAGTGGCTGCCGTCGTCTGATCCGGCGAAGTGCGTCGGCTGCTCCATCTGCGCCAAGAAGTGCTTTGTGGGAGCCATCACGATGCGCGAACGCACGCCGCGTGAATTGGAGATGCTGGTGGAAAACTAGGCCCGCGGCCCCGCGGACGACCGGGGGCGCGAAACGAGCCGCGAGAGGGCTCGACCGCAGGTCACCGCGTAGCGAACCGCCCGGGCCTACGCGGAGCCTGGTTCAGGCCTGAACCGCCGGGACCTGAGACGTCCCTGCGATAGGGCGCCACCGGCCCCGTCCGCTCGGGAAGGAGAGATCATGGCCATCCGATTTGAGAACGGCATTGTCGCTACCCTGGGCAGGAAGAACCGCGTGATGTGGAACGCCACCGTCGTCACCGACGGAGAGCGCGTCGGCGCGCTCGGCCCGGCGGCCAAGATGGCCGAGCAGTTTCCCAAGGCTGAGGTCGTCGATTGCTCGGGGAAGATCATCCTGCCCGGCTTCCTGTGCTCCCATCACCACTTCTACTCCACCATGGCGCGCGGCATGGCGCCTCCAGGAGAGCCGGCGTCCAACTTCGTGGAAATCCTCGAGCGGCTGTGGTGGAAGCTGGACAAGGCGCTGTCCGAAGAGGACATCACCCTTTCGGCGCAGATCCCGCTGGCGGAGTGCATCCGCAACGGCACGACCACGGTCATTGACCACCATGCCTCGCCGGGCTTCCGCGACGGGTCGCTCGACCTGATCGAGAAAGCGGTCCGCGGCGCCGGGCTGCGGGCTTCCCTGTGCTACGAGGTATCCGACCGCAATCAGCCCGGCGGAGGGATCGCCGAGAACGAGCGCTTCATCCAGAAGACCGGCAAAGGCGATGGGCAGATCGCCGCCATGATGGGCCTGCATGCCTCGTTCACCCTGTCGGATGCCACGCTCGAGAAATGCGTCGGAATCGCCCGCGATGCCGCGGTCGGCTGTCACATCCACGTGGCGGAGGACGCCGCGGACCGGGCCGACTCGCTGGCCAAGTACAAGGTCCCAACCGTCACGCGGCTGCACAAGCTGGGCGTCACCGGCGAACGGTCGCTCTTCGTTCACTGTGTCCACATTGATGAAGGCGAGATGGACACCCTCGCCGCCACGAAGACGAGTGTCGCCCACAACCCCGAGTCCAACATGAACAACGCCGTCGGGGTGACGAAGGTGCTGAGCATGATGAAGAAGGGCGTGCTCGTCGGACTCGGCACGGACGGGATGTCGTCCGACATGCTGGCGCAGATGCGCTGCGCCTACCTGCTGCAGCGCCTGGACCAGCACGACCCGCGCGTGGCCTTCGTTGAGGCGCCGCAGATGCTGCTCCAGAACAATGTCGAGATCTGCGAGCGCCAGTTCGGCCTCCGCCTGGGTGAGATCGCGGAAGGCTCGCCAGCTGACCTGGCGATCCTGGACTACCAGCCGCCCACGCCGCTGGATGAGAACAACTTCCTGGGGCACCTGATCTTCGGGCTGGTGGACGCCACGGTCGACACGACCGTCTGCCGCGGCAAGATCCTGATGCGGGGTAAGCAGATCCTGTCCCTGGACGAAGAGCGGATCGCCGCCCGGTCCAGGGAGCTGGCGCCGAAGATGTGGCTCCGGCTGTAGGTCATCCGAGAGCACGAGCACGCCTGTGAGGGTAGGAGTGGTATGGAACGAGTAGCGTTGTATCTACAGGACGCGCACGACCTTCGGGAGGGCCTGGACTGGGTGCGCTTCGCCGAGGCCCATGGATTCGAAGGGGTCTGGCAGGCGGAGTCGCGCCTTGTGCGTGACGCCATCGTACCGATGGCCGCCTACGCCGCGGTGACGCAGCGGATCAAGATCGGTTCGGGGGTAATCAATAACTGGACCCGGAACATCGGCCTGTTGGCGGCCACCTTCCTCACGCTGGATGACCTGGCACCGGGCCGTATCCTGTGCGGGATCGGCGCCTGGTGGGATCCGCTCGCAAGAAACGTTGGCATCCAGCGCCGCAAGCCGGTCACGGCCATGCGGGAGACCGTCGAGGTGTTGCGGCGCTTGCTGCGGCTGGAGCGGGTGACCTTCCACGGCGAGTTCCACCACCTGGAAGGGGTCGAGCTCGATGTCGTGCACGGGCGGCGCGAACCCCGCCAGGTACCGATCGTGCTCGGCGCGGTTGGGCCGAACATGCTCGAGTTGGCGGGGGAGATCGCCGACGGGGTCCTGCTCAACTACTGCCTGCCGCCGGAATACAACGATGCGGCGCTGGAACACCTCCAGGCCGGCGCACGCC
>Ga0315293_10002231_pt1 | contig 18702 bp, 15 predicted proteins | sample YL17G13_20_MG_FD_203071 | JGI IMG/M metagenome (GOLD analysis project Ga0315293, IMG submission 203071) | Sediment microbial communities from Yellowstone Lake, YNP, Wyoming, USA - YL17G13_20 | ecosystem: Environmental > Aquatic > Freshwater > Lake > Sediment | place: USA: Wyoming | collected... | reverse complement strand
TGTCGAGCAGGGCTTCCTTGGCAATGGTCCGCTTTCCCGGACCGGCGGGGGGCAACACCGTAGCGGCGATGAGGCCAGGCAACAGGCAGCAGAGAAGAACGCGCTTCATGGGCGCATGGTACACCCGGGCGTTATTCAACACAAAGACACAAAGACACAAAGGCACCAAGGAGAACGGCTTGGCGTCTTGGTGCCTTAGTGCCTTTGTGGTTATCTCGTGATAAGCTGCATCGGAATGCTCACCGACGCCGCCATTGCCGCGTTAACGGCCTCGGGGGAGGGCTCATTCACGTTCTTCCCGCCGGTGCGCGGCTTCGGGGAAAACCGCTGGAAATACCAGGAGGCGACGCGCATTGAATTCAGCGCCGTCAACCAAGCCGGCGGGGAGCAGGTGTGGTTCCCGCGGAGCGCGGTGGCCTATATAACGGTGGAAGAAGGCGCCATCACGCTGGCTTTCCGCAAGGAAATGGAATACTCGAACGGGGCGGTGTGGCCGGTGCGCCGGCAGGTGGACGAACCGGAGGAGCCGGAACCGGAGCCGGAGGCCATGGGAACGGAAGCCGCCGGAGCGGCGGTGGCCGGGGCGAAAGCGGGGCCGGCGGCGGCGCGCGCCCGCGCCCCCGCCCTATCCCGGCGGCGCCCGCGCTGGGGCCAGGAGCCGGTATTCCTGGTGCTGGCGGTGGCCGGCAGCGCCGCGCTGGCCCTGGTTCTGGTGCTGGTCGCGGCGCACGCCTGGCTGCAACCCAGGCAGCGGACCGATTCCACGCCCATCGACGATCCAAACCTGTTTACGCTGACCCGCGAAGACAACTACTACGACGTGGTGCGCAAGCTCGGACCGCCGGAAAGCGAGCGCGCCCTGTCGCTGGCCGGCAGCACCCTCAGCCAGCGGGCCTTGATTTATCGCGGCCGCAACTACGCGGTGGTGCTGCTGGGAGTGGAAGGCCAGCGGAACTACGGGCAGGAGCAGCGCTACATCGGCGCCATCCGGCTCAGCGACGGCGCCGTTGTGGGCAGCGTGCGCATGGCCCACGACTCGACCACCGATTCGCTGCTCAAGATCTTTGCCCGCCAACTCAAGGAATAGGTCCAAGGGTCCAAAGGTCCAAGGTCAAACGCAGGGCAGCTTCGGGTCTTGACCTTTGGACCCTTGGACCTTTGGACCCAGATAATTGAAGTCCTGGGGTCAGGATTCATATGGGACAAGAAGGTGAACCATCCGCGTCGCCGGCCGACCCTATGGCCGACGCACTGGTGTCGGTCTGGCGGCAGGTCATGGTCGAGGACAAGACAGAAGTCGAGCTGGAAGGTCGAACGTACCAGGTCACCAAAACCGGGAGCAAGCGGCTGCGGCAGGTGGTCTTCGCGGTCCTGGGCCGTGAGCTGCGCGGCATCGAGCAGAATCCTCGAACCACCTCCCGATGGGCGCAGATGGCGCGCCGCGGCGCCCAGATCATGCAGTTCATGGAGAACCGCCACTACGTCGCCAACGTGGCCGACGGCAAGGTGTTCCTGTACTGAGGCGGCCGAGAACGCGAGACTGTGCCGCGAGCGTAAGGGAGCGGTGCTGTGGCCTGCAACCGCTCGGTCGCCGCGGCGACCTCGCGGCACAGTTGCTGCGCGTTTGATAGCCGTCGTGGCCTTTCCGCAAGCTGCTGATTGTGCCAGAATCACTGTTCGGACGATGAACCACCTGGAGGAAGTGAAACGGATCGTGCTGAAGGGGCTGCGCGGTCAGCGGACCAAGGTCTGCCTGTTCGGATCGCGAGCCCGGGGCGATGCCGCCCGGTTCTCGGATATCGATGTCGGCGTGTTGCCGCTGGAACCGCTTCCGCCGGGCCTGCTCAGCGCCATTCGCGAGGAACTCGAGGAGAGCAACGTGCCGTTCCGGGTTGACCTCGTGGACCTTTCCGATGCCGGTTCCACTTTCCGCGAGCAGGTGGAAAAAGAGGGCCAGCTATGGACCGACTGAGCCGGCGATTGAAGACTGCCGAGCAAGCATTAAACACGCTGGTGAAGGTGCTCGTGGAGAGAAAGACGGAGATCGTGCGCGATGCGGCCATCCAGCGCTTCGAGTACACCTTCGAGGCGGTCTGGAAGGCGGGGCAGCTATTCCTGCGGGAACGGGAGGGACTGCAGGCGGCGTCTCCCAAGGCGGCCATCCGCGCTTGCGGCGAGGTCGAATTGCTGAACGAGGATCAGGTCAGCGCCGCTCTGCAGATGGCCGATGATCGCAACCTCACCGTGCATACCTACAACGAGGACTTGGCCGAAGCGCTGTACGGCCGGCTCCCTGGCCACGCCAGGTTGCTGGGCGAATGGCTGCAGGTGATGATAGGGCCGAAACCATGGGATTCTGGCGGAAACTGAGCACCACGCTGGAAATGATCAAGTTCCAGCACTCGGTGTTCGCGCTGCCGTTCGCGCTGACCGGGGCGGTGCTGGCGGCCCGCGGCCTGCCGCCGGCGCGGCAACTGCTGTGGATCGTGGTGGCCATGGTGGGCGCGCGCGCGGCCGCCATGACCTTCAACCGCATCGTCGATGTGCGCCTGGACGCGGCCAATCCGCGCACGGCGGCCCGCGCCCTGCCCGCCGGGCTGCTGTCGCGGCGCTTCGCCATCCTGTTCACCATCGCATCCGCCGCATTGCTGGTGCTGGCCGCCTGGCAGTTGAACCCGCTGTGTCTGCGGCTTTCGCCGCTGGCGCTGGCCATCCTGTTCCTCTATTCGTATTCCAAGCGCTTCACCTGGTTGTCCCACTTGATGCTGGGCTTCTGCCTGGGAATGGCGCCGGCGGCGGCGTGGGCGGCGGTGCGCGGCCGCCTGGACTGGCAGATCCTACTGCTGACCGCCGCCGTCACCCTGTGGACCGCGGGATTCGATATCATTTACGCGCTCCAGGACCTGGAGTTCGATCAGCGGACCGGCCTTCTCTCGCTGCCCAGGCGCCTCGGCGTTGCCAACGCCCTCCGCGTCTCCGCATTCTTCCACGTCCTGATGCTGATCCTGCTTTGGGCGCTGGCGCTGGTGGAGGGGTTGGGTTGGATCAGCATGGCGGGCGTGGGCGTGGTGGCGGCGCTGTTGGCTTACGAGCACCGGCTGGTGAAGCCCCACGATTTCAGCCGCATCAATGCCGCGTTTTTCACCATGAACGGCTACATCAGCGTGCTGTTCTTCGTGTTTTGGACCCTGGATCTGGCGTTGCTGCGATAGCGGCTGACGGCCGACGGTTGACGACTGACGGAGAATCCCGGTTCGACAGCCCGATACCGGACAGCCGATAGCCGACAGCCGTCAGCCGAGAAGGGAACGGATGGATCTGGATTTCATCCAGGACGAACGGTTACGGCCGGTGGCCGAAAAGGTTCTGGCCGGCGAGCGCTTGTCGTTTGACGACGGTCTCAAGCTGGAGCAGTCGAGCGACCTGCTGGCTATCGGCTATTTGGCCAACCATGTGCGCCAGCAGCGGCACGGCAACCTCTGCTATTTCAACATCAACCTGCACATCAATCCGACCAACGTCTGTGTCTCGGGCTGCCAACTGTGCGCCTTCGGCAGGAAGAAGAACGCGCGGGGCGCCTACACGATGTCGTTGGAGCAGGTTTGGGAGGCGGCGGCTGAGGGCGGCAGCGAGGCGGTCACCGAGTTTCACATTGTCGGCGGCCTGCACCCGGATTTGCCCTTGGAATGGTACCTGGACCTGATCCACGGCCTGCGCCGGCGGTTCCCCACGGTCCACCTGAAGGCCTTCACCATGGTGGAGATTGCCTACCTGGCGCGGGGCGCGCGGCTGACCGTTCGCGACACACTGCTGAAGCTGCAGGAGGCGGGGGTGGGGTCGCTGCCGGGTGGCGGCGCCGAAATCTTCGATCCCAGCGTGCGGCGCCGGATTTGCGCCCACAAGATGAGCGGTGAAGAGTGGCTGGAGACGGCGCGGGCGGCTCACCAGGCCGGCCTCCGCTCCAATGCCACCATGCTGTACGGCCACATTGAAACGGCCCGCGACCGCATCGATCACCTGCTGCGGCTGCGCGGCCTACAGGACGAGACCGGCGGATTCATGGCCTACGTCCCCCTGGCCTTCCATCCCGCCAATACTCAGTTCTCCTACCTTCCGCCCTCCACCGGTTTTGCCGACCTGAAGAGCATCGCCATCGGCCGCCTGATGCTCGACAACTTCGCCCATGTCAAGGCGTACTGGGTGATGATGACGCCGGCGATCGCGCAGGTGGCGCTCCGCTTTGGCGCCGACGACCTCGACGGGACCGTGGTGGAAGAAAAGATCTACCACGAGGCGGGGGCCACGACTTCCCGGGAGATGAAACGGGACGAGCTGCTGCGCCTGATCCGGGAAGCGGGCCGCGACCCGGTCCAGCGCGACACGCTGTACGGCCCGGTGGCGCGCCCGCAGGTCACGTTCACCGTCCAAACGTAGGGGGACCAGGCGCCGGGTGTCAGGCGCCAGGCTCGGCATACAGGTTTCCTGGCCCTGTGCCCAGCACCTCGGTCCTGAAACCTGGCACTTGAAATCCGGCAACCGGGGCCTGCAACAGCGCCCGGTGCACCTCCTCGATGGTTTCATCCAGCGCGGAGGTGCCGGCGGTGAGGCCGACCGCGCGGCAGTCCTGGAACCAGCCGGGATGCAACTCGGCCGCGCATTCGATGCGATAGGCCGGGACGCCGCGTGCGCGGGCCGACTCCGCCAGTTCCCGTGTGTTGCGCGAGTTCCTGCCGCCTACCACGACCAGCGCGTCCACCAGCGGCAGCAGCCGGTCCAGCGCCTGCTGGCGCTCGCGGGTCGGCCGGCACACGGTATCGACGAAGCGGACTTCACTGCCGGGATTGCGGGCCGTGACGGCCTCCAGCACCGAGCGGACCAGCGCATCGCTGCTGGTGGTCTGGCAGAGAACGCCGATTTTCTCCTGGTGGTAGCAGCGCACCTCCGCCGCCGACTCGACCACCTCGGCGCGGGGCAGATCGCCGATCAGTCCCTGCACTTCGACATGCCCGCGGCGCCCGATGACCAGCACGTAGCAGCCCTCCGATTGCAGCCCAAGCGCGGCGTCGTGCGCGCGGCGGACCAGCGGGCAGGTGGTGTCCACCAGCCGGAGGCCGGCGCCGCACAGCCGGGCCCGCTCGCTGTCGCTGATGCCGTGGGCGGTAATCAGTACCAGAGGGGTTTCCGGCAGCGCCTGGCCGCGCCGCTGCTCATCCAGCCGGCGGAAGCCGCGCCTGGCCAGACCGCGGTTCACCGTTTCGTTATGCACCAGTTCGCCGTAGACGGTCACCGCCGTGGGATCGCCCACAGCGGCAACGCACTCCAGCGCCTGGCGCACGCCAAAGCAAAGCCCCATGGCCTCGGCCCGAATGACTTCCATTGGTCCGCCACCTTTCCTGAGGTCCTTGTAGCGGCGGTCTTCAGACCGCCACCCGGCCTGGCGCGTGATGGACGCGCCGGGAATGCCCCGGCGCAAGCTTTGCGCCACAAAGTTTCAAGGGCCAAAAAAAACGGCTCAGGCCGGAGCCCAGCCGCGCGAGCCGTCGAATTGCCTGTCGTCCACGTCGGATGCGCTCCGGCGATTCAAGGCCGCGGCGCGGGCCGCGTCGCGGACCACTTCTTCCAGCACCGCCAGGTAAGAAAGGAAACGCGCGCGCCCCTCCCTGGAGAGGCGGCAGAGCGTCTGCGGACGCCGGCCGTCGGAGCGCTTCCAGAGTTCCACCACGCCGGCCTCGTGGAGCACCTGCAGATGGCGGCTCAGGTTTCCGTCGGTCAAGGAGCACAACTCCTTGAGGTCGCAGAACAGCACCCCTTCGGGCCGGGTGGCCAGCGTGGTCAGAATGCCCAGCCGGGCGCGCTCGTGGAGCAACCGGTCGAGCCCTTCGTAGGCGAAGCGGCCGCCGGCTGCTGGTTTGTCGTTCGCCTTCCTTTTCCGATTCATTCCGCGGACACTCCTTTCGCTCAACTAGCCCCGCTGCCCGTTGCGCTCCAGGTTCCAGTAAAGGACCAGGGCCGCCGCCCACTGGCCGATTCCGAAGACGGACCCCATGAGCCAGGGCGACAGGGCCGCCGGCCCCGGCAAAAAGGCCAGAACCGCGGCGCCACTGAGCAGGTAGAACAGCGCCACCCAGCCAATGGCCCGGGGCAGGTGCCGCCGGGAGGCAAATACGCCCATGCCGAACAGCACCGCCCACAGGCCCGGCAGCAAGCAGACCTCCGCCAGGCCGCGCTGTCCAAGTGTGAACGTCACCACTGCGCCGGCCGTCAGGGCGGGCAGCAGTTGCCCGGTGACGATTCGCGTGGTGGCGCGGCGGTGAGCGGACTGCTGGAGCAGATACACGTACAAGACCTGCAGCCCGCTGCCGGCCAGGCACAACACCGCCGTTCCCGTCCACAGCACCACGTAGCGCAGAGGATCAGCCGCGGCGTCCCGGATGAGCCAGCCCTGCAACACAGCGGTGAGCACCGCCAGCAGCCCGGTGGCCGCCGCCGAGACCGCCCGGTAGCCTCGGAAGGTTTCCGTGGTGGCCAATTGGCCACGGATTTCATTGATCTGCTGCAGCGCCTCGTGTAGTTCCACCGGCATAAGGTTTCACGCTTTGCAACGCAAAGTATAGTCCCCGCCCTGCCCTCTTGGCAAGCAAAAAAACAGGTGTTCAGGTATCAGGTGAGGTACTAGCAAAATTCGGCCACAAGACGCCGCAACAGAGCCGTCCCGCCATGCGGGATCAGCGAGCGGGTGCTGGCGCAGCGCCGCGTTGACCTCGCGGGGCGCCCGCTCGCTGACGCTCGCGGCTCTGTTGGCGTGAATCGGATTTTGCAGGTACCTCAGGTGCCAGGTGCTCCCGCTTGAGCACCTGGCACCTGCACCCTATTCTGGAGGGACGTAGCCGGGCGGCGGCGCGGCCTGCTCACCGAAGAAAAACTGCTCCATCTGCTCTTCGATGAACTTCTGGGCCCGCGGGTCGGCGGGGAAGATGCGATATTCGTTGATGATCATCCGCAGGCGGTCCAGCCACATTTGCCAGGCCTGGCGCGACACCTTTTCGTAGATGCGCTGGCCCAGGTCACCGCTCCAGGGCGGCTCGTCCAGGCCGGGCAGTTCCTGGCCCAGCTTCGCACATTTCACTGTCCGTTCAGCCATGCCGCAAGCCTCCCACAGACTTCAGACCTGAGACTTGCGACCTGGGACTTGGTCTACGGTCTCAGGTCTCAGGTCTCACTCCTCGCCGACCATGATGGCGCAGGCGATCACCGTGGACCACAGGCCGCGCTTGTCGCCGACGGCGGACTGGGTGATGTTCATGGTCCGCACGATCTTGTTCGAGATGCGGTAGATTTCCTTCTTCTCGTCCCAACTGCGGTCGGGATCGAACTCGACGTCCAGCGTGGTGGCGAGCATTTCGGCGGCCAGTTCCTCGGCGTACTCGCCGGCCACTTCTTCGGTTTCGCCGAAGGAATGGTGTTCGGAGAGGTAGCCGTACATGTTGCGGTCGCTCGGCAGCGCCAGGCCGATGCTGGCGGCGATCAGACGGTGCGGCTCGCGGGTGGCGTTCTCCGCCACCACCGCAAACACCACCTGCCCGGGCTGCAACATCCGCAAGCCGGTGGTCCGGGAGATCAGCTTGCAGCGGGGAGGGAAAATGCTGGAGACCCGCACCAGGTTGCAGGCCTGAATACCCGCGTTGCGCAAGGCCAGCTCAAAGCTGGTCAGCCGTTCCCGGTGCTTGCCCACGCCTTTGGTCAGGAAGATCTTCTTAGCGACGAACATCTATTCGCCCGGGGGCCTCCTCGTGGAGAATTCTGGGGAGCGCATGCCTTTACCCACAGTATAGGTGCGAAATGCGACCGTAGCAGAAAAGGGAAACGCGGGTCAACGCTTTTGCGCCGCCATGGCGCCAGGCTTGGCGTCTTGGTGACTTGACGGGGAGAAACCCGTTACAATCGTCCGTTGCCATGCCCAAGACAGACACAACGCGCCGCCGTTATCGGGAAGACCTTTCTGAAATGCCGGACTGGCTGAAGAAAAAGAAATGCCCGAATCGGGACAAGTACCTTTCCGGCAAGCGCATCCTGCCCAAGAACCTGACCGGCAGGGAAAAGCTGGCCGACCTGGTGGACGAGACCTTCCTGGCCTATAACGGGGCGCGGTTGAAGGAGGGCTGCCAGTTGTTCGTCCGGAAGATGCTGGAGCCGGACGTGACGGTGGGCATGAGCCTGTCGGGCGCCCTGACGCCGGCCGGGCTGGGCTGCTCCGCGATCGTCCCGCTGATCAAGGCCGGCTTCGTCGATTGGATCGTCTCTACGGGCGCCAACCTATACCACGACCTGCATTTCGCGCTGAACTACCCGGTACGCGCCGGCAGCTTCAAGATGGACGACGTCGAGCTGCGCGACAACGACATCGTGCGCATCTATGACGTGCTGATCGGCTACAGCGATTGCCTGATGGCCACCGACGAAATCCTGCGCAGCATCCTGGTCCGGCCCGAGTTCCAGAGGGAGATGGGCACCGGCGAGTTCCACTATCTGCTGGGCAGGTATGCGGCGGAATGGGAGCGGAAAGCGGGGATGAAGGACGTCTCGGTGCTGGCCGCCGCCTACCGGGCCGGGGTGCCCTGCTACACCTCGTCGCCGGGCGACTCCACCATCGGCATGAACGTGGCCGGCGTCGAGCTGCGCGGCAACAGGCTGCGCATCAATCCCTCGAGGGACGTGAACGAGACCACGGCCTTCGTGCTGGCGGCCAAGCGCGCCGGCGGCAAGAGCGCCGTGGTGCTGTGGGGCGGCGGCAGCCCCAAGAACTTCATGCTGCAGACCGAGCCCCAGATCCAGGAAGTGCTGCGCATCAAGGAATTCGGGCAGGATTACTTCCTCCAGGTCACCGACGCGCGCCCCGACACCGGCGGCCTGAGCGGGGCCACGCCCAGCGAAGCAGTGAGCTGGGGCAAGGTGGACCCGGACCGGCTGCCCGATGCCCTGGTCTGCTACACCGACACCACCATCGCCATGCCCATCCTGACGCACTACGCGCTGGCCAGGCACAAGCCGCGCAAGCTGAAACGCCTTTACGACCGGCGCGCGGCGATGATGAGAGCGCTGACCAAGGAGTACTTCCTGCACAACAAGGTGAAGATGCTCGACGGGTCGGCGCCGGTCTTCGATTGAGATGCATGCAGAAGCCATCAGCTCTCAGCTTTTGGCTGAGAGCTGATAGCTGAGAGCTGACAGGGAGGCGGGCAATGAACAGCAGGCAACTGCAGGCCGTCGCACAGGAGCACGGCACGCCGGTGGTGGTGATCGACCACGACGTCATCCGGGCCAACTACGCCGACTTCCGCAAGCACTTGCCGAAGGTCCAGGCCTACTACGCCGTGAAAGCCAACCCCGCCCCGGAAATCATCCGCGCTCTTTACCAGGCCGGCGCCAGCTTCGACGTCGCTTCGCTGCCCGAGTTCATGCTGGTGTACGAGAACATCAAGCACCTGCCGGCCAAGGAGCAGCAGGACTTCATCTGGGACAAGATCGTCTACGCCAACCCCATCAAGCCCACGGAGACGCTGCGGGCGCTGGACCAGTACAAGCCCCTGGTCACCTACGACAACCTCGAGGAGTTGCGCAAGATCCGGCAGCACGCTCCCCATGCCGGCCTGATGCTGCGGTTGCGCGTGCCGAATACCGGCTCGATGGTCGAGCTGTCGTCGAAATTCGGGTGTGACCCGGGCGAAGCGGTGGACCTGCTTGAGGAAGCGTTCCGGGTTGGCCTGGTGGTGGAAGGGCTGAGCTTCCACGTCGGCAGCCAGTGCACGAACTTCCTGAACTTCGTGCAGGCCGTGAGCATGGCCGCGGCCGTCATCCAGGAAGCCCGCGGGCGCGGCCACGAAATCAAGATCCTGGACATCGGCGGCGGCTTCCCGGCGCCCTACAACCGCCACGTGAAGCCCTTCAGCCTGCTGGCGGAGAGAATCAACGCCGAAATCGACCGCCTGTTTCCCGCCGACATGCAGATTCTCGCCGAGCCCGGCCGGTTCCTGGTGGCCACGGCGGCCGTGTGCGTGGCCCGCATCATCGGCAAGGCCATTCGCGACGGCAAGACCTGTTATTACGTCGACGACAGCATCTACAACACTTACTCGGGCATCATCTTCGACCACTGCCAGTATCGCGTGAAGGCCTTCAAGCGGGGCAAGACGGAGATCTGCGCCGTCTTCGGGCAGACCTGCGACGGGCTGGACGCCATCTCGCAGGCCGAAGAGCTGCCCGACCTGGCCATCGACGATTTGGTGTATTCGGAAAACATCGGCGCCTACAGCAGCGCCTCGGCCACCTGGTTCAACGGCTTCCCGCCGGCCAAGGTGGTGCACGTCAACGAGCGGTTGCGCGCCCGCGCCGCTACCGCCCGCGCATAGCCTGGGGCACTCACCGCAGTCCGGCATGGTGGCCGCGGGAATTACGCGGAGAGTTTCTCTCTGCGCTCTCTACGTCTCTGCGGTTCAGCCCTCAGATTGGTATTGCAGAGCGCGCCCGGGGGTGGTATTGTGCGGCAATTCGAAGGCGAGGTTTCCCTTTATGAACAGACGGTTGACTCTCATTGGTATGGTGTTGTTGGCCGCCGGCCTGCTGGCGGCGCAATCGCTGACGTCGCTGAACGGCGTGGTCACCGACCCATCGGGCGCGGTGGTTCCGGGGGCGGCGATTACGATCGAGAACGTTGCCACCCAGGCGACGCGCCAGACAACATCCGACGACGCGGGCCGCTACATCTTCCCGCAAATGCCTCCGGGCAACTACCGGATCCGCGCCAAGGCGCAAGGCTTCTCGGAAGTCACGATGAATGACGTGCGCCTGCTGGTAAGCACGCCGACCACGATCAACATTTCGCTGAAGGTGGGGGCGGTAGCGGAGGCGGTGCAGGTGACGGCCGAGGGCGCGCAGGTGAACACCACCGACGCCACCATCGGCAACGCCTATGGCACGCGGCCCATCCTGCAGCTCCCGCTGGAGGCGCGCAACGTGGTCGGCCTGCTGGCGCTGCAGCCCGGCGTGACGTTCCTCGGCGAGAACAACGGCACATCGAGAAGCGGCTCGGTCAACGGCGGCAAGGCCGACCAGGCCAACGTGACGCTCGACGGCGTTGACGTGAACGACCAGCAGGACCGGTCCGCGTTTACCAGCGTGCTGCGCGTCACGCTCGATTCGGTGCAGGAGTTTCGCGTGACCACGACCAACGCGAACGCCGAGCAAGGCCACGGCTCCGGTGCGCAAATCGCGCTGGTGACCAAGTCCGGCGGCAACGGCATCCACGGTTCGGCTTACGAATTCACCCGCAACACGGTCACAACCGCCAATTCATTTTTCAACAACCTGGCGGGGCTGCCGAAGCCCAAGCTGATCCGCAACACGTTCGGCGCCGCCGTCGGCGGGCCGGTGAAGAAGAACCGGCTGTTCTACTTCTTCAACTTCGAGGGGCGGCGCGACGCCAAGGAAGGCACGTCGCAGCGGATGGTTCCCAACGCCGATTTCCGCCAGGGCATCATGCATTACGTCAAGACTGACGGCACGGTCGGCACACTAACGCCAGCCCAGGTGACGGCGCTCGACCCACTGCATATCGGCCCCAATCCGGCGGTCATGAAGGTTTTCCAGAGCTACCCGCTTCCCAATACGACTACGACCGGCAGTCTCAATATGCAGGGCTACCGCTTTATCGCGCCGCTTCCGCTGCGCTGGAACACGTATGTAACGCGCTGGGATTACAACCCCACCGATTCGGGGCGGCACAACCTGTTCGTGCGCGCCAACCTGCAAAACGATCACAGCGTTTCGATGCCGCAGTTCCCCGACCAGCCGCCCAGCAGCGTCAACCTGAACAACAGCAAGGGCCTGGCCGCCGGCTACAACCTGCTGATCAATCCGCGGCTGACGGCGAACTTCCGTTATGGCTTTACCCGCCAGGGCGTGGAATCGAGCGGCACGCAGACGAGTTCCTACGTCGGCTTCCTGAACATGGACGACCGTTACGCCTTCACCACGGCGGCCGTGCGGATCCTGCCGGTGCACACACAGACCGCCGATTTCACCTGGAACAAGCGTGCGCACAACGTGCAGTTCGGCAGCCTGATGCGGCTGGTGAGCAACTCGCGAAACGACTACAGCCGCTCCTTCAATTGGGGGCAGGTGCGCTCCTCGCGGCTGGTCGGATCCGGCGCGTTGGAAGATCCCGCCGATCTGGGCAGGAGCGACCAGGCCAATTATCGCCAGGATGTGATCAACCTGCTTGGCGTTATCTCCACGGGCACGGCCTACTACAACTACGATCTGAACGGCAACGTGCAGGCAGTAGGCGCGCCGGTCGCCCGCAATTTCGTGATGCGCGAGTACAGTATGTATCTGCAAGACACCTGGCGCTTCAACCGGGCGTTAACGATTTCCTATGGCCTGCGCTGGGAACTGCCGCCGCCCATTCACGAGCGCGATGGCTTGCAGATTTCGCTGAGCCCGTCCATGGGCGCATGGTTCAATGAGCGCGGCGGCCTGGCCGACCAGGGGAAGGCAGCCTCGCAGGTGACGCCGTTAAAGTACATCCCCTCGAACTCGCCCGGCGGCAGCCCCCTCTACGAGTTTCCCAAGAAAGACTTCGCTCCCCGGCTGGCGCTGGCTTGGTCGCCGCAATCGACCACCGGCCTGCTGGGGAAACTGTTCGGCGGACCGGGTGCGACCTCGATCCGCGCCGGCTGGGGCATGTACTATGACCAGCTCGGCAACAGCCTGATTCTCCGCGCGGATTCCGGCGGGCAGGGTCTGGCGACCTCCATGAGCGTGGCCAGTGTTTACGACGAGAAGACCGGACCTCGCTTCACCGGCCTCTACGACCTGCCGGCGGCGCTGGTGCCGCCCGCTCCCAAGATGTCCTTCCCGATCGTTGCGCCCAGCACGTTCCAATACTCGGGGCAGAGTAATATCGACTCGCAGATCCGCCCGGCGTACACCATGAACATGAACCTGAGTATTGGCCGTGAGTTCAAGAACGGCCTGTTCATCCAGGGGTCCTATGTTGGCCGGCTCTCGCGCCGCTCGGCGGCGCAGGTGGATGTGGCCACGCCGACCAATCTGACCGATCCGGCTTCGGGGACCACTTACTGGCAGGCGGCCACGCAACTGGCGGCGCTGGCCAGGGCCAAGGTGCCGATAGCAAACGTGCCGAAGATCCCCTTCTGGGAAAATGTATGGACCGCAGCCCCCGGGCAGACCGCCACGCAGACTGTGTACACGCAGTTCCTGACGTATCCGACGGATACGGTCAGCGCCACCGAACAACTCGATCGCTTCTGCAAACCGACCTGCAGCAAGCAGGGATCGTTCCTGTTCTACGACAAGCAATTTGCCTCATTCACGTCCTGGCGCTCGATAGCCGGCGGCAACTATCACGCCATGCAATGGACCCTCCGGCAGCGTTTTTCCAAGGGGCTGGAATTCACCTTTAACTACACGTGGTCCAGGTCGATCGACATCAGCTCGCGCGCCGAAAACGACGGCACCAACTCGAACTATGGGTTCATCATCAATCCCTGGGTCCCCGGGCAGAATAAGGCGGTCTCCGACTACGACATGACCCACCAATGGAACGCCAACTGGGTGTGGGAAGTGCCGGCCGGCAGGGGCAAGCGCTTCCTGAACCATGGGGGCATCGTGGATGCCATCCTGGGGGGCTGGCAGGTCAGCGGCCTGTACCGCCAGACTACCGGCCTGCCGATCAGCGTTCGCGACGGGCAAAACTGGCCGACCAACTACCAGTGGCAGGGATGGGCGACTCCGATCAAGGCCGTACCGGGCATGGAAACGACCAAGAGCGCGCCGGCGCCGACCAAGGCGGGGACCAGCGGGCCCAACATGTTCGCGGATGCGGCGGCGGCCTTCGCCTCCTTCGACTTTACCTACCCCGGCCAGACCGGCAACCGCAACTGCCTCCGCGTCGACGGCTACTTCACCATCGACACCAGCGTCGGCAAGCGCTTCCGCATGCCCTATTCCGAGAAGCACAGCCTGCAGTTCCGGTGGGAATCGTTCAACGTCACCAATTCGGTGCGCTTCGACTCGCCCTCCATCAACATCGGCAGCCCGAATACCTTCGGCAAGTACAGCAGCACGCTCACGCAGCCGCGCGTCATGCAGTTCGGCCTGCGCTACGAGTTTTAGCGAAAAAGACCATCCGCAGATTACGCAGATGGCGCAGATTAAATCTGCGAAATCTGCGGATGGGTTCCCGTCGTTCCTGGCACCGAAAAACGGCCACTCGCCCAAAAGTGTAACGAGACCAGCCGCAAACGCAGCCCGCCGAAGCGCTTTCGGAAGAAGGGCCTGAAAAACAACAGCCACAGGCGCAGAGTCACGGAGGAAGGTTCTTCTCCGTGCCTCTGTGTCTCTGTGGCCTGTTTTTCCCGATCAGAACATGTAGCGCAGCGCGAACTGCATCTGCCGGGGTTGTCCGAGCTGGCCGGACAGCTTGCCCCAGTTGCTCTTTGACGTGAGGCTCATGTTGGCAGAGCGCGGATCGAAGCGGATGGTGTTCGTCAGGTTGAAGCTCTCCCAGCGGAACTGCAGCCTGTGGTTCTCACTCCATGGCATGGTGAAGCTCTTGCCGACGCCGCTGTCGATGTCGAAGTACCCCTGGCCGCGGATGGTGTTGCGGGTTCCGGTCTGGCCGGGCATCGTTTCGGCGAAAGCATTAACGGCGGCGGTGGGATCGTCCCAGAGATTCGGGCCGCCCGTGCCGCCCACCGCCGGCGCGTTCTTGTTGCTGGTGGTCTTCGGGATCGGCTTGCCGTTTGGCGTGGCGTAGCTGCTGAGCTGCCAGTTGGTCGCCCAGCGGGAGCCGTCGCTGGGACTCACGGGAAGGCCGGAAGACAGACGGAAGGTGCCTGTGATCTGCCAGCCGCCGATGAAGGCGTCAATCGCGCGGTTGACCCCACGGCCGAACTTCTTTCCCTTGCCAAAGGGGAGCTGATAGATGCCCCAGGAGTTGAAGTTGTGCCTGGTGTCGTAATTCGACACGCCCCTCAACTGGCCCGGGTTCCAGGAGTTGATCACGAAACCGGTAAAGGTGGCGGCGCGTTCGGCGTTGGAGGAGAGATCGATGGACTTCGAGAAGGTGTAGTTCAAGTCAAACTGCGAGTCGCCCATCCGCTTGCTGGCCGTCCACTGCATGGCATGGTACGAGCCGGAGCCGATCGAACTCCAGCCGGAAAGCGCCGAGAACTGCGCGTTGAACATGGCGTTGGGGCCCAGGACGGAGCAGGCGAGCGAGCTCACTGTGCCGGTCGATCTCAGTGTCGTGCCGCTGCGATTGCAGTACTGGTCCATGTTCGCCAGGGTGTTGGTAAAGTCGCCTTGCGCACTATTCCCGGTGTAGTCCTTGGCGATGATCTGCGTGGCGGTGAATCCGCCGGCCGCGGCGCTGGCCCACATGTTTTCAAAGAAGGGGATCTTCGGCAGGTTGGCCACGGTCACGCCCTGGAAGTCGATCAGCGTCGCCAACAGGGTCATGGCCTCGAAATAAGTCTGGCCGGACTTGGGGTCCTTCAGGTTGGTGGGCATGGCGATGTCGCGCTGGATGAGGGAACGGCGAGAGAGGCGGCCGACATAGGAGCCTTGCACCAGGAAGCCGCGGGGAAGCTCGCGGGCGATGCTGAAGTTCAGGTTCATGGTATAGGGCGCGGCCAGCTTGTCATCCAGCCCGCCCGTGATCTGGAACGCCTTGGGGAAGGTCACCGGGAAACCGCCTTTCGGCGCGGGAGGGACGAGGGACGCCGGCACGCTCCAGAAATCGGTAAAGCGCGGGGCGGTAACCGCGGTCAACACGTTGCCCGGGTTGGAGACCGAGGAGGACAGACCAAACATGTTGCCGCTGAACGTCCCGGCGAGCGGTTGCCCCATCAGGTCGTAGTACAGGCCGGCGCCGGTGCGAATCACCGTCTTGTGATTGCCGAACAGGAACTTCGCAAGGCCGCTATCGCCGTTCGGCGTGTAGGCAATGCCCAGGCGGAGGCGACCAGTTCTTATGGTAGGGATACAAGGGCCTGCCCCCGGGGCTGTTGGCGAGTATGGCCTGGAGGTCGCCGGCCTCCGCTTGGGAGCGGCCCTGGTCGGCAAGCGCTCCGCGCTGGTCCAGCCAATCGGCAAACGGTTTATTGGAGGAGGTCTGGATGCCGTTGGCCTCATGCACCGGCGGCTCCAGCGCGTAGCGCAAACCCGCGGTGATGGTCAAGTTGCGGCGTATCTTCCAGGTGTCCTGAGCATAGAACTCATACTCTTCGTTCTTCCAGTGGCGCCCGACCGGAGTGCCGGTGGACAGGGTGTTGCCGTTGATGTCGTAGTTGTAATTGCCATTGCCTTGGGTAATGAGGCCCATCAGGGCGGTCATCGCGTAAGTGTAGCTGGTGGTGTCATTCCTGTTGACGTCAAGCGAGGCGGGCGTGATGTCGGCGCCGCTGCCGGCCAGGAACGACGCGTTGGTGACCGCGCTGTTGTACGCGCGGGCATACGACGACAATCCGTTGTTGACAAAACGCAGCAAGCCCCCGAAGCGAATATCGTGCGCGCCGTGCACCCAGGCGAGATCTTCGGTGACGTTGTGGACCGGCACAATTCGAACCGATCCGGTGCTCGTGCCGTAGGGGTCAGAGAACCCGCGGAAGTAGGTGAAGGAACTCGTCCGAACGCCCGTGCTCTCAGTGCCGAGGCGCGTTAAGCCCCAGCGCAAAGTACTGATCAGATTGGGACGCAGCAGCGCCGTATAGCCGGCGGCAAAGCCCTTGTTGTTGGCCAGGCCGACCGAGTTTGGCTGCTGGCCCGGAAACTGCGGCGAAGTGATCGAGCCGTCGTTCTGCAGGTTGCCGCGCCAGAAAAGCTGATGCTTGCCGGCATTGTCCAGGGTGTAATCGAGCCGGGCAATGTACGTGTTCTGGTGCAACGGCGTTGGCGCATTGAACCGGAACCCGGTGGTGTTCATGCCGTCGCCGATCGAATTGTCGTTCCCACGCGGGTAGTCGTTCTGGAAGATCTTCAGCACGGCCTGATTGACCCCAATACCGAGCGGGTCGAGGGCCTTGATCTCGGCAGGACCGATCTGCTTCAACACATTCTTGCTGTCTCGGAACTGGACGATTCCCTGGCGCAGCGTGTCGGTCGGGACCGTGCGGGTGACGCTGCTGGAGCTGGCGTCGCGCCGCCCTTCGTAGTTCAGGAAGAAGAAGGCCTTGTTCTTCCTGATCGGTCCCCCCACTGAAGCGCCGAAGACGTTGATCAGCAGCGGCGCGCGCGGCACCTTGGCGCGGTTGTTGAAGAAACCGTTCGCCGCGGTGACCGTGTTGCGATGGTATTCGTAAAGCGAGCCGTGGTAGCTGTTGGTGCCCTGCTTGGTCACCAGGGCCACGTCGGCGCCCGAGCCGCGGCCCGAATCGGCGCCCCCATTGCTGGTTGTGGTGCGGAACTCCCGCACGGAATCGAGCGTCACGCGCAGCACGCTGGTGAAGGCCGCGCGCCCGTTCTGGTCATTCACGTCCACGCCGTCGAGCGTGACGTTGGCCTGGTCGGACTTGCCGCCGTTGACCGCGCCGTCCCGGTCGTCGCCCGCGCCGAAGCTCGTCACGCCGGGCTGATACTGAAGCAGACCGGTAACGTTGCGCGCGAAAAACGGCAATTCCACGATGGCCGTGGTGCCGATGGCGTTACCCAGCGAGGCGTCGGTGGTATTCAGCCGCACCGCGGCCGCTTCGACCTGCACACTCTGCGTCACCGCCCCTACCTGCAAGGTGATATTGATCGTCGCCGGCGAGTTGACCAGCAACTCCACCGTGTTCAGGACGAACTCGGAGAAACCTTGGGCCTTGGCCGTGACCTTGTATGTGCCCGGAAGCACCTGGGCAAAACTGTACCGGCCGGCGTTGTCGGTGGTCGCTTCTCTCTGGGCGCCGGTTTGAACGTTGCTGATCGCGACTGCGGCACTCGGCACCATGGCGCCGGTCGCGTCGCCGACCGTCCCTGACAGTGAGGTGAACGCTTGTCCGTAAACAAGCCCGGTGGCCAGCGCCAGGACGACAACCGCGAACAGCGCCCTGCGGATCTCGGATCGCGAATGCATGAATTCCTCCCCGGACAAGCGCCAGGAGTCCAGAACCCCTTCGCTTGTCGCCAAGAATACTGTTTTTGCTCTGTTCCTCCCGAGCCCCTTTTGTAGAGTCGGCGCCTAGCCTATTCATCCCGACGGTCCCTGTCAAGTGGGTCTCGCCCCTGCCGGGGCTGCCCCAGATAGTCGCGCTGTAGCGACATCCCGCCGGCCCCGCAGCGAAGCCGCCGCCCGGGCCTGTGAAACAACCCGGCAGGACCCTGTTGCCGCGTGGTATACTGGCGCTTGGTGAGGTTCCAGCCGAGTTTCCAAGTGGCGAGATGGAATCAATCTCATGCATAGCAGGGTCAAAGTCGGTGTCGTTCTGTTTTCCACCTTGCTGGTGATCCTGATGCTGATCGGGGGCTTGCTCGGCAAGAGCACGGCCTCCGACGGCCCGTATCGCCAGTTGGCCGTCTACAGCGAGGTCCTTTCCCGGATCCGCAGCGACTACGTCGAGGAGCCCGACCTGAAAAGCGTGACGGTGGGCGCCCTGCACGGCCTGCTGGAATCGCTCGACCCCTTCAGCAGCTACCTGAGCC
>Ga0315293_10002228_pt1 | contig 18709 bp, 23 predicted proteins | sample YL17G13_20_MG_FD_203071 | JGI IMG/M metagenome (GOLD analysis project Ga0315293, IMG submission 203071) | Sediment microbial communities from Yellowstone Lake, YNP, Wyoming, USA - YL17G13_20 | ecosystem: Environmental > Aquatic > Freshwater > Lake > Sediment | place: USA: Wyoming | collected... | reverse complement strand
AGCCTCGTTTGCCATCGGTACAGGTCTGCCCGTGCTGCTCTTTGGAATTCTCTTGTCAGCGGGGATAACCCAGGTTTCTCGGTGGTTAAACATAGTTACGGCATCAGAGAGAGTCATCCGCAAGATTGCAGCGCTGGTTTTCATTGGTGCAGGAGTGTATTACATAGTTCTGTGGATTCAGGGCTAGGAGGTGCTACATGCTTGAAATCAGAAAAACAGCCATAGCCCTTGAGGAAGAGGAGCTGCTGGAACTGGAGCAAATTATAGTTGACCGCGATGAGAAAGAGGCGCTCATTTTCTTGAAGAAGTCGGTCTATAACAAGATAGCTCACTCTCAGCAGGGTAAGCTGAAATCTCACCTGGATACAGGCGGAGACCCTGTGGAAAGGTTCAAGCAGAAACTATGAATATGAAGGAGAAAATATGGGTAGCGCAGAGCCAAAGACCGGCATACGTCGGCTTGCCCTATTAGACCGCTTCCTGACCCTCTGGATATTCCTGGCGATGGGGCTGGGTGTGGGGCTGGGCTATTTTGTCCCCGGTACAGAGGATTTCATCAATCGCTTCCAGTGGGGCACCACCTCTATCCCTATAGCTATCGGCCTCATACTAATGATGTATCCCCCACTGGCTAAAGTGAAGTATGAGGAACTGGGCAAGGTGTTCCGCAACTGGCGTATCCTGGGGCTTTCCCTGGTGCAGAACTGGGTAATCGGGCCTTTTCTGATGTTCTTCCTGGCCATCGCCTTCCTGGGCTTTCTGTGGGACTATCCCGCCTACATGCAGGGGCTGATCATGATAGGCCTGGCTCGCTGCATCGCCATGGTCATCGTCTGGAACGAGCTGGCCAAGGGCGACAGCGAGTACGCCGCCGGCCTGGTGGCCTTCAACTCCATTTTCCAGATAGTTTTCTACTCCGTGTACGCCTATGTCTTTATAACGGTGCTTCCGGGGTGGTTTGGGCTTCAAGGCACAGAGGTACACGTCACTATCTGGGAAATTGCTAAGAGCGTGCTTATCTACCTGGGCATACCCTTCTTCGGCGGCATGATAACACACTTTACACTCATCAGAGCCAAAGGACGGGAGTGGTACGAAAAGAAGTTCATTCCCAGGATCAGCCCTATCACGCTTGTCGCCCTGCTCTTCACCATCGTGGTCATGTTCTCCTTAAAGGGCGACTACATTGTTCAATTGCCTCTAGACGTGGTACGCATCGCCATACCGCTGCTAATTTATTTCGTGGTCATGTTCCTGGTATCGTTCTGGATGGGCAAGAGGATAGGGGCCGATTACTCCAAGACGACGAGTATCGCCTTCACGGCTGCCAGCAACAACTTCGAGTTGGCCATCGCTGTAGCCGTGGCGGTATTCGGCATCGGCTCCGGGCAGGCTTTCGCCGCCGTCATCGGGCCGCTGGTGGAGGTGCCAGTACTCATCAGCCTGGTGAACGTAGCCTTCTACTTCCAGCGAAGGTATTTCAACGCAGACGAAGCAGTTCGTGGCAATGGTTGAGGGTTCTAGAAGTAGATGATATTCTGGACTTCGGTATACACGTTAGTCAATGTCAGATACGCCTCACATCCGCATCATACCCCCATCACAGAAATCGCGGAAGAAGCCCCTATTTGTTATGATGCCGCTGGTCGAAAGCCTAAGTGGTGACAACTTAACTTGGCGGAAGGGCTGGGGAAGCCGCGACAACTTAACTCGTCACAAATCAAGAATCTCCTGCTTCGTAAACCTTCGGGCGGAATTTCTTGCAACGGCGGTCGCAATCATACCTTTGCTTGGAATGTGACCTCTGAAGCAATAACCGGGGGGGGATCGTTACCAAGGCCACATCTATCACAAGGGATTGCCCACAGCATGATGCAACTAGTCCCGAAAGCGTGAAGTTTAAAGAGGATAATTCTGCAGCCAGTTACTTTTTGTGGATAGTGATTTTCCCGCTTTGGGCGGTGAGTTTTACCCTATCGCCATAGGCAAAACCCATCTCCGCAAGCCACTTCCCCGCCACACGGATTGAGGGCACATAACCATTATTTTGCGGAAAAGCGAACACCTTTAGATCCTTAGTTCTTTTCAACGTTTCCTCTCCCAGCACCTAGAAGAAATTGAGTTGTTGCGGAGCCTGGGCTTCGACCTCCAGCCCTGCTTTCGTTCTTTCGTCCTTGTTCCTGCTCTTAATACGGTTGCGTGTCACTTGCCGCCTGGTATTCCAGAGCCACTGCCGGAACCGTTGCAGGTCTCTTTTCTGTTGCTCGTCTAATTCAGTTTTAAGATAAGCCAGGCCGCCCTCTGGTATCTTGTCTCGCCCCACATATTGAGCAAAGGCATATTCGTAGATCTCTACCCAATCCCGATTAAAGGGATGTGCAAGGCTAGCTGTCATAAGGTAGGCGCAGACTTCGGGCCAGCTCGCCAGGCCTGTTTCCTCTTTCAGATTCTGTATCAGCCGCTGGAGGATGATATCATCGCGTAATTTCGAGGGTACGGAGTCCTCGTATCCTGGCCATACTATTATTGGGTCCAAAAGCGCCCCGACTGCATCCTCTATAGCTTGCTCAACCTTAAAAGGAAGCCGCTTCCACTCTGGCGGCGGCGGCTCCTGTGTCGTTATCCTGAGGAGTTCAGCTTCCATTTCGCCTACTTCTAGGTTCAAAAACGAGTGCATAGGGTACAAACTTAATCTTCCTCCATGTCTTGTAGGGCCGTCTCTTACGGCCAGCCCTTGTCTGGCGCTTCACTTTTTTAAGACTGCACAACAGGTCGACCAGCCCAATGATATCCACATTGCGCCCCATCAATTCCTGGGGGTATGTCCTGATATAGTCGATGAGGTCTTCCTCCTGGATCTCCCAAAAGGAACCCCCGTCCTTCTTAGGCGGCCTATCTGGGTTGTGAGGCTGAGCTTTCAAGGCGCCACAGTCTATGCGGAGCTGCACCCACTTGTGATCGACACCGAGCAGCTCACAAGCATCGAGCTTGGTATACCAATCCCGGTCGCGGCGGGATATCCCCAGCCGCTTTGCCCTCAGCACCACGGAGTTGATAGAACGGTGCATCAACTTCGCCACCTTACCAGGACAGTGGCGCGTCATATACTCCTCGAGCTGTTTGTCTTGTTCGTCAGTCCAGTAGTGCCTGTCCTGGAAAGATATGCCCATCTTCTGCACTTGGGCTTTTACAGCATAGAAGCTGACACCGAGACCATCGGAGATTGCCTGCGCAGAAGCCCGGTCGCCTTTGTAGTCGCGCTTGACGATGAGCCTTTCCTCGTCAGTCCAACGATGGTTATGCCTGTAATCGCGGTTATAATGTTTTGGCATGTTTTCCTTTGAGATAAGGCAGGGGCTGGGGAATCCCCCCCGGTAGAACACTACCTTTCCCCCCTCCCAGCCCCTGATTCAGTTAGGCGCCGTTCCGATGTTACTTTACGTTACTCCGGTTCTGTCATCTGTTCAGCTCCCTCATCCTGAGGGTCTCCATCACCAGGTTCCTCTTCCTCCTTTGGCTCGGTTTCCTGGACAGAGGCCTTTAGTTCTGCCACTGGCGCTGGCGGAGTCTGGTCAGGCCATGTTGCCTGCATGGGCATGATTGCCACTAAGGGAGCCTGGCTATAGCGAAAGACCACAGGAGACGTGGGGGTAGTAATCTTTATGGTTACCAGTCCTGTTTTACCCTTGATGTACTCCTGTAGGTACTTTATGTGTACCGCTATTCTGCCACTGCCATTGGGTGTATGCACCGGGATAGTTGTTTCAACGTTGTTTGCTCCGGCTTCGGCGGAAAGCTTCATTTTCCCATTATCCCAGAGCATGCGCACTGCCCCAATCCCTTCTTTGGCAGAGATTGCGAGTCGTCCCAGAGCTCTATCCAGGTCTGGAGCTATGAGTTGAACCTCGTTCTGCTCTGCCGTCGTTGGAATAAGCGCCTTAAAGTTGGGTGGCGTTCCCTGTATGGTTTTAGCCAGCAGTGTCACTATGCCGAACTGGGCTTTGAACAATATGGGGCTTATTTCCACCTGCATTAGCCCCTTGTTCGTAACCATGTCGACAACACTCTGTATAGAACCATCGTTGGGAACTGGTCTAGGCGCTTTTCTCCATAGGTGCTCCAGGATGTCGATCGCCTTGGCAGGCAGGATAACGGTTTTTAACCCATCCCCTGGCGGTAAGGATGCCGGCAACGTCTTGTATGCCATCCTGAAACCATCTCCTGCCGCGATTTCGAGTTGGTCGCCAAGGAACAGGCTGACTCCTGACAGAACAGGCCGCTCGTTACTTTCAGCGCAGTAATCGAGCATCGCCACCAGGCTGGGCACCAACAGGTCCGCAGATATCTCATGCTTTATCACAGGTTTCATCTGCGGTATAACGGGATAGTCTTTGGGGTCATCCGCTTCGAATGAGGCGCTACCATCTGGCCACGCCAGGGATAGGCTGCGTCCCAGCATCTCAATTGTGACCTCATCGTTGCCCGGCACGTATGCTAGCAGCTTTGAGACTTGCTTGAACGGCAGCAGATATTGCCCCACCACCTCTGGCAGATCTACCATGACCCCCAGCTCCAGGTCGGTTGCGATTGCCTGCCCATCCTGCAGCAGGACATTGCGCAGAATAGGCCAGTCCGGCTCTTTAACTGCAGTGCTTTTGCGGCCACGCCCTTTACCAGTCTTAACCGCCTTGGCTGCCACTCTCCCCCCAGGGCTGGTGAGCCCTTCCAGGAGACCCAGGGCATTTCTGAGTTTAAGTACTTGTATGTGCATTCTTGAATCACCTCCCTTCTAGTCATGATTTGTTGGCTACGGCGCCTAACTTCATTCGCACTTGAATGGATTTACTCAAACCAACGGGGCTGAGCTTTGGCCGCTGTTGTTTCCTTAGCAGACTTGATACTTCCACCAGTGGCGCTACCCGCTGGGGGAGTCGGCGGAGGCTCGATAGTGGATTGGGGGTTCTTGGGGCTTGTGCTCCACTTCATATCTGCCAACTGCACTAACGCAGGCAGCTCGGCAGCGATGGTCACCAAGTCCCCCTCTACGGTGGAAAACACGGGGTCGCAGTCAGGACTCTGAATCCCCACGGACCCGCGGCCATCTTTAAGCAGAATGACCACTTTGATCTCGGGCATGTCTCACCTCCTCTCTTTTTCTTCTCTTTCAAAAGTCAAACCTCGGATATTTACCCTTAGCATGGCAGCAACGTTTTCAGGTGTGGCCAGGGTAGGTGTCAGCGTCCCGGTATCCATATCTAGCGAGAGCTGCATCCAGGGGCATGTGCCCTCAATAATCCTGCGCACCACCTCGAGCACCAGGGCGCCCATGCACTGATTTATGACCGGGCTTTGCTCATCCCTTGCCACAGCTTCAGCGCACGCGGGCGCCGGCGGCAGTTCCAACAATAGGTCGGGACGCTGCTCTGTGGGCAGGGGCAGGCCAAAACACACCTCTGCTTTTGTTTCAAAGGTCTTTTTGATGTGTGCGCTGGGACAGTTCCCAATCAGCACCTGTCCAAAATTACGCCCATTACCTGCATCGATGTACCATCCTCGATAGAGGCTCATCGGGGGATTGCATTTCTTAATAATCTTATCCGCGATATCCCTGCGGGCTAGGCCGTTGTCCACACAGCCGATGATGATCTCGGGCAACGTCTCCAGCATGGATATTGGGGAAGTGAGGTACGCTATGCGACGGTAGAATTTTGCGCTCAGGCGTCGTGCCAGGGCCTCGCTTTTGAAGATTCCCAGCTCGTTCTTGTAGAAATTTTGCCGCACCAGGTTGGGCTCCTCAACGCGGTCGTGGTCCACTAACAGAAGCACAACCTCAGGCGGCAAAAGCCGAGCCAATGATTCGCTAACAAAACCGCCCGTGCCACCACAACCTACAACACAAACCTTGAGGCTGTCGTGAAGATAATCAGGTGCTAGATGATTGGAAAGCTTATACATCGCCGAACACCTCGTTCAAGCTCAGCTTATCGTGGTAGCCGTAGACACCGATGCGCACCTTGACCTCAGGTATAAGCATGTTGAGATTACCCACTACGGCATAAACCTGGAGCCCCAGCTCATCACGGTTGTCTACACCGCTGAAGAAGGACGCCATCAATCCGTGGCTGTGAAACTCCATCACGGTATCTGGTACGCGCTCGTACAGACAGGAGGCCGCATCGCCTACCTGTTGCGGGTATATAAGGTGATAGCCACCGCACCATGACACCGCCAGATATTGCTCGTGCAGGGCATCGGCCATCATCTGCGATATGGCTGCGTGATAGATATGCCAGGGGATTTTGCCCTGCTTCAACACCACCATGGTGCGCATAGGCTGGAGGCCTCTTACCTGGGCGGCGCCCACGCAGACGGTAGCGTTGATAAAGCGGTTCTCAGCCCTGATGAACAATCCATTGGCGCCTACCACAAAGTCATAGTACATGCCAGGCTCACCCACCAGGCCTTTATCCGTGAAGTACCGGTATCCGACCTGGTTCATCACGGAACCTCGTTATCAGTCTCAGGTAACTCCCATTCATCGCCCTGGGGAAGCTCGCCCACCAAACCCTGATCAGCGCCCTTACGATTGGTAAACACATCCCGCAGAGGGCCAAACGGCACCAGGTCGTCAAGGGGATACTTTTTCTTACCGTCCAGCTCCGTCCACAACTTCATCAAGTCGTTCTGATATTTTTTGGAGCGACTGCTTCGGTCGGTAACGGTCGTGAAAAAGCTGGTGAAGAACGACTTTGGGATATCCTCTATCTTGGCGGGATACTTGTTCGAGCCCGCACACGTGCTTCCATCACGATAGGTGTTGAAAAAAGGAGCGTGATAGACAAGCGCATTCATGTTTTGAGGCCTTCTCTTGGCCGCATACACGCGTGGCGCCTGACCTGGCCGGCAGATGAAGATCAGCCCCGGCATGGGCAGTTGGAACCGGCGTGCAGGCTTAAATGGTTCCGTCATAAGCGCTACAGGCCATACGTGGGGATCTACCCAGAGCGCGACCTGACCCGGGCCCCAGCAAAGCGTGTCTCGCGGCAGCAGGCCCGATATTAAGTTTGTCTCTCCTAACATCGCCAGCGCAACATCCCGCGCAGAGACTACACGTGTGGAGATCACCCCGTCGCCGCAAAAGTGCGCCACAACAGTGGTTTCATAGAAGTCTAGTCTGACCTTCAATGGGTCCGGTGCCACCTCCAGCGACGGCGGCAAGCTCCATTGGAGCGCCTGCGGTTCTTGTGTTAGCGTCATTGTCACCTCCAATCATTTTCCCAGGGCAGCTCATATTTTCGTCCAGCACATCTGTATCGACCTTTATGCCACCCTCTTTACCTACGAGAACAGTACGGTTTATAACTTCCAAAGCATCAGCTCGTAGTTTGGGGCTGGTGCTGGCTTTCTGCAGACGGATATGGTTCTCCCCCACCTTTTCAAACGTGAAGCCCATCGGCGCCTTCCAGAGACCGCCAATGCTTAAATTCCGCACCATGCCTACCAGCCAGTCTATGTCTGACCTGCGGGGCTTAAACTCCGGCATCGGCACTACTTTAGCGGGATTGGCGCGCAGCTTCTTCTGCCTTGCCTCTATGAAGTCCAACAGCTCCGCGAAATGAGCCGGCTTATCCTCCTCGAGCCAATCATAGAAATTGCGTGCTTTGTCCTCTGTGACCTGCGCCTTAAGCCAATCCTTCGTAATATCCTCAACGTTTTCTCGTGTCCATTCCAGATCTGCGCCGCCTTGCGATACCGACTCCTCATCATTGTCATGGAAGCAGTCGCCAGTCTCGAAGTTCAGTATGTCGCCAACTGTAGCGAGGGCCTCAAAGCGAGTGCCATCCAGTAACTTGTGCGCGTCCTTTTGGCTCAGCCCGCCCGGCGGTACCCGCTCGAGATCCTCCCTGCGCACAAACCGGCTGCAGGCATCTGCCAGCGCCACACGCTCGCCCTCTACCACATCGATACCCCCATACGGGTCAGCCAGGATATAGGCGGCGAGCATTATCCCCTCGTGGAAATTCTCCGCTGCTAACTCATGGTAAGAGTCCCAGTTGATAGACATGACCACAACGGGGATCTGGGCGCAAATGTCGTTATAGTCATCGAATTCGCCTTCAGAGAAGGCAGGGTGGAGGGGGAAGTACCGCTGCTCGAATGTGGTGGCGAACAGCGCTATCTTAGATGCTGCCCCCGCTATTCTTCGCACGTCGGCCCCTATTTCGGGAGTAAATTGCGTCACTATGCGCATGAACCCCGCATAGTTTTCGCTGCTCAACAATAGTTGCCGGAGGTCGCGGATAGAAGGCGGCGCAGCCCGCGTTATGAGCTTTTGTCTTAAGGCTGCAAGTGCTGTAGTTGCCACAGGAGTGTTACCGCCTTCTTAGTATCTTCCGCATATGCGGTGTCTGCCTTGGCTGCTTCCTGGATCTCTTCCATGTGAAAAGACATCAGCTCCTCGTCAAGAATGCCATCCGGCTTTGTGAAGCGCCAGGCCAGGGCGATGAGCTCGATACGGTGCGCCGGCAGCCGCTTTAGAGCTTCGATGTAGTTTCCCACCGTCTAGCCTTTTACGCCCGTCCGACGAATGAACTCGAAGGATGTATCTTCACCCTTCTTGGTCTCCCGGGTCTCGGCATTGGCCAGCTCCGGGAAAAAGCTCTCCAGCATGCGCTTGACCTCTTCCACAGATCTGTTCGGGTCGGGGTCAGGGAACGTCCTGCCATCTACAATGAATTCTCGTGGCATGATTCACCTCCACAGTTTATTTCGCCTCTATTTTTTGTTCTGGATTTTGGTCTCAAAATCGGAAATAGCTTTGTCAACCAACTCTTTGCCAACACTGTCCAGGGCGCATACCTGGTGGCTTTCCTCATCAGGCCCCCATCCGGCCACATCTGAATCCAAAATATGGACTTCAAGAGGGATATCGGAGTGTACAGCTTGTACCAGCCCGCCCCATACGACAATCACAACTCGGGGTGGCATTATCACCTCCTTTCATTTGGTTAATGGGAGGAGTGGGCGAAGATGTAGCCCCCTGCATTACGGGAAGGGTCAAAATGACAAAAAGAGGACACCTTCAAGAGGTATCCTCTTTCCTAGCTTCGATTATTCTATTAGGCTAAATATCTGCAAACCGCTTTACTAGCACACTCGCTAACGACTTCGGCTATAGTGTTAGGTAATGGCTTACCATAACGTATAGCTTTACGCTTTTTACATTTGGATAGAGGCTTTAATGCTTCGCTAATATCAACATGGAGTGCTACTAGACTTGAAGCAATCCTAATTTTAGCGAACGGCTTAAAAGTGAGTGAGTCTATACCCAACCCTAACACTTGAAACATAGGTTGATTATCGAAGTATATCGAACGAGATATAGCATTAAAATGTCCCCGCAAGCTGCCAGTCTCGTTCAGCGAGTGTAGGCGTTTACTTTCAACGCTTCGCAGATACGCCCTAGCTGTAGCATCTTCTCGCACCCAGTCTTTGACGATAGCGTCTATAGCTCTATCATAAGCGGTGTTTAGACGCTCAGTCTTGCCTACATGATGCCCTACCCCATAGGAACGAGTGTATATTACTTTACCTTCACTATCCAGCAAGGTATTACCGACCTTATCCACGCAAGGCGTATCCTTAATTATGGGGTAAGTCAGTAATATCGGGACAGCTTCAAGGTAGTGTTCTACCTCTGGACAACATGGGTGTCCCTTTAAGCACTTATTCCCATAGGTAGAGAACAGAAGGGCGAGCTGACGCTGACGCTCAGGCGTAACCCACTTAGGCTGCGTCATTGTACATTCCCTTCCCAATGATTGCACAAAGCTAGGGTCAAGCGTAGCGTAGACGCCTAGACGAGTACGGGTTCTCTTACTTCGGGTACAGCGACTCCGAGGGCACGGTCTGCTTCAGCTTCGGCGGACTCTTTGGCATAGCGGGCGGTTATGGCAGCCACCATCTTCTGGTTCTGGCTTTCGGCTATAGGGCGACCAGCGTCTTGGTAGGAAGCTACCAGTTTGGCATAGCCCTCAGCGTTCTCGGTGGCGACATCGTTGGCGTGCTTCTGTAAATTGGCGACAAAGTTCTCTCTCACTAGGCGTATAGCGGTACTCAGTTCTTTCGCTACGCCCAAGCGGGGTTTACCCGACTCCGAGAACCTCACTTCGCCATCTTTACCCACAACCAGCCGCATGGGGCAACCCATTGCTTCCGCAGGGATAAAGGTCGCACCTTCAAGGTTGGTTGCGGTGAAGAACGGCAGCCAAGTTGTGCTCAGCCCGATAGCCCACAGCTTACGCTCGGTAGTTGCTGACTTCGGTAATGGTCGCACAAGGGTTGCTATGTAGCTTGGTATTTGCATAGTGTTTACTCCTTCGTAGTTAAATTCACTACGCTTAACACCTAGCCTTGTGCAATCATTGTCTTTATGACTTCGATTACTCAGCCGACTTTCGGGTATCACCTAATCATCGGTTTTGTTTACCCTATCCTGATACGGATAGACTCAAAGTGTTTTTAGTGGCTTTCCTTATATGCTTCGTTTTTGTGGCTTTGTGGCGGTCTACCTCGCTTTCGTTCGTATTTGGCCGTTTCTCGTTCGGTCAGTCTCAAGATAATGCAAGGCTAATTGAACGTCAATACATTAGCCAATGTATTTAAAACGTACGTATGTTTTAGAGCAAAATGGCATTCCCATTTTTGAACCTAGAGGCTAGATTTTAGGCAAGGACGGCACTGCGATAGCCCACACAGGCTCATGTTTTCCTATTCGCTCTCCACTAGGAAAGCATAGCGGGCGCACTACCACAGCACAGCCAGCCTCACGTTTTCCTATTGCATTCCTATTCACTGGGAATCGTTGTGCTGCGGAGCGCTGGATTTCCTTTAGGTTCCGCTTTCTTTAAAGCCTTGACCGCCCGTTCTGCTATGGTAGCCTTCATGGCTGACCACAGTTTCGTAGTGCTCTTCGTAAATTGCTTGGGGACTATGGTAACTACTACTGCTTCGCCGGGAATGTTCGTGCTGCGGAGTGATGGAGGTGTTTTAGTTTCCGCTTTCTTTGTTTTACCGTCCGCTTTGTTTCCTTCGGTTCCGCCTCATTTCCTTCGGCCTCCGCTTCCTTTAAAGCGTTGAGCGCTTTTCCCTCTCTTGTTTCGGGTTTTCCGGCAACTTCTCCAGGGGTCTCTTCCCCAGGAGCGGCTAAAGGGACTGATGCGGAGGGATCCTCAGCGGTTTTGGCTGAATTCTCCAGGGACAATGGTTCCTCAAACAAACAAAGCAGTAACGCGAAGGGAACGAAGCAGAACCGAAGGAAACGAAGCAGAACCTCCCCGGGTTTGCTGGAAGTATCGTTTTCCGCCTCATCCCCTAGGAAATAGCTTGGAGTATTCCTCGAGCCCTATGGATTTCTTGAAAGCTTCGAAATACCAGTACCTGGTGTTGGACTTAATTTGGGTGCCATGGATGGTTATAGCTTTGACATCCAGATGACTGGGCCTTTTGCTCCCCCAAGATGGATTGAGAACAGGGAACCCCTAGACAAGCCCGCAGTGACGATGGCGATGTGGGAGGCACAAAGCCAGTCCCCAGAGGGGTTATCCTACTAGGAGAAATGTCTGCTATGCAAAATCATGAAATCATACTAGGCGAATCATACTAGGAAGGGACAAACAAATTCCACATCAGCCATAGCCAATAGCTAGGAAGGAGGAGGAAGACAGGGGAATTGTCAGGGCGTTTAGCTAGGAACGAGGAGGAAGACAGGGGAATTGTCAGGGCGTTTAGCTAGGAACGAGGAGCAAGACAGGGGAATTGTCAGGCCGTTCATTATGACATCAGCTATGATTCCATAACGACTGTGAAGGTCGCGGTCAATGCGCCGTCTGGCATCCTCAGCGCTACATCCGCAAGGAATCCGCGAGGAGTCTAACCGCGAAGCTGGTTCCCGAATACAGCTTGCCAATCCGCGCAACAGTTTGATACTATGACCAGCACTACCTCGGAGTAGCCAATGACCTGACTATGATGTAACTATGACGGGACAGGCATACTATTCGAATAGGACCTCAAATGTTGCTGTGATTCTGCCGCTATGATACTCCCGGAATACGATTCCAGTTGGATTTCACTATGATCGTGCTACTACGACTCCACGACTATCATACCACTGAAGACGGTTCGACTACGATTTCAGAATGATTCTCTCTCTATCACGTCTAATACTATGGGTCCATTTCACAATTGAGCCTTGGACACCCGCATAGGCGAAAATACTGTACGCCCTTTTGTTACGCCACGGTCCGTCATTTCGCCGCCCAGGCTTTTGAAGATAAGAAAATATACACCCTCTTCCGGATGCTTCTCCAAATATTCAGCTTGTAGATTTTCTACTATACTCTGTGCCCTGGCTATGCACATATCAGCATCCCTCACGGCTCTGTTATTAGCCCTTGTCACCGCTCGCAGGACGTTCCTGTCTCTCACTTTGGCTAGATATCTTTCTTTGCGCCATTGTTTCTCCTTCTCCAAAACCAGCTCATAAGGGGCAAAACCCAACAACCTAAACATAGCTACAAGAGTACGATGTCCCAATGGACGCCCACCTTTTCGCTCTGACTCGTCGCAAATCAATAGCGGCCTCCCCATTCCAGTCCTAAGCCATTCTTTGAAGGGACAGGGGCGTACGCCATTCTGCCACATTTCAATAACATCTTTCATCGATGTACAAACCAACGGTTCCGCCTCCCACCCTCTGACCAAGTTTGCCATGCATTGCCGAGCTTCATCTACTCGCATCTCGTATGTTTGGCGGTCTTGGTCATCCGCAAACTCGACTCTTACTCCGCGCTTTTCCTCATCAAGAATGAATTTCACAAAACCCCCCTATTCTGCGAACCGTCCCTGAGGGACAATTAACATATTGGTGTGCTATGTTGGTTTTAAGAATACAGCATAGCGCCCTAGATAACAAGGGAGGAAAACATGGAGACTTTGCTGTACAAGCCCCCCCAGGTAGCGGAGATTTTGAACTTGGGGCGAAGTAAAACCTATGAGCTAATCGCAACAGGGCAAATCAAGAGCATACGAATAGGGCGAGCAATCCGGATTCCAGCCAAGGCTTTGCGCGAGTACGTAGAGTACCAGGAACAAGAAGCACAGGCTCAAGCCAAAGTTAGCTAGAAGGGTAATAAGAATGTCTGGCATTGGCTTTCCGCGCGAAGCTGACCCTGAGCTGCACGACCACTATGCTAAGAAGCTCTTAATCCCTGGCTGGAGTGGCGAAGTCTCCGATGCGGAAGCTCAGTATATCGCTGGCGAACTCAGCAAGAGTGCAAGACTTCGACAGGCGTGGGGTGTCTGTCACTTCTTTGGTAGACGGTGGAAGCAAATATCCCCGGTAATGGCTAAGAGGTTATGCGCGGCATGGGCTCAAAACCCTACCCTGGGCGTCAAGGGGCTTTCCATAGCTTCGGGTGGAAAAGACAAAAAACAAACCATGACTGAATCATCGGGCAGGACACAGTTAGAGCTTATCAGTCCGTTAAAAGACATAGATAAACATACCGGACGTGATGGAGAGGAACAGGTTAGTAGTCAGGGTCGTAATTTACGACCCTCAATCGAGCCGTAGTGGAATGGTTATTTACTAGACCTATGGAATCGGCAGGAGGCACCAAAGACAGGAAGCCGCGGGAGCCGAAAATGGATAAGGTCACGATATTACAAAAGTTCTTTATCCAGCGGAGCGATGTTTATGGACGGCAATTCCCTGATGGTCACTATGAGCCTGTGAAAAAAGAGTTATCTACAAGCGTACTCCAAGCCCATATTGCTGGCAAAGAGACCAATGGCACTTATCTTTTGGATACCACCAACACCTGTCGGCTTGGCGTATTTGATGTTGACCGAACTGATGACCCAGCGAAAGAGTTTATTCTCGCACTTAAAAGGGTAGGCGAACATTATGGGCTCAAGAACCTTATTGAGTTTAGCGGCCGGCGGGGATACCACGACATTCACTTCTTTGAGCCTATGCCAGCAACCAAAGTACGCAGGCTTCTAACTGCGCTCAAGAAAGAAGCGGAAGAAGCGTGCTGTTTTACTGTCAAGCCCGAAGTATTCCCGAAGCAAGATAGCATCCAAAGTGATGGTGTCGGCAATCTAATAAAGCTTCCGTGGGCTAAACACAAGGTGAGCGGTCAATGGAGTCATTTTGTGGACGACAATTTTCAGCCGATTGCAGACCAAGAGGCGCTATTTGACAACTTGCAGCTAACATCTGAAACGACAATTGATGAAATTCTTAGCGAGTTCGGGCTAGTAGAAGAACCCCCAAAATCTACTGTAGAAGATTACGATTACCCCAAGCTAACACCAAAAGAAGAAGAAGCCGGAGTCACAAAGCTTCTTGAAAGCTGTGCTTTCATTCGCCATTGCCGTGATGATGCTACAGCGCTACCCGAGCCCGACTGGTGGGCTTTATGCAATACACTTCACCACTTCGGAGAAGTAGGCGAAGAAACAATTTATAAGCTATCGAGCCCATATCCGAGTTATTCGGAACGTGAAACACGGTACAAGATTAAGAAAGCAAGTGGAAAACCTCACACCTGCAAATATATTCAAGAATCTCTTGGCTTCCAATGCCCCAGCGATTGCACATCGAAAAAGCTGGGAACGCACAGCCCGGTGACAATGGCGCTAAAAGCGATACATCCCGAAAGAGTGACCAAATTCAGGCTCACAGATATGGGTAATGGGGAACGATTAACTTCCCAATTTGGTGACATCATACGCTACTGCCCTGAACGTAAAATGTGGGCTGTCTATAGTGGTAAGGTCTGGGAGTGGGATATAGGCGCTACTAAAGTAAGAGCTTTGGCAAAGCAGATTATCCGTGGCATGTACCAAGAAGCGAACGGCGAAGCCGATGAGGACAAGCGAAAAGCTATCGCAAAACACGCAATTCAGAGCGAGACTGACTACAGAATAACATCAATGTTGAACCTAGCCCAAATTGAACCAGGAATAACCATTGGCATAGGGAAGTTTGACAATGAACCATGGCTATTCAACTGCCGGAATCGAACGCTTGACTTGCGCACAGGAATACTACGGCCTCACTCTAAGGATGACCTACTAACTGTCATTGTACCCATTGATTATCTACCCGGTGCACTATGTCCCCATTTTTCGAAGTTCATCAACCGAATAATGAAAGCTGATTTCCAACTGATTGAATATGTCCAGCGTTGTATCGGATATAGCCTAACAGGTAGTGTGAGGGAACAGGTTTTTTTCTTCCTATGGGGAAGGGGCAATAATGGTAAAACAACGCTTATCAACATCGTGCGCAAGATGTGTGGCGATTATGCCGACAGAATACCCATCGAAGCATTGCTTTTTAGGGACAAGAATACTGGCGGGCCTAAAGAGGGCCTAGCAAATTTGAAAGGCAAGCGCCTAGCGGTTACCAGTGAAATGCCGGGGGGCAGACGATTGCAGGAATCCATAATCAAAGATGTGGCCGGAAATGACTCTATCAAGGCTGACCGAAAATTTGAGCACGAAATCGAGTTTATGCCCATGTTCAAACTTTGGATGTTTGGCAATCACAAGCCCAACATCAGGGACACCACTAAGGGCTTCTGGCGCAAGTTCAGGCTCATCCCCTTTGACGTTGAAATCACTGAGGCAGAACGAGATAAGACCTTACCAGAAAAACTCGAAACGGAGCTGCCGGGAATACTCGCCTGGGCAGTCCAGGGTTGCCTAAAGTGGCAAGCGGGGGGCTTGGGCGAATCAACCTCTGTAACGACGGCCACGCAGGAATACCAAGAGGACCAGGACATACTAGCCCCATTTATAGAGGGCTGCTGCACCATCGGCAAGAATGAGGATTGTACCAAAGACGAGTTGTACACAGCTTATCTAGCATGGTGCAGCAAGGCCGGAGAACACGAACTCACAAAGCGTATGTTTGGCGAACGTCTTATCGAAAAGGGTTTTGATAGCACTAGAACCAGCGGTACAAGGTTATGGCTCGGAATGAGCCTAAAGTAAAATCGGGAAATGGGCAAATGTAGCTTCAATAATGACATAGATGACATAGCGGACACAAATTTCCTAGAAGTCCCTATATAAATTTCACCAGAAAACTTCTTAGAAAAAAGTGCCCACTGTGTCACTTGTGTCATCACTGTGAAGCTAAGGGGTAAAAAATCATGACAAGAACGGTCAGCGCTTCGAGTTCTGCGCATGTACTGCCTGCAAACAGGAATATGGACGCATGAATGGGGCTGAGCACGTGATTACTATTAAGGATATGCGACCATGATTAAGATACTAGAAAAATTGTACCGTATAAGGCATAATACCACTGACACTAAAATTGAAAATACTGGTCAGAGGTATGATATGGCTGAGAACTTAATAGACACAAAAGAGGCTTCTCTACTCAGTGGGTTTACCGAAAGCTATATGCGGAAGTTAGTCCAGCGCGGCATACTCAAAGGGCGTAAGGTTCGCCGCGACTGGCTGATAAACCGTGAGAGCTTAGAGCAATTCCTGGCCTCAGAGCGTAAGGTAGGCCGTCCCACTGTTGACAAAGATAGTAAATAGTGCTATATAAAGGACTATATATTATAAGAGGAGGTGAAGGAATGGGAGCCAAGAAGGTGATGAAACTCCTTGACCCAAAGACAGGGCTAATGGAGTGTCGTGTCTGTGGAGCTCGACATTGTGCCAATATCAAACCAGATAGCGGTGGAAGATATTATCGTGGTTCTTGGCAATGTGAAAATGGCTGTAAATTAGAAGATGAGGGTGTTAAGAAGTGCTGATAACAGTAACAGTACAGGACACGAGCAAGCTAGGCCCTGAGCGAGCCCGTGCTGCGCTAACTTGGGCACTATCATGGCGCGGTGAAGTCGTGAAGGTGAAGGAAAGTTAAGACTCCCGATACCCTGCTAATTGAGATTAAAGTAAGCGATTCATGGAAAGCCACAGATGATGAAAAGTTGGCGTATCTCAAGGACTGGCTGAAAGGAAAAACAAGAATGTTTACTGTCAAAAATATAAGGGGGTGAGCATGAGAGGACAGATTAAAAAGCGATATGATAATAGCTACAATATCATCCTGGAGTTACCACGGGACCCGGCAACAGGCAAACGCAGACAGCAATGGATTACAGTCAAAGGCACAAAGAAGGACGCCGAGAAGAAGCTCAATGGACTACTTCACGAGATAGACACCGGGACCTATGTCAAGCCTGCCAAGCTCACTGTTCGAGACTTCATGAGGCAGTGGATACAGGATTACGCTATGGTCAATGTTAGGCTGGTGACTGCTGAAGGCTACAACAAGAAGGTGGAAAAGCATATCATACCGTCCTTAGGGCATATAGCGGTCTGTAACCTTCAACCATCGCACCTTCAAGGCTTCTACCGTAGCAAGCTGAACAGCGGCTTATCACCGCGAACCGTCCAGCACCTTCACCGCATATTGCACAATGCCTTGTCTCACGCGGTGAAGTGGGGCCTTGCTGGTCGGAATGTTGCGGAAGCAGTTGATCCGCCAAGAGCCGCCAATAAAGAAATGCGAACGCTGTCACCTGAAGGTGTCAAGCAGTTGCTAGAAGCAAGCGGCGAGAGTATGTACTATCCCCTAATACATCTGGCAGTCTATACAGGGCTTCGCCGTAGCGAGCTTCTTGGCTTGCGATGGCGCAATGTGGACCTTGATATGTCCACCCTGTCTGTTGTTCAGGTATTACACTACCTGAAGGGGCCTAGAATCGTATTTCAGGAGCCGAAGTCGCAAAAGGGCAAGAGACAGGTTGCCCTATCACCGGCCGCTGTCGTGGCGCTTAGGGAGTACAGGGAGCGCCAGGCGCTTGAATATATAATGGCCGGGCGGGTACTAACACAGGATGACCTTGTATTCTCAAAAACTGACGGGACCCCGTTCTTGCCGAACAGCGTCACGCATGCTTTCATCGCGATTGTTCGCCGGATCGGGCTGGATGGGATCAGGTTTCACGACCTTCGGCATACCCACGCTAGTCTTATGCTCAGGCAGGGCATACATCCAAAAATCGTGTCTGAGCGATTAGGACACGCTACAGTCGGCATAACCCTTGACACTTATTCTCATGTCACACCGGGGCTGCAGGAGGCCGCTGCAAGGCGTTTTGAGGAGGGTTTGCTGATGCCCTCACCGGGAGCGCCCCGTTAGCTATCGGTTAGCTATTTTCAATAAGAAGCCCCTGGACACCGCCCAGGGGCTTAATTTTAGCTTCAAAACTGGAGGCGACGACCGGATTCGAACCGGTGAATAGGGGTTTTGCAGACCCCCGCCTTGCCACTTGGCTACGTCGCCACTGGAGCGGAAGACGAGATTCGAACTCGCGACCTCCTCCTTGGCAAGGAGGCATTCTACCGCTGAACTACTTCCGCCCGTTCTCTGTTATAATTTTAACATGGTGCCGAGGAGGAGATTTGAACTCCTACAAGCTTACGCTCACCACCCCCTCAAGATGGCGTGTCTACCATTTCCACCACCTCGGCAAATGGCAGGGGTGGCAGGATTCGAACCCACGACCGACGGTTTTGGAGACCGCTGCTCTACCTGACTGAGCTACACCCCTCTGAACCTAACTTTTTAATAATTGGCTACTGATTGGCAAGTGATTTTTTGGACTAC
>Ga0315293_10002227_pt1 | contig 18712 bp, 11 predicted proteins | sample YL17G13_20_MG_FD_203071 | JGI IMG/M metagenome (GOLD analysis project Ga0315293, IMG submission 203071) | Sediment microbial communities from Yellowstone Lake, YNP, Wyoming, USA - YL17G13_20 | ecosystem: Environmental > Aquatic > Freshwater > Lake > Sediment | place: USA: Wyoming | collected... | reverse complement strand
GTGCGAATGAACCATCGCCCGCGACAACAGAACCATCGGGCCGTGTTACTTTTATTATATAACTTGCATCAGCTATGAAGCCGCTGCCCCCGATATTGACCGTCATGCTCGGCGCATAATCTTGAAGGTCTGCGCACACGCTGTAATCGCCAGTGGTTGTGCAGTATGGCGTAGGGATGTCATGTGCAGAAGCAGGCATTAGAAACATCATAGAAACAACAGCAAGTATAGTAATAATGCTAGAGACAATGCCCATCTTGATAAAACCTCGCGATCCAAACTTCACAAATTCACCCCGCGTAATGATACCACATATAAAGAAATGATTAGAACAACAAAATTCTAGCAGGAGTCTTTTTAAATCTTATACCCCCCACACATGGTGGGATTTATAATTTTTATGTGATGTTTACGTGATTCTAGAGTAATTTTAAAAATTAGGGACTATTTCTTCTTTCTGCGCCTTGAGCGCATCAGGAAATAGGCAACAATCAAGATTATTATTATGACAATTGCAATGACCGCTCCGGTCGCAACAGGGTCGGTTCCAATGCCCGCGAACATGCCTGTGATTGAAAATCCTTGCGATGCGAGTGGCGGTGTTATCTCTGTTTTCTGGGCTTCTCCAACGCTGACGCTGAAGTCCTTTGAGACGCCCCCGCTGGTTACCTTTCCAGAATAATCACCGGGTGCTGCATCCTTGGGCACAAAAAGTGAAAGAGTTGTGGCTTTTGTTCCGTTGCTGACTAATTTTTCAATGCGGGTAAAATTAAACAATGGTGATGTTAAATCCAGTTGAACATCGCGCGGAGCGCCGCAGTCATTCTTCATGTTTATCGTGACCGGAACAGTCACAAGATCGCCTTGAACTGCGTTGAATGTGCTCTGACCTAAGGAAAAATCATAACTAACATTGCATGATATAGTGGTACCTGGGCTTACGGTTGAACCACTACTGCCACTGCTGCCTCCGCCACCGCCGCCTCCACCGCCTCCGCTACCACCTGTGCTAGGCGGTGTGGTTATGGTTGCGGACAAATTGACCTCTCTCACAACACTAACGCTGCCATCATTGTTAAATATAGCTGTTTTTCCAGTATCAACATCATTCACGAAAAAGTTTATGGTTTTACCATTCCTGTTATTGTTTGGATCGTCAACATAGAAACTATAGCTTCCTGCTGAGGTGGTGGTCGTTGCAACTATCGCGCCGTTTATCTTGGCAGTCACGGTTGTGCCATCGCTGGCAGGAGCATCATTGACTGCAACAGACCCATAGAAAGCATTAGGTATCCCGGGTATTGCAAAGGCTATGGAAGATATGAGCAAAATCACAGCAACTATTAGCATTATTTTTGAGTTCGTTTTTAGCACCCCACAATTATAGCAAACTATTGTAAACCAGAAAAGGATTAAAACTCAATTTCCTAATTTCCTACCCACTGTGGACCATGCATTCAAAGTCATCATTCCAGATGCAGTTAGTTGCCGGTGCGTATCCATCCGGAACACCCATCTCAATCCAATAGCCCTTTCCTGCATACATCTTATTGTTTGTCCACTCAGAACCAACGCAGGCGATTATGTTATTCCAGTGCGTCACATCATTGCCACAGTTGTCGAACCCCCACAAGCTGCTCCATTTCGGGAAGCCTTCCTGCGTGTCTATCAATGAATTTAGCGAACAGTAAACATTGCTGCTGAAATTGTAGTTGTAACCGCAGCTATCGCTCTCTGGATCAGTATAATTCTGCCAGTCCGTGCCATAATAACCAATCAGGTTCCATCCAGCATCAAGTGCGTGGGATGGTGGTGTCTTGGCTGGACTGAGCAATGCTCCACCGATTATCAGGGTGGTGTCATTTTTTGCCAGCACCCAGTATCCCCAGCCAGGCTGTACTGAATCTAACGTCCCGCCCAGCCCGGGTATCCAGACCAACCACGTGCCACTATCATAAGTCCAGACCGAATCTATTTTATCATCAATGCTGCTGAAAACCTCTTCTGGATTGTCATCAAGCAACACAAACGGAACAGAAATCAGGTTCCATTTCTTGTAAAGAGGTATCTTGAATGACGTGCCATCTACCTTGAAGTTTTCGCTGTCAATTTCGCTCTGACTGCACAATCCCAGACAATATGCCTCCAAGGTATGATTGGACTCCTCAGGAAACAAGATAGTTACAGGTGAGGTCGAGTTGTGCCACTCTTTCCAGTCGCCGTCAAGCGCGTATCTCCAAACCACTGTGGCATTGTTTTCGCACGAAAGCGTTATTGGAGTAAGCATTGTGATTTTCCAGTCGCACCAACCATCATTCTCACATATGACCTTCGGATCGCCAATTGTTTTGTTCGGGACCGGCAGTGTCAAATTTACCATAGCCTTATCTGAAATCTCTATGCTCTCCTCACATCCTTCCGGACTGCATGCGAACAGATGCATAGTTGTTCTGTTAATAGCCGTACCGTTGATGCAAATGATGTCGCTCGTGTTATCATTCCTTGCTGAGCAGTCCTCGCTCAACCAGGAACATGAACATGAATCACAGGAACCTGAATAATATCTAACATTATTTACGCACTTGTTTTCGCAGTCATCATTGCCAGTGCAGGTCGCGCCGCACACGCCTTTGACGCAGTACGTGCTTAATTGAGGCGGCTGACACAATGCCTCTGCACCAAAGCAGTCGCATAAATCTGTGTTACAGCTTTGTGCTGAAGAGTTTGTTACAGTGGTGTTGTCGAGCTTCTTATCACTGTCGAATTCGACTAACCTTGTGGAATTGCAATAGTCATTGAATGTGACCGAGCAGTTGGATGTAGGGCAATCGTTGTCGCTTTCACACTGTGCGCCACACCGTGCTTTGTCACAGCTATGCATGATTGTTTCATCGCCACTTGTGCAGTAACCAGTATCATTCCCCATTTCTATGCACTGGCTTATGAACGGATTCCTGAAATCGTAGGTGAAATTGATGTTGTCAGGGTCATTGAAACATGATGCTATTCTCCCCACATCATTGCTGAAACATGGGCGTTGGGAGCCGCCGCATGTTCCTGACTCGCATTCATCGTCAACCGTGCACCACAGTCCATCATTACACACAGTGCCATCGGGCTTGTGTCGCATTGCTCCTGTATCTACCAATCGGGTATCTATGACAAAATATAAACACATGGCATCGCTGCACATATAATCCCTGAATTCCTGCTGCCTCTGCTCCTTTTCATTGCACTGGTCTGTAGAAATCCATTGTGTGTTTGAAGTGTTATACCACCCATCCAATTCATCACAGTTCTGAACCAGCTGGTCATCTGTATAACTGGTGTGATCCTGGCAGGTCTGGTTGCAATAGAAATTGTGCAGGGTCATGTTTCTTCTTATTACATTACCTAAGCAGTAATCGGCAAAGGAATCATTATAATCAGCGTGCCTGTTCGTAAAATTATACTCACAACCTCCGGTTGTGCAGAAGTAGTTTCTGTCCTCGCAACCATTTTCATAAGCATAGCACCCACTCCTGTCGCAGCTCTCTATTGAATAATCGCAGGAGCACGCTGATGTCAGATTGCATGTTCCGGAGTAGTATCTCAAATAACCAATGCATTTATTTGAGCAGTCGCTGTTGTCGCCACAAGAAGCACCGCACACGCCCTTGACGCAATAGGTGTTGGTAAAAGGCGGCCTGCATAATGCCTCAGCACCCAGACATTCGCATGCGCTCAGATTGCAACTTCTCGCCGAAAGGTTGCTCACAGTTGTGTTGTCCAGAATTTTATCATCATCAAACTCTACCAGTTTTGTGCCATTGCAAAAATCTTCAAATGTTTCTGAGCAGTTCAGGGCCGGACAATCGTCATCACTTTCGCATTCTGCCCCGCATATTTGTTTGTTGCAGGTATGTGTAATTGTTCCATTGCCAGTGGTGCAGGTGTCATGCTCTTCGTCGCACACGCTTGTGAAAGGATTCCTGAAATCGTAGGTAAAGTTGATGTTGTCAGGATTGAAGAAGCATGTCGCTATTCCGCAAATATTATTGCTGGAACAGTCCCTCGATGCGCCACCGCACTGTCCGTTGGTGCACACATCATTCACCGTGCACCATAAACCATCGTCGCATGCAGTGCCATTCTGCTTGTTTCTCGTTCTCCCCGTATCCACCATCGTGGAATTTGTAATATTATAAATGCAGGTGACATTCGGCCCGCATGTGTAATCCCTGTATTCCATTCCAGCCTGCTCTTTCTCCATGCATTGGCCGGTCGAAATCCATTCCGAACTTATATTATACCAACCGTCCAGCAGGCTGCAGTCCTGCATAAGAGAGTCATTTATCCAATTTGCATGACCTATGCATGTACCATCGCAGAAATAATCATCGAACTGCACGTGCGTCCTTATGCTGTCCCCAGAGCAATAGTTCATAAACTGACCGTATTGGTCTATGCTTCTGTTGGAGAATGTGTAGTCGCACCCTCCTAGCGAGCAGAAATAATCCCTGTCCTCGCAGCCATTGTCATATGAATAGCAGTCATCATAACCGTTGCAGTCTTCTGTCGAATAAGAGCATGAGCACGATGAAAACAGGTCGCATGTGCCAGAGAAATATCTCGTGCTGCCGACACATTTATCCTGGCACGAATTGAACGGATCACAGGTGGCACCGCACTGGCCAAAAAAGCATGAGCGCGTGCAGTTTCCTTTTTCAACGCACCTGTCTCCATCGCCATTATAAAGTGCGCCTGAGCATTGCGGACACCATTCACATCTTTCATCCGATGAACATGCAGACTCATTCAGCTCTGAGCAAACAGCAACCTCTATCACGCGGTAGTTATCACCCTTCACCCCGAATTTCACCTGATACTCGCCACAGTCATCGGGTTGGACAGTATACGCATCAAAGCAGAAAGCGCCGCTTGCATCCACCGGCCATGTTCCGCTGGCGACAATCATGCCAGGGTCACATGAGGCATGGCCTGGCCTTCCTGTTATCTCCCAATACGTCTCCTCGCTGTCAAAATTCGCGCCGTTTATAAAAACGTGCTCGCCGATGGCATAGTGATTCACATCCTGTTTTACATCACCACAGTCATTTTTCGTGGTCCATATTGCACCAGAATTGCCGCCACCAGCAACAGCGATGTAGATGAAGGAGAATGAAAATATTATAAGAACTGAAAAAAATGTAGCCTTAGTCATGCCTTTTATTCCTTTAACATCCAAGATACTCACCACACGCCAAATTCAAAATTCCGATAAGATTGTGAATAAAATAAAAAAGATTTAGTTTAGCTGAAATGTTGCTGCAACACGCATTTCAGGTCATCGTTCCAAATGCAGTTCGTTGATGGCGAATAACCGTCCACCACGTCCATCTCAATCCAATAACCCTTGCCTGCCTCCATGCCCTTGTCTTCTCCATTAGGACACCAAGCACTTCCGAACAGGCCTATTCGGCAGCATGCATCCAGACCAACCCATCCAGCATTGTCTCCTCCATTATTGAAGTAGTTGTACAACGCACTCCATCTCGGGAAACCTTGCTGTGTGTCGATCAACGAATTCAATGCACAGTAGACTGGCTTGTCTGGTATGTCACAGTTTGGTCTGAATAATCCGTCGAACGTCTCGCCATCAAGACTCATCTTGGTGTTGCCGTAGTAACCGATGAGGTTCCATCCTTTGTCTAGGACGCGTGATGGGGGTGTTGTTATTGGACTCAACAGACTTCCGGCGATTTCAAAGCACTTGTTTTCTTTCGCAAGTACCCAGTATCCCCAGCCAGGCTGTATTGAATCGAGTGTTCCGCCTACACCAGGCTTCCATACCTTCCATGCGCCATTGTCATATGTCCAGACCGAGTCGATACTACTTGATGCGTTCTGGAACACCACATTAGGGTCGTCGTTAAACAGGACGAATGGAACTGATATCAGGTTCCATTTCTTATTCAGACATATCTCGAACGGACATCCTTCGACTTTGAATTTCTCATCGTCTACTGGTCCTTTGTTGCCTAATGCATCTGTACACTGTACTGCCAGGTTGTGCTGTGACTCTTCCAAAAATTGGAAGTTCTCTATTCCTCTCTCAACGCAGCACCATCCTTCTTCATTCATCTGTCCTTGATAGTTCTCGCAGTACTTGTCTGTCATGTTATCCCCATCGAGCTGCAGTTTGAAGCACATCTTGTTGTGGTCAACCGGATGCGGCTGTGGGTCGTTACACAGTATTGATATGGGTGTTCCCATGGTTACTTTCCAGCATTCTATCGCATCCTGACCAGTGCCCCAACATCTCGTTGTGAGGTTCGGGTAGAATGTATTGTCACCAGCCCACTTTTCCTTCGGGTCTGCTATTGTCTTGTTTACTAGTGGGCCTTGGTTGTCTACGTAGACACACTGCCTCTTTGTTGCTTCTTTGTTACCCAAAAGATCTACTGAATAGTATTCTATCAGGTGACATGAATCTTCGTTTATGGTGAACGTCTTCGTCTCTTCCGGTACAATTGTATCGATCCACCCACCTGAACCTGCTGCACCCATGCAAGCAGTGTTGTTTTTGCAGTATTGGTCATTCACCAATGTCACGCGATACCATATCTGGTCCAGACCAACCTTGCAGCCACTGACAGATGGGTCAGATGCTGAAAGTGTTATGTTCGAAGTTCCTGAAATCCACTCAGGTGCATCATGTCCACACCAGTCGCCATCTGACGGGTAGCAAGGCTTGCTGTATTTTTTTGTTGTCTCCGGTGGTGTTGAGTCGACCTTGAATGTCCAGCTGGTCTCAGCAGTATTGTTCAGGGCATCCTGACATCGCACATGCAAAATATGTGTAGAGTCTTCATTGAACGTCACCTGGAATGGTGCACTCGCCCAACTGCCATACGACCAGCCGCCATCGTCTATCTGAATACCATACCTGCACACAACTTTGTCAACAGCACATCCCTTTCCGGTTGGATCCGGATCAACGGCTGTCACGGATATGTTCGTCACATGGTCACGTACATAAGTATCGTTACCTTTCATCACTACCGGGCCTATGATTGTTTTGTTAATCACAGGCGGTGTTGAATCCACGCGATATGTTTTTGTTTTGATATCATCCTCATTGCCCACAGTATCATTGCATGTGTACTGCACCGTGTGCACAGAGTCTTCATTGAATGCAAACTTGACATCCGAATTGGCATTCCCCTCATTCCATGAACCCCAGACACCATCTACGCCAATTCTCCACTGCAATTTGTCTAGTGGTGCTGGATGTGATTCTCCATCAGCATTCCTGCAACTCAGGGTCACGTTGGTGACATGGTCGCGCACCCAGAAGTTGCATCCTTCGGTAGCATTGCACTCAATGTGCGGACCAACTGGATGCCCTGCGCTTGCCACTGGCTCTGTGTTGTCAACGAATACGCACTGTCTTTTCGTAGTCTCTGTGTTATTCAGTCTGTCATTGGAATAGAACTCAATCAAGTGGCATGACTGCTGTGGAATCGTGAATGTTGTGTGATTAGCCTCGATTTCATTCCATGCGCCCGAGCCTACGTACTGGCACGCTTCGACGCAGCTACCATCCGAGACATTCATCAATGTTACCCTATAAAACACATCGTCAACACCAACCTTTGCATCAACAGCATTCAGGTATATTGGTGTAGCTGATGTTATCCATCTGAAATCATCAACAACAATAGTCGGTGTTCCATATGTCTTTGTGGTCACAGGCGGTATTGAATCAACTTTGAATGTTTCAATGTCCGTGACTTTGTTTTTTAATGCATCCCAGCACTTTATTTTTAAAGTGTGGTTTGAATCTTCGGGGAAGGTTACATTAAATGGTGGTGCTATGTCATCACCTATCATGCCTTGCCATACGCCATCCAGATAATAACCCCATTCGCATACGACTTGATTGACATTACATCCATGACCTGTTGGGTCAGGATCCATCGCCTCTACATGTATTATTGTGCCGTCTCCACCTGTTGTGTCTTTTATATAACAAGTATCTTCATCATCGTTAGGCGGGCAATCTCCAACCTGTGGTCCAATTACTGTCTTTGTTATAGTAGGCGGAACAGAATCGACCTTGAATGTTTCTATATCATGAATAGATTCTTTCTGTACAGCATCCTTACACCAGAATTCCAGTCTGTGCACAGAATCCTCCGGGAAGTATATCGTTTTGCTCTCTCCTTTGTAGCTGCCGCTCACCAACGAGCTGCCATCAACAGTGTAATTCCAAAAGATGGTCACATCATTGCTCGGATGCGGACCAGTGTCTTCGCAGTACATGGTAATTGGCGTGCTCTGGTTTACCCAATAATCAAACCCATCTTTTACCGGAACGTTTGGGGACCCGACATCCTTTCTTATAACCGGCGGAGTCTTGTCCACAAAGAAGCAGTTTGCCTTTGGCGCCTCGACGTTTCCAACATTGTCAACGCTGAAAAAGCTCATGACGCGACATGATTCCTCTATTCCACCTATCGGTGTGCCATTGTACAGCTTCCATCCTGTCATTTGACACTCCGTGTTAGCATACTCCTCTACACAAGAGTACCAATCATCTGTTCCTTTGGTTAATTGCATTTCTTCGGTGCAGTAATCCTGCGCTGATTCTGCGCATGCCCTTGGATATTCAATCCGAGCAGGCTGACATGGATCTACTTGTATGGCACCCAGTCCTACCAATCCATCCCGGTATTCGTGCCAACATGCGCTCTCGCTTTCATCCAAGTCTATTCTATACCACGTTTTATCCACACCCGAAGGATGCGGCTCAGGATCAACAGCTGTTAATACAACTGTCGTGACGCCGTCTATCCACTCAACACCATTAATTGTCTTATTCGGACCAACAAAGCTCTTTGTCGTGTTTGGGCCACTGGTATCCACACATACCTGAGGGTTATGAAATGCGTAAAATCCATGATCGTCTCTTGTTTCTATAAATAGGTCTCTACAGCTTTCTGTCCTAGCAGTATTAAGAGAGAAATTAAAGTCCTTTGTCGGGTTTGTTGCATTAAGTCGATAACCTGTCTTGGCATTCCATTGACAATAATAATATTCAGTACCATTTATCGTAGTGTAGCCGTATTGAGGGTTATACCAATCTGTAGCAGGGTAACAATTTAGATCGCTAAATTCAAGTGGCTGGTATACTCTAAATTCATGAATCGGATCAGGTCCACCCGTCCACTGGACATCTGCGATGAACATTACAGAACTTGCATTCGGTACTATGTGGGGTGTCACATTCACTATTGATGTATGTGTATTAGCAAATGCAGGAACAACATACATGACAGAAAGCAACGCAAAGACGATTAAAACACTAAAAGTAGCTCCATATTTTATGAATCCATGTGGTCCATACTTCACAAATACACCCCCACAATTTTTTTGAATAAAAATAATATAAGAGAGTAAATAGTTTTTCAAAGTAATCTTTAAAAGGTTGAATCCCCACACCACGTGGGAAAGGGGGGTTGCAATGCTTTTGTAATTCATTTGTGATGCTTTTGTGATGTTAGTTAGATTTATAACCTTTTCGTAGTAAGCAATTTAAAGACTCATGGCATACTATTTCGTGGTATTGCATCCGTAATGCGCTGTAATGCTCTTGTGATATGGTGCGGATATGTCTGACCTATTGAATGACCCTGCTGGGTTTATAAGAAAGACAATGGATGAGCTTGGTAGTCCTATAGATACCATAATGGTCAGGCAGAACGTGGCAGTACAGAAAGGTCAGAGCCTTACTGGCATTGCATACTTCGTAAGCGGCAGGGGCCAGTACGACACTGAGGAACAAGGACGAAGCTGTATGCAAGAAGGCGACCGGTTGTACAGGATAGATGTCATAAGAATAGAATGAATGACTAATATGGATTGATCTTTTATGAATACTCTCCAGATAAGACTGACGCCGAAGCAGATAAAAAATATAGACCTGCTTGTAAGAAAAGGTGTTTATCCGAGCCGCAGCGAAGCCATCCGCGACGCTGTTCGACAACTGATAAACGAGAACGGCAGCCGCAGAAAATGAATCCTATTTTTCAGAAAGATATCTCTTTTTATGAACAGCCAGAAACCTTCCAATGAAGTATTTCACAAAGCCTTCTTCACCCTTTTGCAAGGCCTTGTAGTAGGATATTCTTTTCTTGTACTCTATTATCAGCATCGGATAATTGTTGTGCCAAAGGATGTGATTCATCAGTAATCTCCCCACCCTTCCATTGCCATCGCCGAAGGGATGTATCCTCTCGAATCTGTAATGTGCTCTGGCAGCCACTTCAACCGGATTCATTTTTGATTCTTCTTTTATAAATTTGATTAATTGCTCCATGAGCTTATCAATATCCTGCCAATTTGGCGCAATATAATTCCCGACCCTGACCAAATAGCGGCGGAATTTCCCAGAAATATCAGACTTTGTTTCTCCGAAAACTTCCTGATGCCATTTCAGAAACAATTCTTTCGTCATCTTTTCCTTTTTGTTCAGCGTATTAAGGAAAACTTTGGCATGTGCCTCTGTCTCCTTAATATCTCCAAGTGGTTTGTTTGGGGCAATTTTATCTTGTATGATTTCCCTTGACTCACTCAGTGTTATGGTTGAGCCTTCTATGGCATTCGTATTATATGTGAAAGCGATTGCTATCTCTTCCTTCTCCCTGTCTCTGGCGCTCCCAGGAATCCTGCCCCATTCTCTCTGGAACTGTTTTTTTATTTTCTCCAGTTTTTCATACAAAGCCTCTCGCGACTCGTGTTCGAGCTTTATTTTAATTTCATCTATATTCGCAGGGATTGTTTTGCCCAGATAAATTTCCCTGGTTACAACCTTGCCTTTTTTTCTAAATGAGTGCTGGAGGTAGAAATATTCTTCGTTACCCCTTCTCCTTTTGCTTATTTTCATAAATATCCTTGCCATTACAAAGTATTTAAATATCATGTTTTTGTAACATTTGTAAGGGCAATGGGTGACTGCATTTCATGAACCTTGTAGTCACCCATCCTGCTTTTAATATTTTTCTTCTAAATGTTTTGTAACATAATGAGTGCTGAAAGCATGAGCAATTGTATGGTGTGTTTGCAATGAACGTAGAGCTGCCGAGAAGAATCATGATTGAGAAGGATATCGCAGGTAAGATAGATTCCGCCCTGCACGAAATGAATCTTGGCAAGAAGTGCTTGATTATATGCGACAAGCATCTCATCGAGATTGGGAAAAAAATACGCTCATCCCTGACGTTTGAAACGCAGATGGTTGCATCCAGCTCCATGGACGTTGAATTTCTTAAAAAATTGTCGCAGGTAATGAGAAACTTTGATTTCACGCTCGCAATAGGTGGCGGCCGCACAATAGATGCAGCAAAGTATTCTTCTACGTTGGCAAATAAGCCTTGGATTGCATTCCCGACCGTGCTCAGCCACGACGGCATCGTCTCTTCGCGAGCGGTTGTGGACACCAACGGCGAGAAAACATCCGTGAATGCAACAGAGCCAGCAGCAATCTTCGCAGATATTGATATACTGAAAAATTCACCATACCGCTACACAGCAGCAGGCGCAGGCGACTGCCTGGCAAATATATCAGCTGTCGAGGATTGGAAACTCGCGGAGAGAGCTGGCAAGGATGAATACCAAACCATTGTCGGCGAACTCGCGCTGCTCTCAGCCAAGGCAATAGTAAATCACGCGACCGAAATAAAGGAGTGCACAGAGCATGGAATAGAAATGCTCATGTGGTCGCTGATATGCTCAGGCTTTGCGATGAATATTCATGGTTCTTCCCGCCCGGCATCAGGCAGCGAGCACAACTTCTCGCATGCGCTCGATAAAATAACGAGCAACACAAACTTCGAGGAGCGAGCTATTGATAACAAAAAAACGAGCAGTATGATAACGAGCTCCGAAGGAGCGAGCAATAGACCTCTCCACGGCGAGCAGTGCGCATTAGGCACGATGATAATGACATACCTGCAAGGTGAATCAGGACCTGTGCTGAGCATGCGGAAGGGTTTGTTCTCGAGGAAAGAATTCGACTGGCACAAGATACGTGATGTCATGCAGGTATTGGAACTTCCAACAACAGCAAGAGAGCTTGGAGTAGATGAATATTCTTTGATACGTGCATTGGTCGAAGCCCGCAACGTGCGCGACCGCTACACAATACTCAATGAAAAAAATATAGACAGCAGCGAGGCCGAAAGAATTTTGAGAAGGCTGGGAATAATATAAATTTCATTATTTCTTCGTTGTATTCCTGATAAAATCATAAACAGCTGCTAATGTGAAAATTATCTGGAGGATTATGAAAATCATATCATTGATGTAGATGCTGTAAATCTCCAGGCAGATTCCTCCAGCAATAAAGAAGATATCCTGTTTCTTTCTTTTCTTTAGCACAATTCCTGCTGTAATTAGAATTATTCCCAAAACACCAATAAACTTGAAAATGTCGATCATTGTATCTTCCTGTAGCGCTTGATGGCATGCACAATTTCTTTCATCTTGTCGAAATTATTTTCAATGGCCGTGCCTGTCACAATTATGTCCGCGCCTGCGCGCAATTTTCGCTCGACTGCTTCAGCGCTACGCAAACCACCGCCGACTATTATTGGTATTTGCACAGTCCCGCTCACGATCATTATCATCTCGTCAGGCACAGGCTTTGTCGCACCCGAGCCTGCTTCTAAATACACGAATCGCATCCCAAAGTACTGCGCGGCCAGCGCATAAGCAGCAGCCTTGTAGTGCTCATTTTGCTTTATCACTTTTGCCTTTCCGACCTTCCCGACCTTCATGCCCGGCTCGATAATGAGATATGCCATTGGTATGGGCTCAATGCCTGCCTGCTTCACCGCATTCGCGCCGCGTGCCTGCATGCCTGTTATCCACAGCTGCGACTTAGAGTTGAGCAATGACATGAAGAAAATCGCGTCAGCGTATTTCGATATGCCTGTGTCTGCATTACCAGGAAACAGAATCACCGGCAGCTTTGAGTGGTCCTTTATTGCAGCCACAGCCGCATCCAGCACCTTTTGCGTCACGCCTGTCGAGCCGCCGACCATGAACGCGGCCGTACCGTAGCGCTCCAGTTTTTCCACCCGGTCGATGATTTCATCTATTTTCAATTTCTTCGGGTCAGGGTCGATGAGCGAGAAATGTAAGCAACGACTAGATAATCTACCCGTTATCTGTTTCTCAACATTTCCGATTTCCATGTGACCACTAATAAATTAGATAAATAGCTTATAAAATTTTCCACCCGGAATCTCAAAGAATAAGGGGCTGCTGTTCGTCAATATAGCCCAATTATCCTTCTTTGTCAACAGGACCGACCATTATCCCTTCTTTTCATCCCTACTCATTATTTTGAGATAGATGGAATGTATTCAACTTAATATTTTGCTGGCTAATCATAAATATAAAAATAAAAAACACTACAAATTAGTTCTTGTGGTGATTGAGCAACTCGTCCAGCTCGCTCTTGTTCACGCATATCCCGAAATTATTCACGGCAACAACAGGATTTCTCCTGTACATCTTCCTGAACTCTTTGTCCTCTATAAGCAGACCCAGTATTTTCTCATAAGTTTTTGCTCGCATTCAATCACTCCACTACAACCGGCAACCGCGCGCCGAGGTTTCTTGCAATAGTATAAATCTCGTTCAGCTTCATCTCAAGGAAATCTATACGCTGTATGATATGAGCGGTATCTGGCATCCTTATCATGGCCCACGAGCGCTCGAACTCGTCTCTCGTCACAAAACGAGGCATCTTTTTGTCTATCATGCTGGCAAAGTCCTCAAAATGCCTTGTCAGTATTTTCGTGGTGCGGTTCTCAAAATCCCTCTCCACATCGCTCCTGATTTCATGCTTCAGCTGTTTTCTCATGGTGTCTGTTACTGCAGCCAGGTTCTTCTCATATCTGGATGAAATCTCTCTCAACACATCTTCAGGAGGCCGCATCATCGCGACCCTGCTTATCGCGGAATCCATCCTTTTTTCCAGATCGCTGATAGCATGGCGGTGCCTCTCGATTTCATTTTCAATATAATTTCTGAATTCAGAAGTCATCTCCTTCTCCTGCTGCTGGTACTTCAGGCTGAGGGTGTCGAGCGAGTGCTTTGTTTTTTCTATCTCGCTGCGCAGGAAGTTGCGTGCATCATCCGCTATTTCAGTTTCATCGCTGACGAACTTCTGCTCCAAGAAGCGCAGCATCGCACGCTGTTTTTCAATCTCCTTTCGCAGGTCATGGCGGAACATGTTCTCAAGCTTGTCTTCCAGCGACACTATACGCAAATCGAGCGAGCGCTTCACTTCCTCAAGCGTCTTTATTTCTTTCCTGAATTCAGGCTCGATTTCCTTTCTTATCTTGGCTATCTCCACGCCCAGCGTGCTTTCAAGCCTGGCAACTCCCTCTCTGTATCGTTTGAGCTCATCATCAACATACTTGTGCGTGTCCTCTGTCAGCGTTTTGTCGTCCGACAAGAGTTTTTGGCTCAGCTTATTCAGAATGCTCTTGTTTTTATCCATTTCAGCTTTGAGCTGGCTCCTGATTTCGTGCGAAAGCACCTTGTCCTCTTTTACTATTTTTGTTTCAAGCGCATCGATGAACTTCTTTTCGCTGTCAATCTCTTTTTTCAGTTTTTCCCTTACGTCGCTCGCAAACATCATGTTCATTTTCTTTTCAAGAGCGGCAATCCTGTCATCCGCGGATTTCTTCATTCCGGCGAATTCGTGCCTTTCTTTCTCAGCGATCGGTTCAAACCTTTCTTTTGAGGAAAGCGAACTGATTTTCTTCTCAAGCTCAGCCATCCTCTCCTCCATGGCTTTCCTCATCTCAATTATATCATGTCTCTCCTTGTCGGGTCTGGACTTGCTGGCCTTTGCTATTTCCTCGTGCAGCATGTGCTCAAGCTTTGCAAACTCGCTCCTGTGCTTTTCGACCTCATTTTCCAGATGCTTCCTGTCGTCCTCTGACAGTTCACGCTCATGCTCCAGCCTCTTAACAAGATTTTCTAGATTAATGTGTCTTTTCTTCAGCTCAACAGAAATGTGCTGCTCCGCGTCCTTCGGAATGACCTCGCGATTTTCGTGGAAGTTCTTTCCCAGAACACCCAGATCCTTTCTGTGTCTGTCGAGGTCGGCTCTCAAATCCTTTTTTACTTCATCGTTTATCATCTTCTGTATTCTCTCTTCCAGCGAGATTGTCTTCAAATCAAAATTTCTTTTCATCTCCTCAAGGAATTTTCTCTGGTTTTCAAGCTCAGGCCCTATCTGCTTTGTCCTGGAAACCCCGCGCACGATATCCTTCATCATCTCTTCAAGCTCTTTCTTGTAAGCATCAATCTCAGCTTCCATCTCCTTCTTCGCTTCCTTTCTTACAACATCCTTCAGTTTTTCTTCGATGCTCACTAGATGCACGTCAAAGCCCTTCTTAGTCTCATTAAGCAGCTTGGTCGCTTTCTCAAGCTCCTTTTTGTAATCCTTGAGGTCGCCCTTTGTTCCCTCTTTAATCGTCTCCCTCATCTTTTCCTCCATTTCCTGAAATCTTTCATCTACGGTTTTCTTCAGGCCATCTACCGCCTTTTTGTGCCTTCCCAGCTCTTTCTTGTGGTCATCAAAGGAGGGAGAAAACTCTTCTTTAACTATTTCCTTGAGCTTCTCTTCAATATCAACAAACCTTCTGTCAAATGATTTTATCCTTCTGTCAACGGCGCCTGTTTTTTCATCTATCGTCTTTTCTATCGTTCTCGCCAGATTTTCAGAAATGCCTTTCTCAATCCGCTCTTCTATGGACTTGATATCCGAGCGCTGCATCTTGGCAACATCTTCCTTTACAGAGAGCAGCTCTCGCTTGGCAGACTCCATTCTTTGTATCTCATACCTGACATCATCCATCATCTTTCCTATTGTTTTCACGTCAAACTTCTTTCCGCCAATCGAGCCCTCCAAAGCGTGTATTTCTTCTTCAATCTTCTTGTCAAGATCCCTGAGCCCGAACTCCATGTCTTCCATCCGGTTGAGTATGTTCTTTGGGACATTTCCTTCAGAATGAGCCTTCTTCAAATCCTCTACCTCCCTTCTCAACTTTGCTATATCCTCGCTAAAACCATGCTCCTTTCCGCCCCTGACCTCATGTATGATTTCCCTTGACCTCTCTCCTGTCGCAGCTATCTTCTCTATCTTTTCTTCAATATCGTCCAGGCTGGACAACCGTTCTTCTATCTCTTCTATTTTTTCCATAACCTTCATGTCAGGCTTGCCCTTCTCGACAACAACCTTCCCGCCTCCTGCTTCGCCTATTCTGTTTATTTTTTCTTCCAGCGACCTGAATCTGGAATCCATGCCGCTGATGGGCTCCTCGAGCAGAGGCTCAACTGAGAATCTTTCCTTTATCTTTGTATTCTCCAGCTCGAGCAGCATGATAAGGTCTTCCAGTTCCTGCAGACGCTCTTCCATATCCTCCTTTGGCTGCGGAACTTCCAGCGCATCAAGCTTCGAAAGCTTTTTTCCAATCTCAAAGAAATTGACATTGCTGCGATTTTCTAGCTTCTCCAGTCGCTCTTCAAGTTCTTTCAATTTCTCTACCATGCAAAACCAATCCAGCCTGTATTATCTATTATTTTATGTCATATATATTGCTTTTGATTGCGAATACCGTGCGAAAAAGAATGTGATTAATCAGTCTACCTTGATTCTCTTGCTGTAATTTGTTGTCTTTCCCTGGTTGGTGACGCTTATCCCAATCGTGTAGTATCCTGCATCAAATGAAGTCTGCGGACAGATGATGACCGTGAACCTTCCCTGGCTGTCCGTCACGGTGGAGTTCGATACGCCCAGGAATGTTGCTGTTAATGTGCAGTAAGCGCAAGGCTTTTTGCTCAGGCCGGTTGCGCCGCCTGTAACTGCTGATGGTGTAGTGACTGTTCCGCTGAGCTTTATGTGTCTGCGCTTCAGCGTTGTGAACGTGTATTGCGATGAGTTGGCGCAGTTCTTCGCCGCGTCGCACGAGCCGACTTTATAATAGTATAACGTTAACGGACTCAGTTTTGTCAGCTGAATGGAATGCGATGTCACGTAGCTGGCATCTGTCTTTGTAGAACCAAGGCTGGTTGTTGTCCCGTAATAAACAGTGCTGGTCGATGCCTCGTTTGTTGTCCATGTGATTATCGTGGAGGACGCTGTGATTGACGAGCTCATCACGTCTTGATTGATGACCGGTGGCGTAGTGTCGCCTGGCGGTGTGTAGCATGTCTGCGCTGTGGCATCGCAGTTTTGTCCTGCCGGGCATCCGCATGTTGAGCATTTCGGGATGAGCGTTCCGCTGCTGCAGTAGTTCGGCTTTGTTGCTGAACACTGGCTGTATAGTGTTCCATCTGTGCAGGTGTGATAGCATGAAGTCGTATCATATGTGCAGCTCGCACTGCATTTCAGTGTTCCGCCGTCGTAGCCTAACCCAATGCACGTCTGTCCCGCCAAAGCAGAGCCGTCGCATTGCTCTCCGCTCTCTATCACCCCATTGCCGCACACTGGTGGCGGAGCTGAATTGCACGCACCGTTCGTGCAGCCATATGTGCACACAGAAGTGGATGTCCATGAACAGTCCGTGTTTTGATAGCCTTTGGTATTGGCGTCCTTGCATTTCCAGCCAGCTGTGCAGGTCTGGCCGCAACTGTACACCTCTAATTCGTCAAGATTGCTGTCAGTCGGGTCGCCTGTGGTGACAGTGAATTTGACGTATCTTGCGTTTACAGAAGTGAATGTGAAATTGTAATACTGGTAGGCAGCATTGTGCGTTGTGCCAGGATTGCCGTTCGAGATTGAGATTCCTGCTCCAAGCGTGCCAGCGCCTGCTTGTTTTGTGACACCTGTGAAATCTATCCACGTCGATGGCGCGCTTGCGGTGGCATACTTGATGTTCCACGCACCGTCATAGTAATGAGTTCCAACATTGTTTCCATAAGGACCTGCAACTATCTTGTTGAACGTGGCATCTGAGCTGAAATCCAAGGTGAGCGATTGCGGGTATCCAACGCCAGACCAGTAGCTGAGCGTTGCTCCGCTCGCATCCCAGATACCATCTATTGCCTTTGACGCAGGCAGCCCATAGCCGGTATTGGTAGCGCTTACTGCGGCACTTCTTGCAAGGTTCGTGCCACACTGCGCGCTGGTACAAGCAGATGTGTCATACGCGCAACTTGATGTGCATGCTAATGTTCCCCCAGCATAGCCTAACCCAATGCACGTCTGCCCTCCTAAGTCAGTTCCATCACACTGTTCTCCAGTCTCTTTTATACCGTTCCCGCACACAGCTGCTGGCGGGTTGTATATCCTGAACGAGCCTGTTGATATAATGTATGTGATCCATGTTCCTGTACCAGGATTTCCGTTCCACAGCGATGTTCCTGTGGCTGAGATCAGCTTATTTGTGCAGTAGCTTGGCACTGATGCAGTAACCGTCCATGTTCCGCTGAATGTTCCGCCGCCTATTGTCGGCGTGCTGTCAAATATACCGCTCATGTTGCCTGTTGAGTATTCTATCCAGCATAAATTATCAGCAGATTTTGCATCTGTCTGCACAAAGTTTGCAGCAGAGCAGTCGCCTGTGTAGGCGCCAGACATTGAGATCGTTTCACCTGACTGGCAGTTGCCGTCGTATCCGCCAGCGCAGTTTGGCGTGATTGA
>Ga0315293_10002226_pt1 | contig 18713 bp, 20 predicted proteins | sample YL17G13_20_MG_FD_203071 | JGI IMG/M metagenome (GOLD analysis project Ga0315293, IMG submission 203071) | Sediment microbial communities from Yellowstone Lake, YNP, Wyoming, USA - YL17G13_20 | ecosystem: Environmental > Aquatic > Freshwater > Lake > Sediment | place: USA: Wyoming | collected... | reverse complement strand
ATAGGGCGCGTCAGGGAAGGCACTACGGAGAACAGGAGAAGGCTGGAGCTTGTCGGTACGCTGCAGACGAAGATAAAGAACCTTGAGGATCTGAAGTCGGAGCTCGTGAGGGGCGTCGAATCGCTGAAGAGCTTGACGAACACCATGGCTGCGCTTGAGCAGAGGACCAGGGATGTGGACGCAAGGCTGACCAGTGCAGACAAGGCGCTCGAGGCGAAGGTGCTCGAGAAGGGCGGCCTGCTGGAGAAGATGTTTTCCGAGAAGACAAGGGCAATGGAATCCCAGATGCAGGAAAGACTGAAGTTCCTTGAGGCGAACCTCACGGAAAGGGGCAGGACCATGGAGACCAGGATCGTGGAAGGCGGCAAGCAGATGGAGATGAAGGTCTCGACGCAGCTTTCCGAGATGGAGAAGGGCATCACCGTTCATGTTTCAGGAATGCAGAAGATGAAGAAAGAGGTTCAGGCAGCGAAATCCGGGATGAGGTCTTTGGAGAACAGCTCGGCAACGCTTCAGGCTGGCATGGCGGAGATGAAAAAGTCGCTGGCTTTGAACTCCGCCGCCTTGACAAAGATGGACGCTGGCCTTGGAAGGAAGATGGCGCTTGATTTGCAGTCGATGAAAAAAGATATGACGGCAACAAGTGAAAAACTGGCCATGCTGACCAGTGAAATAGCCGGCACAAAAACAAAGGTTCTGGTGCTGGACAAGGCGCAGACAAGGCTGAGGGATGTTGAAAAGCTGCAGAAGTCCCTCGCAGCCGAGCTGAAGGAAGCCAAGGCGATGCAGAAGGACATCACGGAACTGGGCCATGCCATTGATTCAGTCAGGACGGAACTGGGCAACAGGGAGGCGGTCCTCGAGACAAAGCTTGACAATGCGGCGACATCGATCAGGAAGGACACCGGTTTCAATTCCGCCTCCATATCCAGGATTGACTCCGAGGTCAAGAAGTCCTCCCTTGAGATGCAGTCCCTCAGGAAGGACCTTCAGGCCGGGCTAAGGGAGATTGCAAGGGCCCAGGGCGACGCTGCCCAGACCCACAAGAAGCTGGGGGAAATCGAGAAGCTCCAGATAAGGCTCACCGAAATCGAGAACTCCAAGGACGCCATGAGCGCTGCCATGGAGTCCCAGCTGGAGGACAAGATAAAGTTCCTTGACACGACGCTCAGGCAGAAGGCTGACAACATCGAGATTGCCCTCGAGGAGAAGACCAGGGGCGTGCTCTCAAAGCTTGATTCCACGATAGCCGCTGTCAAGAAGGAGATATCAGCCAACGCAAAGGCAACCGAGGCCGTGAAGGGAAGGCTCGACGCACTCGCGAGGTTCGACGAGCGGCTAGGCAGCATGGAACAGGACAAGGAGGAGATAGCGAAGAGCCTCTCATCGCTCCATGGCCTGAGGGCGGCACTCTCGGAGAACAGCGAGAAGGTGAGGAATGTCGACAGGCAGCTGGCTGAGATGAAGTCCGGGCTCTCCAGGGACATGGCCGAGATAAGGGGGCAGATAGACGCGGCGAAGACAGAGAAGAGGGACAAGTTCGACTCCGCGGTAAAGGCCTTCCTGACATCAAGGGCCGACATCAGCAACGGCATGACAGCACTCAACATAAAGCTTTCCGAGATGGAGAAGAGGGTGGACGCGTTCAGCCGCATGGCCACCAGGATCGACCTCATTGAGAAGAAGATGGACAGGCTGACCGAGAAGAGCACTGAGATAAGGAGAGATGTGGATCATCTGGAAAGGAAGGGCGGCGGAGAGGAGAAGGTGCTTTTCGTGGACCTGGACAGGGAGAGCGAAGGCGTCTGACCTCCTGAAGCCGGAACATTTTTAGAAAATCGGGAACCAATGGATTTTATGGAAACATACACGCTGGTTGTGATGGGAATTGCGGCGCTGTGCTTTGCCGCTGCAGGCGTTTATCTGCGCATGCTGCGCAAAAGGTCGGAGAATGCCGCGCCCGAGCTTTTCCTGAATCCGTACACGAAGCATAAGCCGAAAAAGAAGAAGTGACAGTCAGATTCGTTCCACGTCATCAGGCGCTGCCAAATTCATTCATCATTTCCCCTGCTGAGAGTTCATCTCTTCTTGCTCTGAATCGGTTTTGATTGTAGGTAAGCTGTCGCCCCCCTATGGATTTTTGATGCCTCCGATCCTTGCCTTTGCCTTTATGCTCAGTCCAGCTCCTCGGTCTGTGGTATTGGCCATAGATGATCCCTTCAAGGCCAGGTAAATGGTCTACATCAATCCCCATTTCCTGAAGGAATCTTATGCCGGCGCCGTCTATGTCAGGATTTACATCAAAGGCACCGAATACCACCCTTCTGATCCCTGAATCCGCTATCAGCCTTGCGCAGCATGGTATGACGGGAATCATGATATCATCGCCATCCGAGATATCAAAGCATGGCTCTATGGTAGAATAAAGCGTGGCCCCTTCCGCATGTTTGCCTGCTTTTTGGATTGCCACCCTTTCCGCATGAAAAACTGTTCTGTGCGCATAACCATCATTATAAGTATCACCAGCGAACTGTTGGCACCCATCGAAAATGTATGGACCGTTGACGACCACTGCGCCCACGATGCGGCCAAAAATGGATGGGTTCGTCGTTGATGCAACAGTTATTGCCCTGCGCATAAAATATGCATCATTCATATTTCATGTTTACAGAAAAACAATAAAAAGGGAACATTTCGCACAGGCAATGATATTGGAACGTCCAGGAAAGGGGCCCGAAAAGGAACAAATACTGACCGGACAACGCATCAATTTATTATACTCCCTTTTATTCTCAATTATTGGAGATTGTTTATATGAGGAAATTCACAAGGTTGTCCAAGAGTCCGCGCATCTTCCGTGAGGCCCCGGCCGAGAGCCGCGGGGCGCCAAGAATCACGGTGATAGACTACGATGATAAGCACCTGCAGGAGAAGGAGGTGAAGAATGCCGAGGGCTGCTTCCACTTCAAGCGCACTAAAACGGTCTCGTGGATAAACATCGACGGCATCCACGACCACGGGCTCATCGAGAAGATGGGAACGGGGATGGACCTACACCCAATAGTACTGGAGAACATCATGAACAGGGACCAGAGGCCCATGATAGAGGATTTCGGGGACCACATATTCGTCGTCCTCAAGATGCTCTATTTCGACGACAGGGAAAAGCTGATAAAGTTCGAGCACGTGAGCATCATCTTCGGGAAGACCTTCGTCATCACGTTCCAGGAAGGCGGAGGCGACGTCTTCGGTTCGGTGAGGGAAAGGATAAGGAACCCGAAGAGCAGGATAAGGAAGCATGGGACGGATTACCTTGCGTATGCGCTGATAGATGCCATAGTGGAGAACTACTTCATCATCCTGGAGAAGTTCGGCGAGATGGTCGAGGGCATAGAGGAGGAGCTGGTAAGCGACCCAAAGATGGGAACGCTGAGGGCCATACACGAGCTTAAGAGGGAGATGCTGTTCCTAAGGAAGTCCGCCTGGCCCCTCAGGGAAGTCATCGACAGGATGGAGAAGACGGAATCGAATCTGATAAGGAAGACCACCGGCATATACCTGAGGAGCGTGTACGACCACACCATACAGGTCATCGACACCGCGGAGATACTCAGGGAGACGCTTTCGGGGATGCTCGACATCTACCTTTCCAGCATCAGCAACAAGCTCAACGAGGTCATGAAGGTCCTGACGATCATCGCCACCATATTCATACCGCTCACGTTCATAGCGGGCGTCTACGGCATGAACTTCAGGCACATGCCGGAGCTGGAGTGGGCCTTCGGATACCCGATGGCACTGTCGCTGATGCTCGGAGTTGGGATCCTTCTGCTCATTTATTTCAAAAGAAAGAAGTGGATGTAAGCAAGCCGGCAATCCCAATGAACCGGGTCCTCAGAAAAGTTTTTATCAGCCCCAGATAATCAGGCTGACCCTGGCTATCCTGCCGTTGTAGAGCGAATAGCGCTCCGCGGGAATCACCATCGCCGCCGCAGGGCTCAGCGGGGTTGTCGTATTTTGTATAACCGTTCCGTTGAGGTCGGCAACCTCGAAATAGAATTCATAGGGCCCCATGTTCAGGAGCGCCCTCGCCCGCTCGTAGTCCGTGTTGCTCATGCTTATGAAGTGGCTTACCTTTGTGACGTTGAGCACGTTCTCATCTTCCGCCAGGCCAATGACCTCGACCGTGGTCTCGTTCCATTCCGCCGGGATTCCGGGGGTCCTGATGAGAGAGTCCGAAAGCGCCAGCACCTTATACTGCAGCTCCTTCATCTCCTGCGTCTCCGCGGCATTGGCGCTTATGTAGTTCCATGCGAAAGCCACCGCCAGGACCGCGCTCATGAAAATCAGCAGGGACATCACGAAGTCGAGAGACCAAAGCTGAGCCTTCCTGCCCATTTTCACCCACCTGTTATCTTTTTTGTCGAGTACCCTTTTAGTTCCCCGATCTTCACGATCATGGGACTTATCCCCGCATCCCTCAGCATCTTCGTGATTTCCTCTTCGCTCTGGTCATAGCCCACCGCTATCACCTCTGGCTCCTCCTCCCTTACCACCTTCATCATGTCCCTCTCGTCCCCAATCACAACCTTGTCGACAAACTTGAGGTTCCTGACCATCTTCGCCCTGATATCCGCAGGGAAGATGAGCTTCTTGTTGCTTTTTAGTGCAGTCCTGTCGGAGGCGACCACCACCACCAGCTCGTCGCCCAGCTTCTTCGCCTTCTCAAGGAAATGGACATGCCCCGGATGTATTATGTTGAACACGCCCCCGGCAAGGACCCTTACGCTCCTCTTCCCTAGCATCCTGCTGCTGTCTTCGATAATTTTTCCATGGTCGAATGCGAGGTTTGGAGGAATCTTGCCGATATCGAAGAATGCCAAGTCACTGGCGTCCGAGCCTGCCTTCTCCTTTCCCTTCACGATGTCGCACAGCCAAACCACGGAGATGTTGCCCCTTTTATCCCTGCTCGTGCCGTCATATACCCCGACCATCCTGACAGGATCCACCGTGAGGCCGGTCTCCTCCCCGGCCTCCCTGACCACTGCGGTTTTGATATCCTCCCTTTCCTCCATGTATCCTCCCGGCAGCGCCCAGCATCCGCTGAAGGGCTCGTTCTTCCTTTTGATAAGAAGTATCTCGGGCTTTTTCCCGCGCCCTTTTCTAACGATTACGGCATCAACGGTCAGCATCCTCGGCATATTATTCCCCAAAGATGGAATTCTTTCCGTGCAATATAAGGTTAAGCAGCCTGGCACAGGAGCGGGGATACATAAAATAAGAAAATGGGGCCGCTGAGATTTGCCCAACCGCTTTGCGATTTTTGCGCACCTTCCTGCGCAAAAGGGTTATTGAACTCAGGTCGCCAGCACCCCAAGCTGGAATGATAGACCACTATAGAGCCTCTCTTCATAGGGGATTACCCCTTGGAAGCTTGGACAAGGCTTAGCTACACTACGGCCCCATTTATGAGAATAAATATGAGAAGGCTTTTATATATGTTTAAAGTAAAGCGTTTTCCGTTAACGCCAAGCTTTTAGAAAAAGCTTAAGCAAAATAAGCTTTTTACGGCAGCTGCCGCTTGCACAAAAACCTTAAGGAAATAAGCTCTTTAGGAAATAGCTTAAGCAGAAACATGAAAGAAAAAAATAGTTTTCCGCTAACGCTTTTGAACATCCGGGCAGAAAAGGGTTATTCGCTGTGGAACTTTATGACATTCTTCTCCACATACTCGACCGGTATGAGTATTATGAGCAGGATGATTGTGGAGACGACGGCTGCAATGTACATTCCGACACCGACTACGAATCCTGTCGCTGCAATGGACCATATGAGGGCGGCGGTCGTAAGGCCATTAATCTTGTTCTCAGACTTGAAAACGGTTGCTGCCCCGAGGAAGCCTATGCCTGTTATGACCCCGGCCGCGACACGGATGTCGGTGTAGACTGAGGCCACCGTGAAAAGGGCCGAGCCCATGCAGACGATGGCGAAGGTCTTTATTCCCGCAGTCTTCCTGCTGTACTCCCTTTCGAGGCCGATTATCCCGCCAAGCACTGCGGACAAAATCAGCTTGGTTATTACTTCCATCTCCATGGGGCTTATGGTGAATGCCATAGGAAGAAATTGTATTACTCGGTTTATATTTTTTTGGCTATTTCAGGTAAATGTGCCCCTTTATCTTGCCGTCCCATATCCAGGAGTCCTCGGTATTCGCCTCCCGCTTGAGCCTGAGGAAGATGTCGATATGCGCATCCGCCTCGTCAGCATAATAAACCGCGACGGCCTCCGGGAACTGTGGCTGTTTGCTGGCCCCCTGCTCCAGCTTCCCATGGTGGCTCAGTATTATATGCAGCAGCTTGAGGCCCAGCTCTTTCGGGAAGCCCTCCACTTCCTTTATCCTGCCGGAGAGGGTTTCGTAGCCTATGATTATGTGGCCGACCAGCATGCCCTCATTTGAGATGTCTATGACGCCGCCCGACACGTCGAACTCCGTTATCTTTCCGAGGTCGTGGAGGAATGCCCCTGTGAGCACTATGTCTCTGTCGAGTTCGGGATGTATCGCACAGAAGTTGTCCCCGATCTTCATGACGTTGAGCGTGTGCTCCATGAGCCCCCCGATGTAGTTCTGGTGGTATTCCATGGCCGCGGGAGCCTTCATGAATGCGCGCAGGAAGTTCTCGTCGTCCATGTATTTGTTTATGAGTTTTTTTAGATGCTCGTTCTTTACAGTAGAGAGCATATTCTTGATTTCCTCCAGCATCATTTTGGTGTCTTTCTTCGTGGTCGCGACGAAATCCTCGATGTCATATTCGCCCTCGGCGCACTTTTTGAGGCTGCCTTTTGAGGAATCGATTGATATGGAGAGCTTCCCGCTGCCTGCCGGATACTCCTGAATCTCGCCAGCGACGTGGACGATGTCACCTCTGGAAATGGTGCTGTAAATCCTGTCGGTCTCCTGGTCGTTCCTCCCCCAGAACTTGGCCGTCATCTCCCCTGTCTTGTCGGCTAGCCTCAGCTCGAACCATTTCCCCTGCTTGCCACCTCCCTTGTATGGGACAGGAGGCTTCTTGAACTTCACAGCGAACTTCGTGTCGACCCTCTCACCTGTCTGCGAAAACGAGTTTGTATACTGGCTTTTCATTGGAACCACTTTTTATCTTTGGATATTTGATTTAAAAGTAACCCTTTTCTGGCCGAGACAGGCAAAAGCGTTAGCGGAAAACCTGCAATGCTTCTGTTTTTGATTAAGCTTTTCTAAAAGCTTATAGCTCCATCTCGAGCATCTTGTACTTGACCTTGATTCTGTAGCCGGAGCCCTTTATCTGCTTCAGCAAGGAGCTGCCGGACTTCCCTTTGCCGCCCTTCAGAAGATGCATGACCCCCAGCTCGATGGCAAGCAGCGGATTCTTTATATCTGCGACTATCTCCTTGTCCTTTAGGATTACCTCTATAGCCGGGACGCTTCCGACGGTAAGGTAGAAGTGCACCTTGCCCTGGATTATCTCCAGCATATCCTTTGTGGCGCTCATAAAACCAATACGCTTTTGAAAAAACAATGAGGACTACTTCTTCTTTCCCTTGCCGGCAGAAGGAACCACGGTAAACATTATGTTACCATTCAGTTCGACCGAAGTCTTGCCAACCTTGAATTTCACGCCATCGAGATTCACATTGGCCTTTGTTTCCTTGCCTTCCATCAGGCTTAGGAATTTGACAAGCAGTTCTTCCTTGTTCTTCAGCAACTCTTCGACTATGCCCATAAACACACCTCCAATTTCACCAAAATCTTACGCAAAAACGTGCGGAATCTTGCTGAATTTTCCTGAAATACCATTCCGCTAACGCCTTTTCATTTATTTAGTGGAAAGCGGTTAATAAATATACGCGGCGGCATTAATAAATTATACCCAGGGGGTCTGTTTGTCATGGAAAATATCATAATCGGCAGGGACAAGGAAGACCTGCAGAAGTTCGGCGAGAAGGGGACGGCCTTCATAGGCAAGCACATCGTCGGGAAAGGCGAGGATGCCCATCTCACCAACCGCATACTGATGGATGTTACAAGGCCGCATGTCCTTCTGGTCTGCGGCAAGAGAGGGACCGGAAAGAGCTACTCCGCCGGCATAATCGCCGAGGAGATAGCCGCGCTCCCGAAGGATATCAGGTCGAACCTTTCTGTCATAATGATAGACACCATGGGCATATACTGGTCCATGAAGACCGAGAATGAGAAGGACAAGGACCTGCTAAAGGAATGGGGCCTGAAGCCTGAGGGCCTCGAAGCGAAGCTGTTCATACCTGCAGGATACGCGGAAGAGTACGAGCGCGCGGGCGTCGCCTATGACCATCCCATCAGCCTTGTCTGCAGCGAGCTCACGGCCGAGGACTGGATACTCACCTTCGGGTTCTCTTTCATCGACGACTTCGGCATGACCATAGAAAGGGTGATAAAGCAGGTGAAGAAGGCCATGGGGGAGAAGCCCTACTCGATAAAGGACATAATCGTCGCCCTAGAGGCCGACAGGAGGGCCGAGCAGAGGGTGAAGGACGCCCTGGTCAACAGGTTCAGCGCGGCGGATGACTGGGGAATATTCGGCAAGGAGGGCATAACCATGGATGACCTTGTAAGCCCGGGAAGGGTATCCATCATCGATGTTTCCCACTACATGCAGATATCGGAGGGCTGGTCCGTCCGTTCCATGCTCGTGGGCCTTGTATGCAGGAAAGTGTTCCATGCGAGGCTGATGGCCAGGAAGTCCGAGGAGCTGGAGACGATGACCGGCGAGACGAGGTCTTCGATGCCCATGGTCTGGCTGATAATGGACGAGGCGCACCAGTTCCTACCATCAAGAGGCAAGACGGCGGCGACAGAACCGCTTCTGACGCTGGTCAGGCAGGGCAGGGAGCCTGGCATATCGCTCCTCTTCATAACCCAGAGGCCCAACAAGCTGCACGAGGACGCCCTGGCGCAGTCCGACCTGATAATCGCCCACAGGCTCACGGCGGAGGCGGACCTGCAGGCCCTGAGGGGCATAATGCAGACCTACATGCTTGATGACATCGGCGAATACATCAACTCACTTCCCAGGCAGAAGGGGACTGCCATCATCCTGGACGACAACTCCGAGCGCATATACACGATGCAGGCGAGGCCGAGGAAGACATGGCACGCTGGCGGCTCGCCCGTAGCGATGAGGGAAGCTGGTATTTTAGGCTGAACGTACAAAAAGGAATAAGGAGGTGAAATAATGGCAGAAGAAACAGCAGTAGTGCAGCAGCCGGCAGCGAAAGGAAAATCATCGGCACCTTTCATACTGTCGCTGATAGGAGGCATATTCATCCTGATCAATGGCGTGCTGATTGCCGCACTCGGAGGAATTATAACAGCAATGAGCAGTGCTGTACCAGGAATGGAAGGCATATTGGGTGCGACAGGGATAGTAATGGCAGTAGTCGGGCTAGCACTCGGTGTGCTTGTAATTGTCGGCACAGTGTTGATGAGGAATCCTGCGAAGGCGAAGATGGGAGCCATACTCGTTATTGTGTTCTCATTAATTTCCCTCGTCATTGGCGGTGGTTTCCTGATCGGCACGATTCTAGGAGTAATCGGTGGCGCGCTGGGTCTGAAGAAGTAAATCAGGGCCAAACCCAGGCCCATCTTATTTATTTTTAGATTTTTCTATCATTATTTCTTAATGGCCAAATTGGATGAAGTTGCGGGATTCGACGAGTTCTCCATCGAGATGGAGGATTTCGAGTACGATCAGGTCAATAACTTCGACAGGATTTTCAACATCGGAGAGGGTGGCAGCCTGTCCCAGAAGCCGCTGGTCCATAACGAAATCGTTTATGTCGGCAGCATGGACCATAACCTCTACGCCCTTGATGCCCGGAACGGCGGGCTCCTATGGAAGTTCAGGGCAAGCCATGGTTTTATGATATCCTCGCCGGTGATTGACGATGGGATAATATACATAGGCTGCTACGACTACAACATGTACGCCCTGGATGCGAAAACAGGAATGCTGCTCTGGAAGTTCCCGACGAAGGGGAAGATAGTGGCATCCGCAACCGTCAGCGATGGCCGTGTATATTTCGGCTCCGAGGATTACAACGTATACTGCTTGGATTCGAAGAAGGGGAATCTGGTATGGAAGTTCAAGACGCAGGGAGCGGTAGCCTGCACACCCGCAATCCATAAAGGCAGGGTTTTGATAGGTTCCTATGACCATCTGCTTTACTGCCTGGATGCGGCCACAGGCAGGCTTGTCTGGAAGTTCGAGACGCAGGGCAATGTATTTTCCCTTGAGCAGATTCTGGTGCATGATGACAGGGTCTACTTCCCCTCATTCGACAATTACCTGCGCGCTGCGGACTTCAATACGGGGAGGCTCATCTGGAAGTTCAAGACGGGCTCCTATGGAGGCATGGGTGCGCCGCCGTTCATCTACGGGGATACGCTCTACCAGTCCAACAGGGAAGGGGTGCTCTATGCGCTCACGATGGACGGCAAAGAGCTGTGGAAATTCCGGATAAATGAGGCCATGGCATATCCACTGGTCCAAGGCGGCAGGATATATTTCGGCTCGGAGGACCAGAACCTCTACTGCCTTGACCTGAAGGGGAAGAAGCTATGGACATTCCGGACTCAGGGTGTCCTTTGGTGGAAGCCAACAATATGGGAAGGCAGGATATATTTCACCTCGTGGGATTGCAACCTTTATTGTGTGGACCTGGAGACCCGCAGATTAGTCTGGAAATTCAGGTCGCAGGGGGAACCTTCCTATCTGCCGCCGCCTTTCGTAAGCTATGAGCTCATAGTAAAGAAGTCATTCGATGATTCCGGGCTGGATGAAAAGGAAGGAAGAAAAAGATATGATATCAATGCCGCAGAGGAGGAAGGCGGCAGGTTCTACAAGTCAAGGGTTACATACCAGCTTTCCACGCAGTACAGGGAGAAGGGCAAGTACCAGACTGAGGAAGAATTTTAATTCATCCTTCCAGTTTAGTGTTATGGGAGACGAGGAAGGCTTCGGACTTGACGACTTCTCGGTGGAGATGGAGGACTTCGAGTACAAGCAGATGAAGAAGTTCGACAGGATATTCAAAATCGGGGAAGGAGGAAGCTTCATCCAGAAACCGTGCATCCACGACGGCAGGGTGTTTGTTGCCTGCATGGACAGGAACATTTACTGTCTGGATGCCGAAACCGGCAGCCTTGTATGGAAGTTCACGGCGGATAACGGCTTCGCATGCGCGTCACCTGTTGCCGATGGCGGAACAATCTACATTGGCGGCTACGACTACAACCTCTATGCGCTGCGCGCATCCGACGGAGCGCTGCTGTGGAAATTCCATACGCAGAACAGCATATTAGGCACCGCTACAGTCTGCGATGGAAAGGTTTATTTCGGTTCCAACGACTACAACCTCTACTGCCTGGACGCAAAGACCGGCAGGCTCATATGGAAGTTCAGGACCATGGGCGAGATTCCCTGCAGGCCAACTGTGCACAGGGGCATGGTTTTTTTCGGATGCTATGACCATTTCCTTTACTGCCTTGATGCCGGTACAGGGAAACTGGTGTGGAGGTTCGAGACCCAGGGTGATATTTTCAACGAGGACGACCTTCTCATCCACAATGGCATAATATACTTCCCCTCTTTCGACAACATCCTTAGAGCTTTAAACATTGAAACCGGGAAGCTGCTCTGGAGGTTCAAGACCGGAAGCTATGGCGGCATGCACTCCAGCCCGGTTCTGTACAAAAAGGTCCTTTATCAGGTAAACAGGGAAGGCGTAATTTACGCACTGACTCTGGACGGCAGGGAGCTGTGGAACTTCAGGATAAACCACGCCATGGCACTGCCAACCATACATGAAGACAGAATTTATTTCGGAACTGAGGAGCAGAACCTGTACTGCCTTGACCTTAGCGGCAGGGTTTTATGGAAGTTCCCCACGCAGGGCATCATGTGGTGGAGAACAGTTGTATCGGGCAATAATATCTATTTTACCAGCTTCGACTGTAACTTATACTGCGTCAACATGCATACTCACGCACTCGTCTGGAAGTTCAGGGGGCAGGGAGCGCCTTCCTACATGCCGCCGCCGTTCGACAGCTTCGAGCTAACGGTCAAGAAGTCGGTCGAGGAATCCGGGCTCGAGGAGAAAGAAGGAAGCAAAAGATATGACATCGGCATCAAGGAAGAGGACGGGGGCAGATTCTACAAGTCCAGGATAACATACCAGGTCTCGACGCAGTACAGGGAGAAAGGCAAGTACCAGACGGAGGAAGAGATCTGAAAAAAGCAGCCGGCTCCAAATATAAACTTTTGGCATTCTAATTATTTTCATGGATTTTGATGAGGGCCCGGACTTCGACGATTTCTCCGTCGAGATGGAGGATTTCGAGGTCAGGCAGGTCAAGAAATTCGACAGGACGTTCAGCATAAAGACCGGCGGGAGCTTCTCCCAGAAGCCGCTGGTGCATGACGGTCTGGTGTATGTGGGCTGCATGGACCAGCACCTCTACGCTATCGATGCAAAGACCGGCGAGGTGAAGTGGAGATTCAAGATGGAGGGGGGCGTCTACGTTTCCTCCCCTGTCATAAGCGATGGCATAATCTATGTCGGGAGCTATGACCACAATCTTTATGCAGTCGATGCCAGGTCGGGGAAGCCCGTGTGGAAATTCCAGACGAGGGACAAGGTCCTAAGCTCGGCGTTCGTTCACGGGGACAGGGTATATTTCGGCTCGAACGACTACAACCTCTACTGCCTCGACAAGAGAACCGGAGAACTCGTCTGGAAGTTCAAGACCCAGGGCGAGGTCGTATCGACTCCCGTCATCCACAAATGGAATGTCTTCTTCGGCTCTTATGACCACTTGCTCTACTGCCTTGACGCAGAGTCCGGCCGGCTTGTCTGGAAGTTCGAGACGCAGGGCGACATATTTAACACGACGCCTTTCCTGATAAACGAAGACATAATATACTTCGACTCCTTTGACAACTATATGCGGGCTGTCGACATAAACACCGGGCAGCTCGTATGGAAGTTCCTCACCGGCCGCTACGGAATGCAGGACGGTCCTATAATGCACAACGGCATCCTTTACCAGACCAACAGGGAGGGCGTCCTTTATGCCCTCACGCTCAGCGGCAAAATAATATGGGAATTCAGGATAAACGATATCATAGCCCGCCCCATCATCCACGGCGACAGGATATATCTGGGTACTGGCGACTACAACCTCTACTGCCTCGACCTCAGGACAGGCAAGGTGCTCTGGAAGTTCCCGACACAGGGCGAGCTGTGGTGGAAGCCTGCCGTATGGGATGACAGGATTTATTTCACGTCGATGGACTGTTTCCTCTACTGCCTGGACATCGGCACCCATAAGGTCATCTGGAAGCTTAGGGGGCAGGGCGAGACCTCGCCTATGACGTCGCCGTTCGACAGCTTCGAGCTGGTCGTCAAGAAGCGCACGGAAGAATCCGGAATGGAGGAAAAGGAAGGCAGGAAGAGGTACAACATCGATGCATTCGAGGAACAGCGCGGTTCTTTCTACAAGTCAAGAATCACCTATCAGATGAGCACACAGTACAGGGAGAAAGGCAAGTACCAGTCCGATGAAGAATTCTGAGCTGTAGGATTCTAATAGATTCTAATAAATAGACAAGATAATCATAATTATGCCATCTCAGAAAGAGTTGGAAAGAAGAATCAAAAACATAGAAGAAAGGAACAAACGCGTCGAGTCTGACAAGGCATGGGAAACGAGTTATACGAGAAGAGCCCTTCTCGTGCTGTTCACCTATCTCGCCATAGGATTCTATCTGCAGGCGATTAACATACCCCAGCCCTGGTTCAATGCGCTGGTCCCGGCGGTCGCGTTCATGCTCTCTACGCTGACGCTCCCATTCTTCAAGAGACTGTGGCTGAGATACGCCTACAAAAGATGAAAATATGGGCTCGGAAGCTACCTAGAAAATCATCCTGCCGTCGGTAGTCATTCTGGAGCGTTTTCCTCATCGCCCTTTATTTTATTGGTAAAATGTTTTAAAAACAGCCCTTTTATTCATAGTATGGCGTTCGATTTTCTCGGTTCGGTGCTGGGGAGGAAGAAACCTGAGCAGCCTGCGCCCGCAAAACCCCAAACAAAGGAGCTCCGGGCAGCCGACGTCCTTTCGTGGCTGGAGTCCCAGGTATCAGGGGGATTGGAGGCCGAAAGGAAGAGATTCAGCTCGATTTCCGGTGACCTCCTCAGGCTCCTCAAGGACCTCCAAAGGATAACCGAAAGCATCAGGAAGAGGGGCTTCGAGGAGGGCGACAGGACCTATGCGGCGATAAACATGATTAAGGACACATGGGCAAAAAAGGCTGCCATGGGTCTATCCTCCTACTGGAGGGAAGGGTGGGAGGACAAGACAGCGCAGGGAAAAGTCGACTTCCCCGCGTTCAGGGAGCATTACCACGGAACCGTGAGGCTCATGAACGAGATCACCATGATACCTAAGCAGAAGATAGTCCTGCAGAGGTACTTCGAGGATGAGAGCAGGCAGATGGGATCGGCCCTGAAGTCAATCGGTGCCGTGATGGAGGAGATGAAATCTTCCATCGAGGCGGCAGGGACCATGAAGAGCACGGATAAGATAAAGGCCATGCTGGATAATTTCGCCACATTAGAGAAGGAGGAAAAGGCGCTGCAGTCAGGAGTCAGCGAGAAAAACTCTGGAATTATAAACAAAAAAAAGGAGCTCGACGTCCTCGAAAATAAGCTCAAATTAATAGATGAAAAAGGCGAATGGAAGGAAATGGTGGAGCTCGACAGGAAAATGAAGGACAGCATGGAGAGGAAGGAGAATATCGAGAACGAGATTGCTGAAAAGCTTGGCTCCATGAAGAGGGTCTTCAAGCTGTTCGCGCATGAAGCCAGGGACCTGAAGAAGGACGAGAAGAGGATTCTTGAGGACATGTCGCATTCGCCTGTGAAGACGTTCCTCTCGGAGGATTCGCAATCAATAGAAAATATCCTGGGAAAGATGAAAGCAGACATCGAAAATGGAAGCTTCAGGCTTTCGGATAAGGACAGCGGCAAGACGCACAGGCTTGATGAAATGCTTGGAAAAGGCTGGGCTCCTGGGATCAGAACGGAACATGAAAGGACGCTGGCTGATTCAGACGATGCAAAAAGGAAGCGCGACGAGATAAAGGTCGTGGTGGAGAAGAGGGAGACGGAGCGCATGCTGGAAAAGGCCGAAGTAGAGGCCGGCATGCTGCGCAGGGATAGATCGGAGCTGGAGAAAAGGCTGGAGGAAAGGGAAAGAATCATGAAGGAAAAGAAGGAAGAAATCTCGGATACCATCAAAAAGGATTTCGGAAAGGAAGTCAGAATCATATGAGTGTGATCCGGATGCAGGAAGAAGCCGTAAAGCTGGAAAGCGGGCACAGGATGCCCGTGCTCGGCCTGGGGACATGGCAGATGGCCGGGAAGGTCTGCGAAGAAACGGTGAAGAAGGCGCTGGAACTGGGATACAGGCACATAGACACCGCCGAGGCCTATGGCAACCAGAAGGAGATCGGCAGGGCCATGAAAGGGTTTGACAGGCCTGAGCTTTTCCTTGTCTCGAAGGCATGGACCTCGAATCTGGGCAGGGATAAAATAATCAGGGCATGCGAGAGGACACTGGAGGAGCTGGGAACATCTTACCTGGACCTTTACCTCATACACTGGCCGAATGAGTCGGTTCCCATTTCAGAAACGATGGCGGGAATGGAGGAGCTGGTGAAGAGCGGGATGGTCAGGAGCATCGGGATAAGCAATTTCGATGCGAGGCTGACAAAGGAGGCCATGGACGCTTCAGGGATTCCGGTGAGCGTCAATCAGGTGGAATTCCACCCCCACCTTTACCAGAAGGAGCTTCTCGGGTTCTGCAGCAAGCATGGAATCGTCGTGACGGCATATTGCCCGCTTGCAAGGGGGGAGGCGCTCACGGACGCCACTATAATGGAAATCGCAGAGAGTCATGGGAAGACTCCCGCGCAGGTCTCATTGAGATGGCTCGTCCAGCACGGCCTGGTCGTCATCCCAAAAACGGTTTCCGAAGCCCACCTGAAAGAGAACATGGACATCTTCGGCTGGCGCCTCTCCGCAGCGGACATGAAAAAGATAGACTCCATAGGCATCTCAAAGAGGCAGGTCAATCCCGTTTACACGAACGTCCCATTCTTTGTCGTCAGAGCCGCGCAGAAGTTCCTTCACTAAATCCGGGCTTGCATCCTGGGTAAAAGTTAAGCTTGAACTCCTTTGAAACGATGATGAACTCGTAGTTCTGGATTATGTCCGAGAATTTCTCCTTGATATCGAACATTGTTTCCTGAAACCTGTCATAATTCTCGAGTTCGAAGTCAAGCTCGAAATCCCATGCGCCCATGACCCTCTGCGGCCACACGGCCTGCGGAAGGGATGAGCAGTAGCTGACGAATTGGTTCAGCCTTTCCTTCGTCGAACTCGCGAGATAGACGATGGCCTTGCAGAAGACGTTTCCCATAGTCTTTGGGTCCAGGTGGACCTTGTAGGCGAGGATTATATTATCCTTCTCCATCTTCCTCAGCCTGTACTGAACAACCCTTGGTGTGGTTTTCAGTTGCGCAGCGATTTCCCTTACAGGCATCCTGGCATTGTTTGCTATAATTTTCAATATCTTCAGGTCAAGTTCCTCCACCCTTTCGAGTTTGTCGGCTGACGTATGATAAACCACGCTCCTCCTCTCGTGTGCTGGTACATCACCCAGATACTCCCTAACATGATGCGCAAGATAGAGCGTTATAGTCATCGCCTTTTCCTGGACATGCTGGGAGAATCTGTTCATCATATTCTGCACCTCGTCGTCGAACTCGTTCACATTCCTCACAATGTAGCTCACTATCATGTCCCAGCGGCCCGTGCAGGTCACGACCCACTCGGTCTTTTCATGTTTTCTGAAATACTCGCCGATTTCCTCGAGCTTCTCCCTGTCAACATTGCGCAGGCGCAGGTAAAGCTTGTACTTGACGACGCCAAGCTTGAAATAGTTGACTATCGTATGGAACTTCAGGATTTCCCCCCTTTCGACCATCCTGCCAATTCTGTAATTGACGACTTCCTTGCTGAGCCTCACCTTCCTGCCTATCTCGGCATTGGACTGTCTGGCATTCTTGTCGAGCTCGTACAGGATCTTCCTGTCCTTGGCATCAATCTGGAAAGTATTTTTGTTCACATTTATCTTATGAACCTTATATTTATATATTTTGTAATTTTGATAAAAAATTAAATAGAAAATTTTAAATATTATCCTTTTGCTATTCTTAGCTAAGAGGTGAAAAAAATGAACGTGCTGGAGTTTGCAGAGGAACTTGGGAATAAAAGGGGAGAGTGCAGGGCAGCGGCCAGAAAAGCCAGAGCAAAAGCGAAAGACGTAACCTCAGAATCGTGCCTGGGCCTGTGCGTCAGGTGACGCGCAGGATTCACTTCCGGCCCCTGCTTAGCTTAAGCTACCGGTGGTCATATGCCAGGGACATTCCTATGCGGATTTCTAATCCTGACCTACAAATGCAACAACAGATGCAGTTTCTGCTATGCCTCGCCTTCCAGGTTCGGTTCTGATATGATGCCTGCCGAAAAGGCAATTGAGTTTCTTGACCTGATGCATTCCCTGGGAATAAAGACCGTCGGCCTTTGCGGCGGCGAGCCGGTGATGCATCCGTACGTTCTGAAGATAATAAGACATGCCGACAAACTGGGCATTGGCGTAACAATTTATACAAACGGGAGAAGGCTGAAGGAAGAAAAATTTGCGAGGAAGCTCAAAGCCGCAGGGACGGCCTTTGTCAATTTCTCGGTGCAGGGCGGCCCAAAAGGAAAGGATCTGCACGACAGAGCTGTCGGAGTAAAAGGCGCATGGGAAGAAACCAGGGAAGGCATAGAAAACTGCCATAAACTGGGCATGAGCATAAACATACAGACAGTTTTGGCGCATGACAATTTCGATGTTTACAGGGATATACTCGACGAGTTCGCCTATACAAAAGCTCTTTTCATATTTTACAGGGAGGTTCCGCCGGTCAGCGATGACATATTTTCGGTAAAGGTCCTCTCGAATGAAAAAACAAAAAACATCTACAAGAGGATTTTCATGTACGCGCAAGAAAGAAAAATCAGGACATACTTCTTCTCAAGGATGCCCCTCTGCTGGTGGAACCCGGATGACAAAATCGAAAGGAAGATTTCGGAAAATGCAGTAAGCTACTGCCACGCGATAAGCGGCAGGAACCTGATAATCGATTTGAACGGCAAGGTCCTGCCTTGCGCACAATGGATAAACCTGGGCACGATGGATATGTTAAAAGACGGGAAGGTGATTTCAAAAGAAAAATTCATAAGTGAGTATAATCATGGAAATCCGCAGAAGGTAAGGGACAGTCTGGTATACTTCCCTGATAAGGTTTGCAAATCATGCAAGTACTTTGGTAAAAGATGCACAGGCGGCTGCCCGCTGGTAAAATTCGAGCTCGGGCCGCATTACAGGGAGTACCGAAAATCGCCGGGTCGCTGACTGATTTCATGCGCTCAGGTTTATATTATTTTTTTCACACATGAATTTCATGGGCAAAAAATACAAATACACTTTCATATCAGTTGAAAAAATTTCCCCGTTCGATGTCAGGGA